>Ga0194123_10003810_pt1 | contig 17772 bp, 22 predicted proteins | sample TA2MahsurfametaG_5_FD_155479 | JGI IMG/M metagenome (GOLD analysis project Ga0194123, IMG submission 155479) | Freshwater microbial communities from Lake Tanganyika, Tanzania - TA2015023 Mahale A surface | ecosystem: Environmental > Aquatic > Freshwater > Lake | place: Tanzania: Lake Tanganyika... | reverse complement strand
TTCTACCAGAATTTCACATCCGTAGCGTGACTTAGAAGTTTCTCTTTCTGCTGGTGTCCAGTGGTCCATTTTCTTTTCCGTAGTTTGTGCATCATCAACTACATCACGAAGTTGACTCATGAACGATTACCCCATTGAATATCTGGGTATGCCTGAGAAACAAGATCTTTGCTGATCTTATACTTAGTCTCTAGTTTTTTATCTTTTGTTAAACAAATAATCTCTGCTTCCAGGGGATGAAGACCTTGGAGGATATTAATAAACATGGTCTCTCTGCGAAGAGAACTTAATCCATCATTACCACCCTTTACAAAATTATAAAACTTGACGTACTCTTTACGAATGGAAGAACGTCCTTGATCTTGAGATCCTAAGGAAGTAGATCCAAGTTCCCCCATCTTCTCAACGGCATCTGCAATCTTTTCACTCAGAGTACCCTTGAAAGAATCCATCTCATCAACTGCGGCATAAGGCACATCACCTCCAGGAAGAACTGAAACTACCGTTTCATCAAAGTTCCAAATAAAAATAGTCTTCAGAGCAGGATGAGCATACTTTTGAAGTACTTCTACTTTTTTCTCATCCGTACTCATTTTTGTAGCAGCATTAAGAATCTCAAAAATAAAAGGATTTGCAGGAAGATCGGGAACCGTTTCTGCAATAACTTTTGTTTTAGGTGCTGCGGGTTTTCTGGTTGCAGTTGTTTTTGTTTTAGTCGTCGCTGCTGTCGTCTTCTTCGTCGTAGTCATGATAGTTTTCAAAGTTAAATGCTATTACCTCATCTGGAATCAGGTTACCCTGATGGTCAAACATTTCGGGGTGAGGTCGTGGAATTTCCCGATAGTTCATCATGTATTCTCTTGCTACCCAACCAGTTACAAGTCCCACTATAAGAAATAATACGGTTAGAAATGAACCGAATACTAAACTAACTGCTAACATTTCCTTTACCTCGGGGAACTACTTTTCTTTTCCTTGATTTGAAGGAAAACTCAAAATAGATAGTTACTTCCCGATTTAGAAAGCAAACCATCTTTTCAAATATGATATGAAATGGTTGTGTTTGCTTCCTTTTACCTCCATTAAGTATGAGTTCAAATCCACGATTAATGTGGTCTTCGTTATTATTTATGGAACTATTAGATGATTTGGTTTTCTTTGAGGAATTTGATTGTGTCAACACATCCTCCTAACTTTTTATCATTACAAATCACTTGTGGAAATGTGGATCCTTCACCAAATTCTGCGTAAAATCCTTCTCTGGTGAAGTCCGTATCTAAAGTATACACGACATGTTGGAGTTTTGTCAACTCTAATACTTGTTTCACCTTATCACAATATGGGCAACCTAGTTTTGAATAGACCGTAAAGTTCATAAATCTTAAAATGTTTTTTTATTATATATTAGTATCCCCAACTGATCCAAGAATATCTAGAACCACTTGTTACTGAACTAACTTTATGGGGATATAGAAATACTGAAGGAAATACTAAAATATCTCCAATATTTAATTTAATTTTTTCTCCACACAACCAAAAATCCCCACCTTCATAATCATCATTTAATACCCCCAGTATACTTATGACAGGTATTCCTTTTTTTTCACCATCAAACAACCCATAAATGTGATCTACATGCTCCAACATTTCCTGCCCAATATCATACTTGTTAAATCTAATAGGTGATATTTGAGATATTTGAAAAAATCTGGAAGTATTTTTTTGATAATCGAGAAGAAACTTACCTATATCATCTATCATATCTTCATGAATTTTTAATTGGTATGTGGTAGAAAAATCTTCCATATTTGCTCTTTTCTGATAATCATAAGTAGTACCCCATAAGTGTGGTTGCCACTCAGAAGCATCTAGTTGATTTAACTGGTGAATTTTTTCGGAGCAAAAGTCTTTTGAAAATACATTCTTTTTATAAACATAGTCAAAGATATTTGTTTTAGAAAATTTCACTTGATTTTTGGTCGAATACATAGTATTATAACATATAAAATAAAACTGACTAGTTTATGTATAAGTCTCAAAGAATTGTTGTTGTGGGTGGTGGAACTGCTGGATGGTTCTCGGCAACAACATTGAAGCGATTTTTTCCACAAAAAGATATAACTGTTATTGAAAGCCCTAAAGTACCGATTATTGGTGTTGGAGAAAGTACTCTAGGATACTTTACTTATTGGCTACATGCAGTGGGTATTGATGAAAAAGTTTTGTTTAAACATACGGATGCTTCATATAAATCTAGTATTAAGTTTACGGATTTTTATAAAAAAGACTCTGGTGGATTTCATTATCCTTTTGGAAGACCATGGACTCCTCCCGAACTTTTTGGTAATATAGGCGCTAAGGCTTGGCAGGTTAAAAAAGCTTTCTATCCAGAAACTCCTCCTCAGGATTACTGCAAGACCATATATCCCCATATGCCAATAATTGAAAACAATAAAATAAGCAAAAATGAAAATGGCGAACTTCCAGATTTTTCATTTGAACATGCTACTGCGTATCATTTTGATGCAGTCAAGTTCGGAATCTTCTTAAGAGATCATGTGTGTGTTCCAAATGGAGTTAAGCACATTCCCGCAGAGGTTAAGAAAGTAGTTTCTAATGAAGATGGTATCAAAGAAGTTATTCTTGATGATGGTAGAATCATTCAGGGAGATTTGTTTATTGATTGTACTGGATGGAAGAGTCTCCTATTGGGTAAAGAAATGGGAGAACCTTTCCTATCATATGATCACCTGATTCCAAACAATAAGGCATGGGCAACAAAAATCCAGTATACTGATAAGGAAAAAGAACTAGAACCATATACAAACTGTACCGCCCTAGGTAATGGGTGGGTTTGGAACATTCCTCTATGGTCAAGAATCGGAACTGGATATGTATATTCCGATAAGTATATTTCCAAGGAAGATGCTCTAGAAGAGTTTAAGAGGCATCTTAGATCTGATAAAATGACTCATCATGATCCCAACAGGAATGTTGATGATCTTGAGTTTAAAGATATTAACATGCGTATTGGTATTCACCGTAGAATCTGGGTTAAAAATGTTGTAGCTATCGGTCTTGCTGGTGGATTTATTGAACCACTAGAAAGCACTGGTCTCTTTACAGTTCATGAGTTTCTCATGAAACTTGTAAGTTATCTGGATAGAGATTCATACAATCAATATGAAATTGATTCGTATAATGCGGCAACCAGATTAGCCTTTGATGGTCTATGTAAGTTCGTTGCATTACACTACGCACTTTCTCTTAGAGATGACACCGAGTATTGGAGAGATGTTAGAAGAAGATCTTATGCTGGATATTTGATTGATGATGTTCAAACTAATCAGGCAAAAGAACTTAAATTCTGTGTTGATCAATTTGGAGAACTGATTGGTAGAAAAGGACACATACATGAACATAATGTTCATTCTGGAAATCATTGTATTTTAAATGGAATGAATTTCAATATTCTTTCTATGGAAAACATAATAAATGATGGATTTTATAACTATGGACCAAAAGTTGATGAGGCGAAAAGAGTTATTGATGATATGATGGTCAAATGGGAAAAACAACAGGAAGAATGGCAAAAGATTGCAGATAACTGCCCAACACTGACACAGTATCTACACGATAATTTTTATAAACATTTTTGATATGATTTTACTTACAGGATCTTCTGGATTCATTGGAAAAAACTTTTGTAAAAAACTATCAAATCATGATGTTCTTTTGTTAGACATTGATGATGCATATCGTTTTTTAAGAGAGTTTAATGATTGGGAAAAAATCTCCCTGATTATTCATCAGGGAGCTATCTCCTCTACAACTGAAAAAAATATCAATACTCTACATCATTACAATGTTTTCTTTACGATTCAGATTCTTGAACACGCTATTCAACATGATATTCCAGTAAAGTATGCATCCTCGGCATCTGTCTATGGGAATACTAATGGTCAAATCAATCCTTTAAATCAATATGCAATCAGCAAGTTACAGATTGATTATGCAGTGTTAGATGGTTTAGATAAGTTTTCTTTGATTCAAGGATTTAGATATTTTAATGTTTATGGAGAAGATGAAGATCATAAAGGAGATCAAGCTAGCCCAGTAAGTAAGTTCACTAAACAATCTAGAGAAACTGGTAAAATCCAACTCTTTGAAGGATCCGATCAGTTTCTTAGAGATTTTGTTTGTGTTGATGATGTTGTTGATATTGTTTTAAATAATGATGCTCCAAATGGAATCTATGATATTGGTACTGCCAGTCCAATATCATTTCAAGAAGTTGCGGAACTAGTTGCAAAAAAGGAAGGGAGTAGGATTGAATACATCCCATTCCCCGATCATTTAAAAGGTAAATATCAAACCTATACTTGTGCAGATATGAGTTGGTTACCAAACCATAAGTTTAAAACTGTTAAAGACTATCTCCAGGTGTAACTCTGTAACTGTCGGAATCAAAATGCTCCGTAGAAAATTCAAATAGTTCAGAATTTTCCAGAGCAACCATTTGATGTTTAAGACCTATGGGAATATGAAAAGAATTTCCAGGTTCTAAAACTAAAACCTCAGCCTTGGAAAGATCTTCTTCCCATCCATAATATAAAGATATGAGACCACTTTGTAAGTAAAAGGTCTCATCTTTTATTTTATGGAAATGCCATGAGCATCTTTTACCTTTATTAAAGAATAAAAGTTTGCCACAATACTTTTCATTATTTACAATCCACTTTTCATATCCCCACCCTTTTTGAACTATTTTAATTTTTTCCATCTATTAATCTTATGTGAGTACATGGAGCGACGAATAAGTTAGCGGCAATAACATATCTAGGATCTTCAGAATCAACCAAACAACTTTTATGAGGTAACCAACCAGGAAAAATAATCCAAGAAAATAAATCAGGTTCCATAATATATGAAACAGGTGTTGATTGAGACCAATCACGTGGATCAAAAAATTCTGTTCCCTGCGTAGTGCCTGTAGGAACTTTCAAATAAAAAATTCCAGAAAGGAAGGCTGGATAATGTGAATGAATCGGATTGTTATTTTGCTTTTCATTTAAAGATTTCCAAGATTTAAATGCCCATGCATTGGAATCAACTGGATTTAGATTTATTGGATTTGTTTTGCAAAATCCTTCTCCGAGTTGATTCATATAAAAAAAGCAGGCATTGTAAAATGACTGTTTCAATCTTTTCCAAACTTCAGGTCTATCTTCATTGAATAAAATAATTTTTGTTTGATATAATGGATGTTCTCCAGTTTTTTCATACATCCCAACATCAATCAAATGGTCAATATCCTTAATCATTTGATTTTGATCCTCTAAAGTAAACTCTTCGGAGCAATCAATTTTAAACATTGATATTGGAAATAAGTCAGACCTCATATATCGTACAGTTTTTTGTTCCATATTACTTAATAAAAAACTCTTTAGAATTTATTGCCTTATCATCTATGTAGTAATCAGCGGATGGTTTTCCCATGTAGAGATGATCATATTTACATCCCCATTCATTTAACTGATTTTTAGTTAGATGATACCACTCGGCACATGCTTTTGATGGAGGAGGATTTTTACTCATACCTCTTGCGGTAAAGTACCAAATCTCATGTCCATCATCATGAAGTTTATTAATCTTTTCAATTCTATCTTTAAACGGAACTGCTTCTTCATACTTACCAAAAGTATTATTGCAAATCGTTCCATCAATATCAACCACATATTTCATTTATATCATCCTTCGTTAATACATAAGTTCCTCTATTTTGCACAGCGATAGATGCTGCTTTGTTGGCATAGGGTATTGCTTCATCTATTCTACCATATTTTAAATAAAAGTAGACAAGTGCAGATAAAAAAGTATCCCCAGCACCAACAACATCATACACGTTTACCTTTTCCCCAGGATACAAAACCCCATCATACTTTGCGCCCCTATCACCGTAAGTAACTATTAGATTATTTGCACCTTTATATTGTTCATCAAGTTTATTATATTCTTGTTCATTAATTTTTATATAACAGTTATATTCTGGTAATACTGTTTTTTTAGTATCAATAAAAACCGGGCATTTAATATTATATACAATCTCAAACATTTTTGCACTAGTTATAAATCCTTTATTATAATCACTAATCACAACTGCATCATATTTTTCTTTTGGAATTTCATATTCCATCGGTTTACAAGTTACTTCTTTATCTACACGAAGAATTTGCTGATTAGTTCTTTCATCAATATATCTTGTTTTAATGATCTTCTCTTGATTGGTCATCATATAAACTTCTAATCCAAATGCTTTTAGATTATTAAATACATTCCAGGTCATTCCTTGCCGCTGTTCTATTTTTTTAAAGTTTAAAATAGGGACAGGTGCTTCTGGATTTAATCTTTCAACTACACCGTAAATATATTCATCAATACAACTATCTCCTATCAATAATACTTTGGATGGTTTTTGTTGTGGCATAATCACCTACTCTATCAAAGAATAAAAGTTTTGCTGCATAATAAGATCCTATTACAGATTTTTCTTTCCAGTCAGATCCTACTATCATTATATCAGGTTTAAAAGATTTTATCATTTCTTCTAGCTCACTATCCGTTGAAAAAATATCAACGGCATCAACCGCCTTAAGGTTTTCTAGAAAAAATTTTCTTTCTCCTTGATTATGTATGGGTCTTGTTGGACCTTTCTTTTCAGAAACTCTATCATCACTATCAATACCAACTAATAAAAAATCTCCTAAACTTTTAGAATAGTTTAGGAGTTCTAGATGACCTCTGTGAAGCAAGTCAAACGTCCCATTCACAAAAATCTTAGTCATTTTAGTAGATTTTTATTATTAACATACTCTAAAAATTCTCCATTTCCAATATAATTGATATCTTGACTACCTGGTATTTGGTAAGCTAGTGGTGTACTTGATTTTATACAAAAATTAAGTATCCAAGAAAAAGTTTTAACATCATATCCTTCATTGATGGATACGATCCTCAGCATCTGATATTGTTTATTTTCACCCCACCGTTCAACACAAACCAAAGCATTTGATTTGTCTGGTTTCATCCATTCTGGAAGAAGATGTTGTGACCATGCACACTGAAAATCTCTACATACTTGAGGTCTTTTCTCATGTATGGTACATTGATTTTCTGAGCAAAGAAAAAAGCAAGGACTACTAGGTTTAACTACGTGACCATAAACATCTTCAATGTATAGATTCTTGCAACACTCTGTGCAAGATCCACAGTCCCTAAAATCCTTTTTTACTTCCAGGTTTTCCAGATTTTGTTGGTTTAGATTTTCCATAAGAATCTTTAAAGTCTTCTCCAATAAGGTTAAAAATTTCTTTTAGTTGATCTTCATCAAACTTCATTACACCATCATTAGATCTATCTGCAAGTTGACAATCTAATCCACCAATTCTAATAGGATTGTATTTAACCCTGACATTTTTATTACGATAAAACTTAAAATAGTCTGGATAAGAAACATTATTCTCAAATGTGGATCCCATTAGAACTAAACCTTTTTTATCAAAGGCACGTGCCACATGCTGCCCAACACTATCACATCCAACGAAATAATCACACTCATGTATAACAGTCATATACATTCTCAAATCTGCCATTGGTGGGCAAAATACATCAGGAGAATTTGTAAACTGAAATAAATCTGGTGGCCCAAAATAAACTATGGCAGCATAGTTAGAAAGATGCTGACACAGTTCTTTGAAATCTTCTGGATACATACTTCTTCCAGAAGAATCAATGAACACATTATTTTCAATTCTTGCTCCACTACCAAAAGGTTGGAATACAATAATCTTATCTTTTTTAGTTTGCTGTTTTAATGCATCAAGATTTACTTTAATTCTTGCCCTCTCCTCATAACTTACATATAAGTTTGGTCTATCTAGATCACTGTGATCATGTGTATTGTTAATGATTTCATCAAAAGCTTCCGCAAGTGATTTTTCCTGATTATAATATCCAGGAACATGATATGGTTCTGGAGCAACAAGATTATAATTTTTGATGTAGTTTTCAAAGATTCCTTTTTGACTTACTTCAAATGTTTTTTCTTGAAGAAGAGGATGACTCCAATACATCATATCCCAACCATGAACTAAAACTTTAAAGTCATCATCAGGATTTAAACGAGCATACTTTTCAAGTGCTGGAATAGCAGTAACAACTCTTCCAGATCCACCACTAATCAAAAACGATGTATTTTTTTTCATAACTTATTCCATTCATGAATGATTTGTTCTGCAACTTTTACAGATGAACTTTTATCCTCTGTACCAATATGTATAAGATATTCTTTTTGCCAATCTTCAGATGCTATTCTAGCACACTTTAAACCATATTTTGCAATATTATGTGAAAGCGTATATTCATCAACATCACCACCGTGTCGACCACGACCGAATGTAAGACTTATACCTTCCTCTGGAGAAATATCTAAAGGTTCCCATAAACAATGTGTTGTTTTTCCAGATACAACTACATTAGATGCAACGCCAATGTCTCTACCATCTCTCATAAAACAATCATCTGTTTTAAACTTTCTAGAAGCATTATAACACTCTTGAAAAGCAACATGATGTAATGGAATAATTTGTTCTATGTCTGGAAAATAAGGATGTATAAAAACATCTGCATCTACTAAAAAATTTAAATCGGCATCTTTACCATCTTCCCAGACTTGCATTTTTTCATAGTTAATGTGCCAGTCTAAAAACTTTCTTTCAGTAATAATATTAAGTTCGGCATTTATCCGATTGGCATAAAGTTTAATAGTTGGTAAAGTATAGTTCCATAGTTCTGGAAAAAAGTCATTAATATAAACACAATGAATTATTTTTTTCACAAATAACTATTTGTATAATCAGTTGTTGATGGTTCTCTATATAAAGATTCTGCAAATCCTTCATCAAGAAGAATTTGTAATACAGATTCTCTCGTCACTTCTTCATCATTATACATTAGTTCTTCTAACTTAAATGGTGCCATATGGTAGAAAAATGATGATGCAAAAATTGCGGCATGAGATACTAATAAAACCTCTTCATCTTCTATATCTTCAGTTACCTTAAAAACATCTGATAATGCATATCTAATGTTATCACGTATATCCATGGTTGGAAAATGTGGTGGCATCTTAATCCAGGATTCGGGTGCTTCCACTTTTGGAAACTCCAGGCCAAGATCTTTCACCTGAGTATTCATTTCTCTCAACCATGCCACCAACTCTATGAACATACCAACAAGGTCATTATCAAAATCAGTATGTTGAAACTTATTATGACACAACTTTAATTTTTTAATATTGTCGTTAAGAATGTATGTTTTTGGCATGTTTATTACCTCCAATGATTTTCATGTTTCCAGTCTTTATGAATAGTTGATTCAATTTTATTTTTTTCATATAGATATGGATCATCATATGCGTATAATCCATATTGTATGATTGGAAATAAATCCGCTCTCATGTATATATCCAATGATTCATAAATGCCGTGAGAGATCACATAAGAAACTAAGTTTTTAGCGACAACTGGATCTATGGCATACGCATGAGCGCGACATATTGTCCGTACATGCCCATCATAATCCGAGGCATGTGGTGGAATCGTATAAATGGGTGACCCATTTTTCTGCTCATGTGAACCTAGATATACTATTATACCATAAGTATCATGAAAATCATAATTTTTAAGCATGAGTGCATCATGTTCAAGAATAACTATCGGTTGATCAATCTCAATACAATGGCACCACAAACTGAAATGTGAGAAAAAACATGCGACTTGAGTTGGAGTTAGAGAAGTATTATAAAGTTTTAACCAACCCAAATACTGTTTATCTTTTAAATGATTTGGTATAGTAATTTTTCCAGAGGTTCCATTAAATGCATCCCAAACTTTATAAAGTTGCCCAACTTGCTCACAAGAATCTATACATCTTCTAGTAAAAATTTGAGATAACTCATTATCTTTCAATGAAATAATATAGGCACTTTCAACCTCTCGCACATATGAATAGTGCAAACTTTTATTAATATCAATATCAATCATATCAAGTATATTGTTATATTTCTATTATAAGTTATAGTTAGCTGGAACGCAAGCAAGGGCTACAGTATTATGGTGACTTACTGCTAGGTCTCTCCAGTATGTTGATGTTGCAGCACCAACCTGAACGGGGCAGCACATACATCCATTAGAACAGTTTCCTAGTTCACCATGGGGATTATAACCCCAGGTCCACAGAGTTCCATCAGATTTGATTGCACCCCAATGGTGATTACCGGTTCCGCTACTTGCTAGTTTAATCCAGTTAGTTGCCGAACCAATTTGCACGGGGCAACTCTTATTTGCAAAATCAGAAGTTCCTAATTCGGCATGAGGATTATGTCCCCATGACCACATCGTATTGTCAGTTTTTCTGGCAAAATGTTTATAAGAAGATCCAGCAATGTCTATCCATCCAGATCCACAAAGTTGAACTGGACACACAATATCAGCTAGATTAGTAACACCTACTTGTCCATGATTATTGTGCCCCCATCCCCACATTGTACCATCAGATTTTAATGCGATTGTTTGGTGTGCTCCAGTAGAAACACAAATCCAGTTGTTTCCTGGAATTTGAACTGGCGAACTAAAACTTGGACAAACGGTGGTATTACAACTACAACAAGGGCGCCAGCCATTGTTACATGCCCAGTTAGCTGGATCAAAACATACTGGAGTACAACAAGTACCAAAATATGGACAAGTAATACAACAAACACCTAGCTTACCATGTCCATTGTCACCCCATGCCCAAAGAGTTCCATCACACTTGACGCCTGCTCCATGAACACAGTTACTGTGTACCTGTTTCCACGTGGTCCCAGGAACTTGAACTGGAGAATAGTATTGATTACAAGTTGCACGAGTTCCAATACCAAGATTTCCCCACTGGTTTGAACCAAATGCCCACAGAGTTCCATCACACTTAATAGCATGAGTTGCCACGCAAGATGCATTAAGACGAGACCAATCATTTCCTGGCAGTTGAATCGGAGAAGATTGGGAAGCGGCACCACCATAACCTAACTGGCCAGCAGCATACCACTGCCAGTTTCCAAAGGATCCTTGGCCCCACGTCCATGCAGTTCCATCACTTTTTGTTGTAGCTACATAATGATAACCCATTGACACAGTTGACCAGTTATTTCCTGGAACTTGAACCCAACATCCATGAGTACATCCACAGTAAGGAAACTGTTCACCAAATGCGGCACCTAATATATTAGAAGGGTTATGTCCTGTAATGAACATTCTATTTTCGCAGGCATCTGCAGCGGTAAAATATCCACCAGTAACATATGTATTGATACCAGAGCTAATGATATCATACATTCTATTCAATGTATTAGGCGATTTTACGGTTGCTTGACCTGGTATCGTACCCGCTCTTGGTGGTATTTGGAATGCCATATTAAGTTCCTATTTCTTACCGAATAATCTTACTTGTATTTATTACTAAAAGACTCTACTAATTCATACATTTCTTTTATTGAACCAGACCAATCATTGTAGTCTTTTTGACGAACAACCGTAACACTTTCATACCAAGAAAGTTCATCACTTGCCCAAATAAAATATGGCACTAAAGGAACCATAACAATGGTAGGAATATTCATGGCACCTGCTAAGTGTGCGGTTGAAGTGCAACTTGTTACTAATAAATCTAGTTCAGAAAATATAGAATAAGTATCTTGCCAATCTTTAATAACATGTCTACATGGAATAAAATGATCATCATCCTCTTCTTCTTCAAGTTGAAGGGAAAATAATGTTCCGTACTGTGTTAGATTAAAAAATGATTCTTTTGAAATCGTTCTGAACTGATCATGTTCAAACTCTGGATTACCCATCCACCTAACACCTATTTTTAACTTTCCACATGGATTAGAAGAAGACATCTTTTCCATTCCACGAGTAATATAAGGTTCAGAAATACTATTAATATATGGTAGAGTTACCTTATCCAAAGGACCAGAAACATCTATAAAATTAGGAAGAGACATTGAAGGAACATAATGATCATATTGCAAATGTTCCAGTGCATAGTCTGGAACTACATTATATCCAGCATTTGCAAGTAATCTTTGTATTGATTTAGGTGTTGTTATGATCAGTTCATCACATAAGGTTTCAAGGTATTTGGCCCATCTTATAAAGATGAAGCAATCACCAATACCTCCTTCCAAAAATAAAAGGAGTTTTCCAGTTTTTTTACCATCCCATCTTTTTTGGGGATCAATTTTTTTATTCTCAAGATGAATATATTCATGACCCCATGCTCGGCATTGAGATCCATACTCAAGAAGTTTAAATGCTTCCTTAAACTTCCCCTTTCGCATCATATGCCATCCAATATTAAACTTAACCTTTGGATCAGACTGATCTAATGATTCATATATCTGCAGTGCTTCTTCAAATCCACCAAGAGCATTTTTATAGATTGCAAAATCTAATAAACTATCATGATCAAACTGTTTATATGATTGAAGAATCTTGATTGCTTCTGGTGCCTGGCGATTATAATAATAACACTTTGCCAGGTTAATTTTTAACTCTTCTGGAAAATCGTAGTCGGCAGATATTTCTTCAAAGCAAGAGATTGCTTTTGAATACTGCTTTTTATCAAAAAATTCTTTAGCTCTTTCATTAAGAGAGTTTATATTATACGTCTTCTCTTGTGTAAATTCTTTCATCGGTTTCAATCCATGTAACTAAACTATAACGTTCACCTTTTGTTACGGGATGAACTCTATGAGTAAACTCAAAATAAGAAGGAAATGCCACTATTGTTCCTTTTTTTGGTTTGAGTTTTAATCCTAAAAAAGTAAACTCAAGTTCTCCCCCTTCATAATCATCATTAATATAACATATAATACTAATATCTCTATCAACCTTTCTTTTTAGTTCACCATCTATAATAACTTCAGAATCATTATGTTCATCATACTTTCCATTTAAAGGATAGTAAAGCATTTGAACTGGTTCAAACTGAACTATTTCACGTTTATATAATGATTGTAAATTTAATGATCTAATGCCACTTTCTATACTAAACCTTAGATCTTCTTCAAGGGGAATCCAATGAGTATTTCTATAGTTTAAATCTGTTGATTGATCCTCTAGGGGACCATATCCCATGAGTGCTGGTGATGTATCATCTTTATTGCCCAAACCATGTGCATTTAATATTTCCAGATGTTCTTTGGGAATCACATCTGGAAATATTTTTATATACTCATAAGGATTTTTCATTTAAATTAAATAATAAATGTAAATATATATATCTCAAATAAATCAATAGTTGCAGAAAGATTGATAGAAAACTGAAGGATAGTTATCCATACTTATACCTTCCTGACAAGTTGAAATGCCATTTGATCTTGCCACAACTTGCCAGTGCGCTCCCGCAACATCTTTCCAGTTATTTCCTAATATTTGTTGAGGACTACATCTAGGTATACCAGTATTATCAATATGTCCATGAGGATTTGTACCCCATCCCCACATCGTACCATTACATTTTACTGCATGAAAATAATTGTATCCTGAACCAATCCAGCACCAATCAGTACCAGGAACTTGATAGGGAGATAAAATATTGCCAAAACAGCCACAACATCCGGTCTCACCATGATTTAAGTGACCCCATACCCACAGTGTACCATCAGATTTAACACCACCAACATTATGATGTTTGTCTGCTGTGTTTGTTACATGGCACCATGATCCTGGAAGTAAGACGGGAGAGCAATAGGGGGTTGCAGTGCCGTTCCCTATTTGCCCATGAGGATTATGCCCCCAGGCAAACATACAACCATCAGTCTTTCTACCAATAGCAGGTCTAAATCCTCTTGCACAAGTCCAAGATCCTGCAATTTGAACTGGTGATGATCTATTACTAGTTGTCCCATCACCTAAATCTCCATGACCATTATATCCCCACGAGAAGAGGGTATTATTGCACTTGATTCCAAACGTTTGGTGATGGCCAGCATGAGCACAAAGCCAATCACTACATGCACCAACTTGTACTGGTGCTGGACAACTTCCACCGGCGACACCAAAACCAAGTTCTCCATGACCATTATATCCCCATGTCCAAAGAGTTCCATCACATTTGACACCGACTGCATGATAATATCCAGCAGCAACGGTTCTCCAACAACCTGCTATCTGTGTTGGAGAAGATTTGTTGGCATAAGATCCGTTTCCTAGTTGTCCATGAGGATTGTGCCCCCATGCCCATGCTGATCCATCTGCTTTTGCTGCTATATTCCAATAGCGACCAGGAATATCTTCGGACACCGTAGTCCAACAATCAACAGATCCAACTAAAATTGGAATGTGCTGATCAGTACCAGTTCTAGAATATCCCTGTTCACCATGTGGGTTATGTCCCCATACATATAAACCATGCAAACCTGATCCTTGAGATTCGAATCCCCAACAACGGAAGTTTATTCTCCCATATACATCATTTATGGACCAAGATCCTCTTTTAAGTTTGGATAGATATGACATATTCTATCACTCCTCATCAGTTTGCTTTTCTAGATAAATCATATATTCCCATCTACGTGGGAGATCTGGAACATGTTTTTCAAGAAGATTTGCTCTAGGATTTGAATCCGTTCCAGGACCAGCAGATGCAAACAATCTTACATTGGGTACGATTTCAGTATCATTATATGCCAATAAAGATTGATATGGATTTTCAGCATCAAAAACAAATGCCTTGATTCTATCAACTATCTTACCCCTTAAACCAGATAGTTTAGCATCTGTTTCTCTGAACTTATTATGATTATTAACTATTTTTTGTGCAAGAACTGTAATATCAATCCCTCTTGAATCAGATTCAATCTGAAGAATAGTTGATGTAGTGCCGCTGTTTAAAAACTCAACGGCTTCTTGATACTTTTGAATACCTGCAGTGGTTGCAGATTCGTGATATGTTCCAAACAACTCATCTCTTAGTCGTCTTTCCTGATCATATGCATCTTTAATTGCTTGTTCTTGTAAAGATGAAATCAAACTTTTAATCTCTTCAGTATACTCTTCAAGAGTTAGTTCTAAAATAAAGTTCTCTGGATCAAATGGAGCATCATCATTGACTTCTGCATAGTACCAATCACTTCCAAAACCAGAAAAAAGATTATACATGTCACCCAGGTTTGGCAACCTAGGTCCATTTGGAGAATCCTGTTTATAAACAGAAATACCTGTTATATGATCGACCATTCTAAACTTTGCATATTTCATCTTTTGTTTTCCTGAAAAACTGTTCTAGTTAATAAGTATTTAGTTAATGATGTGATTAAATATTAACATTTAATAGCATAACTACTATCACCAAATGCAGCGATTGTAGTCCAAGTAGTTATAGATGTTCTCTGTCCAAGTCCATTTGCACAATCTTTATTAGTAGAACCAAGTTGTCCACATGAATTATTTCCACTAGTATATAGTAGATTACAACAAGATAATATTAAAACATGATTGGAACCAGCAGATACAAGGTTTTTCCAGCATGAACCAGAAGCTACAATCGGTGAGAAACATCCACAGTTAGGTCCAGAAGATGTGGCACCAGCTAGTTGACCAACGGAGTTGTGACCCCATGCCCAAATGTTTCCATTATTATCAGTTCCATAACTTGATTGTTGACCACCATCAACGTCAAACCAAGATCCAGATAATTGAATTGGAGAAGATCTATCTGGTGTTATACTAGATTGTTGCCCACCACCAAAACTAATGCAAGAGGTTGAGATTCCCAACTGCCCATAATAGTTGGCACCCCAAACCCATAGAGATGCATCAGTTTTTAATGCAAGCACATGACAATATCCAGCACCAACTTTAAACCAGTTTGTTCCTGGAATTTGAACTGGTGAAGATCTACAAAGAACAGAGTTATCACCAATTTGCCCATATTGATTTGCACCCCAGGCAAATAAACATCCAGTATCATTAGTTGCATAGGTGCTATTAGATCCACCAGAAACGTTTAACCAAGATGTTCCAGGAATTTGAATTGGTGAAGATCTTGGGAAATTTCCAAGAACACAGTTATCACCTATTTGACCATATAAATTAAATCCCCAAACCCATAATGTTTTATCAGATTTAATCGCAGCAGTGTGTTGTCCACCAACACCTAAACAAATCCAAGAGCCTGGAACTTGAACAGGAGAACTCCTGGGAATGCTAGTTATATCTCCTAACTGTCCTTGACAGTTTTCACCCCATGTCCATAAACTGCCATCCGCTTTAATGCCTGCAGCATGTCTATCTCCAGCAGAAACATAAAGCCAGTTTGTTCCGGGGACAGCAGTTGGTGAACATCTTGGTAATATAGTTCCATCACCAAGTTGGCCGCATTGATTATCACCCCAAACAAATAAGCATCCTGGTTCACCAGCAATTGAATCAGGTCCCCATTGGTTACTCAATACTTGGTCTCTTACGTTTGATATTGACCAAGAACCAGATCTGTATGGCATAGTATTTACCTATTTACTAAATGAAACGATTAAAAATTATTTAAGTTTGCCAGCAACGATAACTTCTAAACGGTTGGCAACGTTTGCAGTTGCTCTGATCTTATGATCTTTTGGTATTATTTTTGGACCTTCTATAATTTCAACAGTCGAATCTGCAGGTATGATAACGTTATTGCAGATATAAGTCTGTCTAGTATTAGAACCGTTAGTCCATTCCAATGTAACCTTAGCATCAGATGTTCCATGAACATTAGTTACTAAAATACTTTCAACTACAGCATTTGCGGTAGTTGGTTGAAATGCATCTGTAGCAGACGTAGAAGTTAGTGTTATACCCTCTCCAAAATAGTTAGTATCAGTGCTTTCTTCATAAGTTATCATTGCCGTTAACGTTCCATTAGTACTTCCTTGGAATCTAATGGTATTACTTGGATACAATACTTTTGGTCTTTGTAAAAGTTCAAGACCTGTTCCTCCAGGAATGGGTATTGTTGAAGCAATGTTAATATTGTTACTATAGTTTGTTCCCGTTATATCTGAAGTAAGATCAACGGTTGCATTATTAGCATCAATATTTGAAATTTGAATTGAATGGATAATATAGCGGTATCCTGCGGTAGATGGGAGACTCAAACCTGCTGTCAAAGAGTTGGTGATGGTATACCCAACACTAGTACTAATGCCAGTGTTGAATAGACCAAGTCCAGCACCTGATCCAGATGATCCTCCTCCACCTCCACCACCGCCAGCAGAAGCTGCCCAAGTGGGAACACCAGAACTAACCGTTAAAACTTGCCCATTACTACCAACACTTAACTTGGTTAGAGTATTTGATGCAGAGGCGTAAAGAATATCTCCAGTTGTATAGGTGGTTTGTCCAGTTCCACCAACAGTTGCGGCGATAGCAACTCCATTCCAAGTTCCAGTATGAGTACCATTAAGTGTTGATGCAGTAATGATACCAGTTGTATTAACACTAGAGTTTGCATTAAGTGCTGTTGCGACACCAGCAATGGTGGCAAAGGCTGCAGTATTACCTGCGGCAGGGATGTTAGTAAGCCCAGATGCATCACCAACAAACTTAGTTGCAGTTACAACACCAGTAACCTGAACACCATTGGGAAAAGTTGGAGCTGTTCCTCCAACACGACTAGTAATATTAT
>Ga0194123_10003805_pt1 | contig 17785 bp, 13 predicted proteins | sample TA2MahsurfametaG_5_FD_155479 | JGI IMG/M metagenome (GOLD analysis project Ga0194123, IMG submission 155479) | Freshwater microbial communities from Lake Tanganyika, Tanzania - TA2015023 Mahale A surface | ecosystem: Environmental > Aquatic > Freshwater > Lake | place: Tanzania: Lake Tanganyika... | reverse complement strand
GCTCAGCGCTACTCTCAATCTCCTCTAAAGCGGCACCGCTTTCAGTTAAAGCAATGAAGTTCTTACCCTCGCCATACAAGGGATACCACCTGACAAAAAATATCCCTACGATAAAAAGGCTGGCACCGATTGGGGCAAGAATCCAAAGCAGGACTCGCCGCTTACTTCTTATCACTTTCCTCGGCCAATACTCTTGCCAATCTCGAATTCTCAGGTAGCCCTACAGGTTGCTTAATTCTAATTCTCTCCGGGTGATCATCGAGACGGAATTGTTCTCTCGGTCTTTCGTATTTAGCATGTTGCGAAGCCATCACTGTAGGTGAGCGCACAACATGTATGGGGGCATATTCCTTTGACTCCTGGGCGTTTGGATCTAACTTTGCCCTCTCTTCTTGCGCTTTTGCAATTTTCCGCAGGAGACGTTTGACCTTTTTTTGTTTTCGTTTCACTTCACGGGCACTTACCACATCTCTCACCTTTATTTTGGGCGCGTATGGTCGATCTTCTTCACCTTTAACTAGTTCAACGCCATAATCACCTGCTCCGTAGATCCCGTACTTTCGCTTGTATCCGTAGGAGTAGCCATATCTATAGCCGTAAGCCTCACCATTTCTATTAAGTGGAATCATGTTAAGTAAAACGCCAAGGATGGGGGCATTCACTTTGGTTAGTAAGTCTCGACCACCTCTCAATTGATCAATCTTTGTGCTACCTGCTTTAATAACCAATAAGACTCCATCCGACTGTTGAGCAATTAAACCTCCATCAGTCACTGGTAGTAATGGCGGCGAGTCAATCAGAATGAAGTCAAAGTCTTTGCGAAGGCTCTTAATTAATTTTTCGTAAATTGGCGAGTCGAGCAGCTCTGAAGGGTTTGGCGCTTGCGCCCCTGAAGCTAATACGTGAATTCCAGTGCCCTCGTCATATTGGATCAGGGAAATCAAGCCTTTTTCGCCTTTTAATGGGACCTTGCCATTAAGTATCTCGGTTACTCCGAATTCCTTATAGTGGTTCGGAATAAATTCACTTGCCGAGGGTCGCCGTAGATCGCACTCCATGCAAAGAACTTTGTAACCAGATCGCGCAAAGGCAATCCCTAGATTTAGAACTGTAGTTGTTTTACCTTCACCAGGCAACGGTGAGGCAATAGAGATTACTTGCGGTGGATTATCCGCGCGCAAGAATTCAAGATTTGTGCGAAGCTGTCTATATGCCTCAGATCTCGTGCTAAAATTATCGATTTCAGAAATTAGTGGCTTATTCTCCGCCTCTGGATCAAAGCCAACCGCTCCAAGAAGCCCTAGTCCATCTAGTTGATCCTCATTTTTCACTGTATCATCAAAAATTTGGCGGAGAATTCCGATTCCAACTCCAAGACCAAAACCTAGAATTAAACCAAGCAAGAGATTTAAGGCCGGTTTTGGCGATGACGGCGAGGTGGGAACTACTGCGAACTTTGCAAGCGTTACCTTAACCGGAGATGAACCAAGCGCATCCTCTACCTCTAGTAGAGCAGCTGTGCTCTCAAACTGCTTGCCTATCGCGTTTGCAAGGGCAGCTGCTAACACCGGGTCATTATCTGAGACGCTTAGATTAATCAGTGAAGTGTCAAGCGGAGCGCTTCCCTTTACTTTTTTCGCCAATTCAAACCACTCAAGATCCAATGCCAAAGCTTCAATGACAGGTCTAAGCGTGTCTGGTCCATTAATCACATTTGCATAGGTCTTAACTCTCTGCTGTGTGAAGTTTCCACCGGTCGCAAGTAATCCGATGTCGATTGCGGCAGGGGGAGTTGAGACAAAGAGCTGGGCTTGTGCCGTATAACTTTTGGGCGTGTTTAGAGTAATAGCAAGCGAAAGCGATATTCCAAATGTTATCGAGAGGATGATTCGCCAGAGGTTTCGAATCACGAGTCGATAAAAATCCCGAACATCCATCTATGCTCCTTGCAACTTACGTATAGAGAAATTATCCCCTATTTGAGCTTGCTCGACCAAGTCATAGAATTTGGGCCTAGCAGAAAAGCGGGGGAGAAGTGAAAGAGCAATCCTCAGGGTCATTTGGGGCGTTAACGAGTCGCTACTCTGGAATTGCCTTCCGCCTAGACGTGTCTGTGATAGTCATTTCCGCATCTCTTGCGACTTTTCTTCGTTCAAAATTTGATAGTTCATTTATTGATAGTCCCATTAACTTGGCTCTCCGTCTAACCGGATATTCAGTTATCTGGATCGGTGGGCTCTATCTCAGTTCTAGTTGGGCACGATCAAACTTTCTCCCAGGTATTGACTCACTCAGTTCCATCGCCTCAGCTGCTTGGCGAGTTGCACTCATCATTTTTGCCATCCTATATCTGATAAAGATGCCAATTTCCCGTATCTGGGTAGGCACGATGCTGATAACTACAGCAATATTTCTTATAGTTAGTCGGCTTCTCTATCAGGAATTTCTAAGTAAACGGTTTTCTAGAAGTAGTTCTAGAAGAGTTCTGGTTGTTTGCTCTAGAGCGGACTTTACCCAAACGAAAAAAGAACTTGAAGACATATCCGAGGGTCAGATTTTTGAATTTTTTCGAATCTCCCCTCCAAACAAGAGAAGCTCTAGAGATTGGATGGTGGAGACTAAAGACATAATCAAGAAAAACAATTTGGATACGATCCTGATTGGATTTGGCGCTATAACCGAAACGAGCCAATTTCTTGGCCTAAGCGATGACACCAGAGATTTCGTTGTAGAAGTGTTGATGGTCTCTAGAATTTCACCGATTATCAATAGGTTAGATCAGAGTAAATCGGTCGGTTTGCTAAAGATTCGCGAACCAAGGATTTTGGACTCCGGAAGATTTATAAAGCGTTCTTTCGACTTAACTCTTGGATCAATATTCCTCCTAATCTCTCTTCCAATCTTGCTTATGGCGGCGGTGGGAGTTAAGTTGACTTCAAAAGGACCTGCTCTCTACCTTGATAGTCGAGTGGGTTTAGAAGGTAGATCCTTTCTATTCCCCAAGTTTCGTACCATGTATGTAGGCTCCTCCGATCTTCGTTTAGAAGTCTTAGGAAGACCTGATGCTCAAATGTCAGACAGGTACAAGAAGGACCCAAGAATTACTCCAGTTGGAAGATTCCTTCGACGTTGGTCTATCGATGAATTACCCCAGCTCTGGTGTGTAGTAATTGGCACTATGTCTCTAGTTGGACCGAGACCGATTCTCCATCAAGAATTACCTCAGGTTCTCGGCTCTCATCAATCTCGCTTTATCGCTAAGCCAGGACTAACAGGGTTATGGCAGACATCTGGTAGGAAATTAACTTCATGGGAAGAGCGGATGTCCGGAGATATTGCATATGTTCAAGATTGGAGCCTAGCTACAGATTTTGCATTGATTTTTCGAACAATCGGCGCTCTTCTTTCAGGCAAGGGATCACTTTAACGATTCAAATATAGTTATCCGATTACTCATTCACTCTGAGTCGCAATTTTCAGAAACTTGAGTTGTCCATGCCTATCTCTAAACAGTTTCTTTTGGATAAACTTGTGGCCGAATAGCAACGGGCCTTCGTACCCTATAGAACTTACGCTTGGAGGGTAGTTATGTGCGGGATACATGGTGTAACGAGATATCCTCACGTGCTAGCGCAAGATGATGAATACAGTAAGAAAGTATCGCAACTTCTCTGGCATCGAGGCCCAGATTCTCAAAAACAAGAAAGATTCGATGATTCTTGTATTTTGGGAAATACAAGACTTGCGATCATTGATGTTGCCTCCTCTCATCAACCTTTGACGTGCAGATGTGGACATCATCATCTGACCTTCAATGGAGAAATATTCAACTACAAAGAATTAAGAATTGAATTGAATTATGAGTTTCGCACAAATGGCGACACCGAGACACTTATTGCATTGCTCTGCACTCGCGGAATTGATTCCATTCATCTCCTAAGAGGTCAATTTGCCTTTGCGCTATGGGATTCTAGGTTGAAACAACTCTCTCTAGCTGTTGATCGGTTTGGAATCCTACCTTTATATTTTTCAGACACCGGAGATCGCCTATGCTTTAGTTCATCGGCTTCCTCTATTTCTACAAATGGTAAATCGCAAGATTTAGAAACGTTAACAAGACTTTTATCTCAACGAGCAATCGTCGCTCCTGAAACTCCCTACCCTGGCGTGCGGAGAATTCCTCCTGGAGAAGTTTGGACTTTCTCCAAGGATTCTTTAGAAAGGAGGAAGTGGTCGAAGCAAATAAAGCGGGTTACAGGAAGAAAGCCAGATTCGAATGAGCTGGTACGGTTAATCAATCAAGCAGCAGATCGAATTGTAGTTTCTGATGTCGAGATAGGAGTTTTTCTCAGTGGAGGCCTAGATAGCGCTTTGGTCGCCAAGCTCGTGCAGGAGCGAGTTTCCTATCCCGTGAAGACATATACCGCAGTTTGGCCAGTACAGAATCGGCTCAATGAGGATGAATCTGCAACCAGAATAGCGAATCGACTCGGCCTCCAACACAATAAAGTCAAAGTAACTGCAACAGACTGGTGGCAGGCTATGGAATTGGGTACCAGATTCAGAGATGGTCCCATGTCGGAGCCTGCCGACGCGGTCTTTTTTCTTCTTTCAGAGCGTGCGAGTCAAGACGTCAAGGTTGTCACAACCGGAGAAGGTGCAGATGAACTTTTTTGTGGGTATCCCAAGTTTCGTGCAGAGTTAATTTCTAGCATAAGGGGAGTACGACCCATATTAAAATCTGTATATCCTTTACTTAGTCATCTCTTAAGTGAAAAGAAAGAGAGACTCTTATATTCAGCTTCACAAGTTGCTCAAAATTCACGATTTAGCTCTTATTTCTCGACTAGATGGCCAAATTTATCATTATCGCAATTCAGCGACGCGAAGAATTTTGATGATCATTTTGGTCTGGACGCCCTTCGCGACTGGGATATTTCGCACTACTTGCCATCGGTGCTGTTAGATCGCGCAGATAAAATGGCTATGAGTAATTCGGTTGAAGTTCGTCCGTTGTATCTTGATTCTGACCTGGCAGATTTTGCAATGTCTTTCAAGGCTCGTGAGCATTTAACTCTTTTTTCTACGAAAACTCTATTGAGAGAAGCTGCAGAAAAGATTCTTCCTGCAGATTTGTTAATCGAGAGGAAGAAAGGCTTTCCAACTCCTCTGAACCTATGGCTAAAGTCTGACTTATTTGAACCAGTTCGTAATCTACTTTTGGAAAGTCAAGTCCCAGAAAAATTAAAGATCTCAACCAATAAGATCATGGAATTACTCGAAGAGCATCGGGGTGGGAAACGTGACCATTCCTCACGACTATTTATTTTAATTAGTCTTGCTTTCTGGCTTGGAAAATAGAATTTTAATATGGGAGAGGAAATATCAACTTCACATCTACGTTGGTTGCTCACTCGAGCAAGTCGGATGTCAGTACCTGAATTAGTTTTCAGAATTAGGGAATTTTTTGTTAAGAATCGGCTTTCCAGATCACCATTTGGCCCATTTATTACTTTTAGGATTCCAACAATCACATGGAGCACCGTAAAATCGCAAGCAGAACAACTCTCAAATAAAGATTACAATGACCTATTGCTTGATTTTCGGGTCTATGGTGTTTCGTGGCCTAGAGGCGAGGGCGGGTTAATCCTGTGGAATTGCTTTCTTGATGGTTCAGATACATCTGAGATTCCCACATTCGATATCTCTTACCGTCGTAAAGAACTGCTAAACCAGGATATTCGCTTCTCATGGGAGCTCAATCGATTGACCTGGCTGTTAAAGATTGCTGTTTTTGGGAAACTTAGTGATCGAGAACAGGCGGCACGTTGGTTTCGGGATTTTCTACATCACGACAGAGTAGGTTTTGGACTTCGTTGGAATTCAATGAATGAACTAGCACTTCAAGCAATTTCAATCCAGCTGCTAATCTCATTACTTGATGGAATGTTGGTCAATGAGGATATCGAGCTATCAAATCAGGCGCTCACTCACCGTTACTTCTGGATTAGGAAACTTCCCTCGAAATACTCCTCGGCAAATAATCATCGACTCACAGAGTTGGTAGCACTCATTTCTATTTCAGAATTGTCGGGTGATTCACGTTCGAGTGAACGCTGGCAAAGAAAACTTACCAAGGAACTTTTGAGACAAACACTTCCCGATGGATTTAATGCGGAATTGTCTGCTGATTATCATCTCTTCGTTCTTGACTTATTGATTACTCTGAATGTTTTGTGCCCAAATTTGCGGTATTCAAAGCAAATCAATTATTACAAGAATCAGATGGCCCTGGCAACATATGAACTAAGAATCCTCAATCAAATTTGGCCAGCATTTGGAGATTCAGATGAAGCCACTATTTTAGCGACACTCGTCCCTAGGCCCAACCGAGCTAAATTTCTTGAGAACTTGAGTGGTTGCATGGTTGGTTCTCAAGATGAATCAAATTTTGGAAAACTCAGAACATTTAAAGATCTTGGATGCACAGTATTTTATGATAATTCCAGAGACTCAAGGATTTCACTTCTTGTCGATCACGGTCCGATTGGATTCGGAAAAATTGCTGCTCATGGACATGCTGATACCTTGGGAGTTTGGTTGGTTTTTAATGAATTTCCAGTTCTTATTGAAGCGGGGACTTTTTCTTATCATTCATCAGAGGAAACAAGAGACCTACTGCGCTCTGGCTGGATGCATAACACTGTTACGGTGGATGGAGAAAGCCTGAGTAAACCTTCTGGACCTTTCTTATGGATTCCCCGTCGGAGTGCTCGAGGGAAATTACTGTCATTTGATGTTCATGAAGAAAACGTTCACATAAGTGTCGAGGCCGACTTTCCTCGCTCAAGTCAACATAAAAAGGGCACTGTCAAGAGAAATGTGATGTTCGATGGCCATGAAGTCCGAATTCTAGATTCAACTTCTGTCGGCGAGACTTTGGAGTCTCACTTCATACTTTCGCCTTTACTTAAAATTTCCAGAGGAGGTTCTTCACACCAAGTTTTGTTCACCTCTGTATGTGGGATTCGGGTAACTTTCAAAACGAAACAGCCAAATTATTTAAATGTAGAACAAGTAGAAATCTCCCCTACGTACGGCTCTTTAACTAGAGCCTATCGACTTTCTGTAATGGGATATCGATCAAACGAGGTATCGATTCATCTTGATAGACTAACTTGATATGAGGGTAGCGATTTTCGGCCTTGGTTATGTTGGTGCCGTAACTGGATCTTGTCTCGCATCTTATGGTAACTCAGTCACTTTGATTGATATTAATTCAACCAAAGTTGAAACTTTTCTTTCCGGTAGATCTCCTATTTCTGAACCTGGCTTAGAGGAACTAATTAGAGACGGCCTTGCAAAAAAAATGTTGAACGCAACTAGTGACGCACAACTCGGACTTGTTAATGCAGATTGCATTCTTGTCAGCGTTGGAACGCCAAGCAATAATGACACGGGAGCGCCTGATTTATCCGCTCTTGAATCAGTCGCAAAAGACATTGCTCGATATCTAATGACTACAAAGACAAAAGTCGCTATTGCGCTCTGCTCTACGGTCCCGCCAAATACCACGGAGGGATTTTTCAGGAGTCTCCTGCATCAAAAAGGAGTTTCTGATGAGAAATATTTCTTATCTTTTATGCCTGAGTTTCTCCGAGAAGGTAGCGCAATCAAAGACTTCCACGAGCTGACTAGGTTTATTATTGGAGTTGCAAGTCAACAAGATGCGAACATATTTACACAATTGCGTCCAGATTTGTCTTTGAACACTTATGTGGTTGAGACCCGCGTGGCTGAGATGCTGAAGACCGTTGAAAACTCCTGGCATGCCCTCAAGATTGTTTTCGCAAATGAAGTCTCTCGAATCTCAGAATCGATGGGAATTGATGCACGAGAAGTCATGAGGTTGCTCTCGCTGGATAAAAAGCAAAATATCTCAGCGGCATATCTGCGTCCGGGTTTTGCATTTGGTGGATCTTGTCTGCCTAAAGACCTACGATCATTAACATTCCTTGCTGAATTGCAGAATGTCCAGACTCCTGTTCTATCTAACATTCATGAAAGTAATAATATTCACATCTCGGTAGCAGCAGAGGCTATTAAACTGAAAAGGCCCAAGAAGGTCACGATACTGGGGTTGGCTTTCAAAGCAAATACAGACGACTTAAGAGAAAGTCCAATTATTAAAATCATTGATGATTTATCCAAGAATAATGTTCTAATGAAAGTTCATGACTTCAACGTTTCTCCTCAGGCCTTGATTGGAGCCAATAGAGTTGTGTGGGAGACGCACCCCAAACTGCCTTCTATATTTGAAGGTAATCTCGATATTGCTGTAAAAGATGCTGACCTTATTGTAGTTGCACAATACGAAAAGAGGTATCGGGAGAAACTGCAAGCTCTCAAGGGGCGAACTCAAGTTATGAACCTTGCAGGTTTGTAATGAGTAATTTTTCGAACAAAAATCATGTGCTGATATTGGTCCAAAACCTGCCAGTCCCCTTTGATCGAAGGGTTTGGCTTGAAGCGAGCACTCTCCGGGACGAAGGGTATTTGGTTTCTATTATTTGCCCAGCTTCTTCGGCGTATCCAAGACTTCGCGAGACTGTAGAGAGAATACATATTTATCGTTTTCCACTTTGTTGGGAAGGGCGTGGCACGGTTGGGATTGTTCTGGAATATGTATGGTCACTTTTTTTCATATTTTCTATGACAACTCTCTTATCACTGCGCAGAAGGGTCGATGCTGTACATTTTTGCAATCCTCCCGATTTACTTTTTCTCTGCGCTCTACCAGCGAAGTGGATCTGGCGAAGTAAACTGATATTTGATCAACATGATTTATGTCCCGAAGTTTGGGAAACTAAGAGTCAAGGATCAAACACGAAAATATTGAAGTTACTTAAGTTTTTTGAACGAGCTTCTTACAAAATTTCCGACATTGTCATTTCTACAAATGAGAGTTATAAAAATATAGCTGTTTCTCGAGGAGGTAAAGATGAATCTTCCGTATTTATAGTACGTTCTGCCCCTAGGAAAGAATTCATGAACAAAGTCGTTTTGCCTGCACGAGATTGCATTGATTCTGTTCGTTTAGTTTACCTCGGAACTATGGGTTCGCAGGAGGGGATTGAACTTCTGCTTGACGCCGTACGTATCCTTCGAAATATATGCCCTAATCTTGAAATTCGCCTAGATTTGGTAGGAGCTGGTCCAGAATTCAATAGTTTAAAACAACTTGCAAAAGAGCTATCTCTTGAAAAGGAATCAATATTTCACGGTCGTGTCTCCGACGAAGAATTGCGTAGAATTATCTCGTCAGCCGACATTGCCGTTAACCCCGATCGTCCAAGTCCATTCAACAGTTTGTCCTCTATGAATAAGATTATTGAGTACATGGCTTTAGGTGTTCCGATAGTGCAATTCGATTCGAAGGAAGGAGCCTATACGTCTGCCAATTCGTCTGTATATGTAGAAGAGGCTAGTTCTCTTGCCCTTGCAAAGGCTTTAAACGACGTTCGGATCGATAAAGCAAAAAGAGTTTCCATGCAGTCCTCAGGGTTGTCAAGATTTGAAGAATTGTGCTGGGAGAATCAAGAAAGATCCTTGCTTCTTGCATATGCATCATTATTGGGTTGATTCAGATGTGCCCTGATTTAATTTCGTCAGTAGTGTAATTAAGTGTAAATAACCGTAATGTCTGCATTCCTATATCAAACACTGTACACTCTCGAGAAAAAAATCACCGCATGCTTAAGTAGCATAAAGACTTTACTACTTACTCTTACTTTTTTAGAGTTCATGAGAAAGTCCTTGGGAGGGCGAATATGAATTCAAGCTTAGGGCAACATGAACTTCCCAGAATCCTAATTATCTCCCCTCCACTTGACAATAGTGGAGGCATCGGAACGCTTTACCAAAATGTGGCCTCAAATATTGAAGGTCTTGCGTTTATTCGCTTTGTTGACAGCAGGGGCAAATCAAAAATCAGTCTCCTACCCCTTCTCAGAATTCCTTTTGTTCTCTTGAAACTCACTTACGTATCAATCACTTGGAAACCAGATTTGATACATATCAATATTTCTGGAGGGGCATCCATAATCAGAAAATGTTTTGTGGCGCTATTCATTCGCTTATTCCTACATAAGCCTTACGTTGTTCAACTTCATTCATCATCATTTGTTACTCAAATTCAGTCACTTCCTGATTCTATAAAGAAAATCATTCTTTTCATTCTCAATAGCGCAGCACGTTTTTTGACTTTAGGTGAATATTGGGCAAAACAAGTTTCTGAAATGGGCGTTAAACGAGAACTCGTGCGTTATTTTCCATTAGGAATATCAAGAACAGAGGAATACACACCTCTCGAGCAATCACAACAGACTATTTTCGAGCAAGACTTCAAACTCTATTTGATGTTCATCGGACCTTTAAATCACAAAAAAGGTTTCGACCTGTTAGTGGCAGCCTTAGAAAGGCTAAAAAACGAGAATCTTTATTTGGTAGCTTTTGGAGATGGAGACATACACAAATGGAGAAAACTTTGTGAAAGTAGGGGAATTAATGCGGTCTTCTGCGGACAAGTTGGAAATGAATTAACGCGAAGTGTTTTGAGCTTGGTGGACATCTTTATCCTGCCATCACTAAATGAAAATATGCCAGTCTCAGTTTTGGAAGCTGCGTATGCTCGAACGGCAATAGTTTCTTCTCAAGTGGGTTCACTTGATGAATATTTTGATATCAACTCTATTGCTTACGTCAAAACAGGTAATCTTGATTCTCTAACTGACAAATTGAAAATTATCGTGGAAGATCACGACTACAGACGCTCACTAGCAACTTCTGCTCATCATATTTGGAAAGAGAATTTTGATGCGAGTGATACAACAAGAAGACTTGTTTCGGAGTGGAAAAGACATATTCCGTCTCCACTTCGAAATGATTAGAGAGAATGTCTCTTTTTTTTGCTTAAACTCCAACTCAATAAGAAGAGGTTAATCTCTATTTTTTTGCAATGTAGTAAAGTGACGGGAGTAGAAACCTTGAAATCGCCTGATACTTAATGATTTTTCTTAAAATCCGTGAGTTGTACAAGTTGAAGTAGTAATTGTTTGTTACGTCTATAAAATCAAAACCTTGATTGGTAAACAAGTTTTCAAGTTCCATCTTTGTAAATCCAGCGTGTGCACCGAGGCTATTTTCAAATTTGCCTCTTAATTTCATCTGATAATCATTTAAATTCCATAACAATTTTTCCTTGAGCTTAGCTTCTGAAGAAATATAGGACACAATTCTAGACTTGTTGGGAACCCCAATAAATATAGCTCCTTTTATTTTAACTACTCTCTTTAACTCGTTCATTACTTTATAAGTGTCCTGGACGTGCTCAAGAACATGATAACAGTAAATAAAGTCAAATTCTTCGTCGCGAAAGTTTAGGTTTTCAGCTCGACCATTGGTAGTTGACCAATTTTTACCTGAAAGATCGGTTTCTAGCAAAGGATCAATCCCTACGAATTCTGTGCAAGGAAAGATACCGGCGAGATTTCTTATCTCGCTACCTATTCCACACCCAATAACTAAATTTCGATTGCCTACATAGTTCGCGTAGGTTTTAATTATTCGTTGCTCTTTTAAGAGTCTTTTCATGTTTTCAGTACTTTCTAATGTATTTCTTGGAAGATCGAATCCTTAATTACTTCATTTAGTATAATGGATTCTTGATTAAGCGATTGACTCTATGTGTTTCGATTATTACTCTGGAATAGTGGATTATGACTTGGTAGTTGTAGGGGCGGGCTTATTCGGCTTAACTATAGCAGAATTGGCTGCAAACTCTCGTAGAAGAGTTCTTGTGCTCGAGAAACGAAAACATATTGGTGGAAATGCTTTTTCTGAGATTGACCAAGATACTGGCATAGAGGTTCATAAATACGGCAGTCATTTGTTCCACACTTCAAATCCAGTAGTTTGGGAATATGTCAGTAAATTTACTTCTTTTAACTCATACAAGCATAAAGTTTATGCACGCCATAAAGATCAAATCTTTCCTTTCCCGATAAACCTTGCAACCATAAATCAGTTTTTTGAAAAAGCAATGAGCCCAAGTGAAGCAAGAGAATTTATTGATAAGCAGAAATCTAAGAAAGAGGAAAACGATGTTCTATCATTCGAGGATAAAGCTATAGGTGTAATAGGGCGAGACCTGTATGACGCTTTCATTCAAGGATATACTTTGAAGCAATGGAACACCAATCCCAAGGATTTATCCCCCGAAATCTTCACTCGCCTACCAGTAAGATATAACTACGAACATCGATATTTTTCAGACACTTGGGAAGGACTTCCCACTAGTGGATATAGCTCATGGTTTCAAAACATGATTGACCATCCACGAATCGAATTAATACTCAATCACGATTTTCTATCCTCCTCTAATTCTTTATCCAAATATGATCTTGTAGGAAGTGTCCCTATTGTTTACACGGGTCCAATTGACGGCTTTTTTTCGTACTCCGAAGGCGAACTTGGGTGGCGTACTCTGGATTTCGAATTCGAGAAACTACCCTTGACTGACTATCAAGGTACAAGCGTCATGAACTTTTGCGATATCGAATTTCCATTTACTCGCATTCATGAATTCAAGCATCTGCATCCTGAGAGGAAAGATGTTTGGCAATCTGAAAACACCATAATAGCGAAAGAATATTCTCGTTTCGCAACGAATAGTGATGAAGCTTATTACCCTATAGCAACGAATGAGAACAATAAACGATTATTGAAATATAGGGAAAGGGCGGATGAGATTAAATCATCTAAGGTTTTTTTTGGTGGTCGACTTGGGACTTATAAGTACCTAGATATGCATATGGCTATAGCATCTGCCATCACGTTATGGAACAATGTGTTAAAAGAATACACAAAGTCTAAACTACTCTAGATAGGGAGGATCAAGAAATAAAATCTCAGTTGAGAATAGCTTCAAACTGGGCCATCCTCTCGGCTTCCAATTCGCTTTCACCATTGATTTCGCTAATTTCTGTTCCATTAATTATTAAGCTCCATGGCATAGATTACTGGGCTTCAATTGCCTACAATCAAAGTATAGGTACGATTTTTTCGGTAATAGCAGGATTAGGATGGAATCTTTCATTGCCAGCAACTCTTTATTCTTATGCGGGACGAAGCAGAATGAGAATCATATTTTTATCATTTATCTCTCGATTTGTATTCTTTAGTTTGCTAATGACTTTCGGCACCGTATTCTGTTTCTCATTTCTTAAAAATGATTCAGCTCAAATCATGGCACTTCTTGCCTCTGGATCTTTGGCTCTAAATTCTGTTTGGTATTTCGTGGCGATTTCCAAGCCTAGTCTAATTTTCCGATTTGATTTTTTCCCAAGAGCACTCTTGGGTCTTACAGGGCTTTGCTTGGCTCTTATAACTTCTGAAGTTGTTTATATTTTCATGGGCATATTACTTGGCTCAATACTTTCCTTCATCACAATTTTGAAATATGTCTGGAAATACGAATTTATCAATTCACTAGATTCTTTCTTTAGCTCTCCGCGACTGATTTTAAGTGTATTTTTGACACAGGGTAAGTTTGTAGTTACGAGTTTATCAATTCTCATTTATACACAAGTCCCTATATTATTGTCGCCCTTCCTTCTTAATTCAAGCAGTTCAACTTTTATACTTGGAATGAAGGTAATACAAATCGCAACCTTTGGTTTCTACCCGGCTAATCAAATAATTATGATGAAAATAAATGCTAAAATGGCAAGTAACTCTATAAAAAGTCGCACGATAATCCAATTAATCATTACTTGCCTAACGTACAGCACAATTTTCTTTCTCTTTTTCGACTATATAGTTAGCTTTTTGACTTCAACAGCAGACACTTTTGATTCCCTGGAGAAAGCTGTTCTGTGTCTAACAGTTTTTTCTTGCTGCGCCTCTCAATTTACTGGCTGGATCGTTCTTCCTCGTTACTCAAATTCACAAACTATGTTAAAGGGCGCGGCCATTGCAATTTTTCTTGGGCTACCAGTCTTCGTTCTTTTTAGTTTCAAATTACAATTGTCTGGGGCGATAATTGCATACCTTTTAATAGAATCGGCAGTTTTGATTGTTCATATTAGAGCTTGTCGACGTTTTTTAGTTCTTCCGTGAGATTTTGGATCTTGTTTGATTCAGAAAATCCGCATCATTTCCTAATTCTTGTCGAAAATTCGCACATAATAAAAAGGCGAGGATTAAATTAGGAAGTGGTCGATCCCATATCAATCCCGCGGTAAATATTCCTGAAACAATAGAGGAAATCATTAACATCCTTGGGAAACCCCTTAAGCGCGAAAGATGAATTAGAACAATTGAAATCAAGATCAAGAATCCTATAAGACCGAACTCCACAAAATGTGTCAAAATGCTTGAATGTGATTGCAAGGACCTACCACCCCAGACTTCTCGCTCAATTAAATCTGATCCTGCTCCGAAACCAAAAAGGAATTCCTGTAAATTTCCTGATCGCACTAAAGCGATAGATTCTCGCCAGGCGCCAAATCTGCCGTTACCATAAAAGTCATTTGAATTAGAATATTTATAAAGGATCCCATATCTTTCAGCAAGCTGTAAATCAGATATACGCTTTGCAATGAAAAGGGTAGGAAGTAAAGCAATAGATATAATTGCGCTTCGAAATAGTGCAAATCCAGACTTAGCTTGATTTGAGTAACCAATAATGAAAGCAATGGTGGTCATTAGTAAAGGCCCGAAAGCGCGATACATTAGAATTTCCATAATACTAAAGAAGATTACAGCTGATTGCAATCGTCTTAATCTAACGTCAACTCTCTGCGAGTTTTTTCTCATCCAAAAGCACGCAATACAGAGGATGGCCAAGACAAATGTCGTATCTTGACTATTTGCTAAAGGAGATAGGGTCTCAGATCCTCGAAAAGTATTTTTGTTCAGTAGGGCAGAAAGTGCGCTTGGTAATACAAGCATGCAGATAATTGCCCCGTGTTTTACAAGATCTGTCTGTGATATCGATAAGTTTCTTACTTGAGAAAGCAGGATTAAAAATAGAAAGAAAGAATAATTCACTATTCCTTCTGTAAAAGTTGTTTTTGGTAAATTGCCCATGAAGATTTGAGCGGTTATAATGAGCGAGAAAAGACCGAGATAAATCCAAGCAAAGCTAATTAGCACCCTTTTGTTATTATTTTTTTCAATAGACTCCCTATTCCTCATAATGCCCAAAAGAAGAATTGAAATTGCGGCGATTAACAGAGTGGATCGACTTATTTCTTTGAAACTGTTATTTTGAGGAATTGTTGCCCCGATGGCGAACGTTAAAGAGAAAAGCCATAGGATTGATTTACTCAAATGGAAAACCTCTGCTTTTCTGTCATACTACTGCTCGTTTTTTTGATTGTAAACCTAATTGAGTGCTATTTCTTATTATTTTCACTAGTTCAGGAACTTCAAATAAACCAGACAGTACCTTGGCCTTAGTCCCAATTGTGCTCTTCCCAAAAATTACTCTAAATATAGCCAAAAATGACTTTTGTAGCGATTGCCATTCGAATTCCCCTGAGACAGTAAGGGCGATTTGATTTCTTAACCCATACCTATACTTCCACGAATTATTCTTTTCGATAAGAGAAAAATTTACTCCCATATTACTTACTGTATTGTGAATAACTTCACTCTTCTCACAATAGACTCCTGGGCCGATAATCTTACTTAGGCGTCTTGTGAATTCCACATCATCGCACCAAATGAAGAATTCCTTTATTGGTAAGCCTACTTTCAATATATGCTCCACTGGAATCAAGAGTGATACGAAAGATGCAGACTTTAGAAGTGGATATCCCAGTTTTCTCGAAACACCTCGATTGAGAAAACTTGGAGAATTCATTTGATGAAGCCGATCGTCTGTCCACAGAACTTTCGAAGAGAAGAAACCAATAGAATTTAGCTGCCTTTCATTTATGAATTCATGAACTACGTCAACTAACTCCCTTAAACTTGATTCCTGGGGAAAGACGTCATCATCCATTAACCAAACATATTTAACGCCCGATTCTAAGGCTTTTATGATCCCGAAATGGAATCCACCAGCTGCACCTAGATTCTCTTCGGAATTAATAAGATGAAATTGCGAAAACTCCCCTTTCATATTTGCCGCAACTTCCAAAGTGTCTAGATCGACCTCGCCCCCATTGTTGACAAGAACTACCGCCTCTACGCCCGTATTTCGTAGTAGCTTCAACTGCTGTCTAAGCATTTGTGGTCTGTTATAGGTTACAATAACTGCTGCAACCTTAGCACGGTTTTTCATTGAGATAACCTCCAGATTCGCCCATAGTCTACTTTTGTTTCTTTGATTAGGAAACTATGGCGTTTACAGACTTTACAGCGCCTCAATTGTCGTCTTGAACTGTGGCGAATAGACTTCCGAATGGTAACGTTTAATTGCAATCTTATCTTTCCTCCAGCAAACTGCTATATTTCATTAGTCGTTAAATCATTCGAGTGTTTCAAGCTTCGAAAAGAAAGGTGCCTTTAGTTATCGGTGAACATGTACACAACCCATGAGTATGCGGCTTTGAATCCTGGTTGGCACCTGGAAGATTCTCCTTGGAAGGTGAAACACATCCAGAATTTGATGAAGAGAAACAATCTTGATCCGAAGTCTATCTGTGATATCGGAACCGGCTATGGAGATATACCAAGGCTGCTTTCTCTTGAAATGCCAAATACGATTTTTACCGCATATGAAATCAGCACTGTTGCATTCGAGATATGCAAACTCAAGGCTACTGAGAAATTAAGATATTGTCTTGGTAAAGGTCCAGAAAGACCCATAATGTACGAATTGATGTTGTGTATAGACGTTATGGAGCACGTCGAGGATTATCTTGGTTTTCTGCGAGAAATAAAGGAATATGCTGATTTGAAGATTTTTCATATCCCTCTGGAAATCACAATGCTATCTACCGTTCGCGATAGTTATAACAAGAGCAGAAAAAAACTGGGTCATCTTCACTATTTCACAGCAAGTACTGCCTTAGCCAGTCTTGAAACATCTGGGTACGAGATTTTGGATTATTTCTATACTCCACACTTTAAAGGAATACCGCAGAAATCCTGGAAAAGTATTGCAGCGCTGCCATTTAGGATCTTGACGTTTCATATATCACCCCGTTTATCAACATTGGCCTTGGGCGGAAGTTCCGTAATCGTCCTCGCGCGATAGGTAAGTTACTATCCGGCAGAATCAAGTAATTCCACACGACAATATGATAAATAATTAATTTGAAGTATCATGGCATACTCATACATTACGAGTAGTAGCTATCTATTTCTATTCTCGGGGTCGATGAGATGCCAAAGTGGTTACTCGTAGGGGACATCACGGTCCCACTCCTTAAATCCAAGTGAGGTATAGGGATTTATCGCACGAGTGTTTTCAGTATCAACATAGAGCATGGCGCTAAATATCCCTTCATAGCGAAGGTGCTTTAATCCGGCAATTGTGACTGTTTTACCAATTCCACGTCCTTGGAACCTCGGGATAAGTCCTATTATATAGATCTCACCAATTGGATCATGATCATGCTCGTGAGTAGCAAGTAATCAAGAGCGTTGATCTTGGAGGGCAGCATCTCGACTGGCGTTGAAGCGATAACCGACATTTCTTACAGTTCCGATGATGGCTTCGAATTCGGGGCCGAGTTTGGAGCGAAGGCGACGGATATGGACATCAACGGTT
>Ga0194123_10003788_pt1 | contig 17837 bp, 17 predicted proteins | sample TA2MahsurfametaG_5_FD_155479 | JGI IMG/M metagenome (GOLD analysis project Ga0194123, IMG submission 155479) | Freshwater microbial communities from Lake Tanganyika, Tanzania - TA2015023 Mahale A surface | ecosystem: Environmental > Aquatic > Freshwater > Lake | place: Tanzania: Lake Tanganyika... | reverse complement strand
CGGTGACTTTCAGGAAAGATGTCGCCGGTTGGCGCCTATTCAGGCCACCTGCAGAAAGAGTAACTCCTCCTCGGCTGTTGTGTCATCCGGCGGTTCATTGATCCAGACAACGGTGGGTTGTTGCCAGCAGCGGATGGACCTTGACCACCGCCTGGGATGGCGCTCTCTGGCCTGCTCATAGACCAGCGTGCGCTGGTGGCAGATGGCCGGGGCCTGACCGTTGTGCCGCTGCTGCGGGGTGACGAACCGGATGGCGCTGTGGCGGTGTTCATGCACGTACCACTCTACGAATGCCGCCGCCCACTGCCAGGCCTCCTCCTTGCCGGCAAAGGGCCGACTCGGGTAGTCGGGCCGGTATTTGGCCGTGCGGAACAGTGCCTCGGAGTAGGGGTTGTCGTTCGACACCCGCGGCCTGGAGAACGAGCGCAGCACGCCCAGCTCCTCCAGGCGCACCTCCAGCGTGGCGGCACGCATGGCGGCGCCGTTGTCGGCGTGCAGGACCAGCCGGCGCTGACGCCGCTTGCTGATCCGCTCCCGGATGCAGGCTCTGCTGATCAGATCAGCGGCCACCTGGGCATCCTCCCGCTCGGCGATGTCCCAGGCGACGATCTTGCGGCTCCAGACGTCCACCACCAGGTAGAGGTAGAGCCACACGCCTCGCACGCTGGTGGGCAGGTAGGTGATGTCCCAGCTCCAGAGCTGGTTGGGGCCATCAGCACGCCGCCTGGGCACCGGGCGCGGTTGCTGCGGCGGCCTGGCCCGTCCCCGGCGCTGCACCTGCTGGTGGGCGTGGAGCACGCGGTAGAAGCTGCTCTCGGAGGCCAGGAACTCCCCCTGATCGGCCAGGGCGGGCACGATCTGCGCCGGCGGCAGCGAGGCGTACTGCGGCTCGTTGCAGACCGCCAGGATCTGCTGCCGCTCCTGCTGGCTCAGCCGATGGGCCACGTGGCGCACGCTGCCTTTACGGCGGTCCCCACCGTCCCCATCACCCGCGAACTGCCGCCGCCAGCGCTGCAGGGTGCGCAGGCTGATCGCCATGCGCTCCGCCACCCGCGCCGCCGTGGCGCCAGCGGCCACGGCGCCATCGAGGATCTCCAGTGCCCTCCGGCGATCAGCCTGGGAGGTCAGTCCTCCTCGGCCTCTCCCCAGAGGGCCTGCATCTTTTTTGTGACCAGCAGCAGCGCCGCCGCCTCGGCCAGGGCTTTCTCCTTCTTGCGCAGCTCCTTCTGGAGCCGTTTGATCTCCCGTTGGTCCTGGGCGCGGAGCTTCTCCAGCTCCTTCTGTTCTTTCAGGGACAGCACCGGCTTCTCGTTGGCATCCTGCGATGCCTGCCGCCAGCGCTCCACCTGCTCCGGGTAGAGGCCCCGTTCCCGGCAGTAGGCGCTGAGCTCGGTGGCATTCAGCCCGGCGCTCTCCAGTACCACCGTGAACTTGTCAGCAGCGCTCCAGCCCTCGGGGTCCTTCTGCGATGCAGGCACCACCTCGCCCCCCAGCCGCCAGCCCTTGCGCCAAGCGTAGAGAGTGGCGATGTGAATGCCAGTCTCCTCGGAAATCCTCGCCACGCTCTGACGAGCGGGCGGACTCATCCGCTTCCTGATGTCAGTTTTGACAGCCTCGCTGTAACGACGCATTGCTCATCTCCGTAAGCCCCCTCGTGGTCAAAAGCACAGGCGACAACTTTCCTGACGGCGGGGGGCCTCAGGCAATGCCACTTCAAACGGATAACCCTTGACGCGAGAGGTCACTGGACAAAACAAGGCCAAGCCAACCTTCGCGTTGTAGGCCTTCGGCGAGATCACCAAAGCAGGACGCCGTCCAGCCTGCTCACTACCCGTCTGCGGTGTGAACTCCAGACCCCAAGTCTCCCCGATCAGGGACATACGCAGCAGTCAACAGAAGATCTCCGCACCGACAGCAGAGCCCGTATCGATAGAGGAATGGAGATTCTCCTCTGAGACCTCTGCCAAAAGATCGTCGAGGCTGAGGCGAGCAGGCACCGACGGCTTCACGACAAGCTCGCCATCCTTGGCACTCAAGCTAACTTCAGAGCCAGCGCCGAGACCAACCTCGTCAGCCAGGCCGCGCGGGATCCGCACTCCAAGACTGTTTCCCCATTTCTGGACCCGCGTCTGCACAGCAACCCAGCGGCTATACAGGGAGTATACCAGCTATGGGCTGCAAACGCTTCGCCCCATCTCTCTAACGCCAATTAGACGGTTTCCGATAACCACCCAAACCCGTACCTCGCGGCCGAATAAGAAGCGGCTGCAGCTCGGCTCCTTTCCCCGGATCCGTTCCGCCGCAGCCCATCACCGCCATAGCGTCTCGCCAGCCACACGACTTAGACGGACCCGATAACCAACTGTTCACACCATCACACCTTGGCCAGCGTCACCCGCTCGGGCTGGTGCTGGTACTTGCCCTGGCGGTCGTTGTAGGTGGTGGCGCAGGGGTCGCCCTCGAAGAACAGCAGCTGGCAGATGCCTTCGCCGGCGTAGATGCGGCAGTCGGCGCCGGAGGAATTGCTGAACTCCAGGGTGAGGTGGCCCTCCCAGCCGGCTTCGGCGGGGGTGGTGTTCACGATGATGCCCAGACGCGCATAGGTGCTCTTGCCCAGGCAGATCACGGTGATGTTCGACGGCACCTTCATCTTTTCCAGCGCCACCCCCAGCCCATAGGAATGGGCCGGCAGGATGAAGTAATCGCCGTCCTCGTCGCTGTGCATCGGCGCCGGCTCCAGGTTCGCCGGGTTGAACCTCTTCGGGTTCATCACCGTGCCCGGCACGTGGCGGAAGATCAGGAACTCCTTCGGCGACAGCCGCAGGTCGTACCCGTAGGACGAGCACCCAAAGCTCAGCACCGGCCCGGTGCGGCCCTCCGGATGCAGGTGGCGCACCAGCGTCGGCTGGAACGGCTCCAGCATCCCGGCCGCGGCCTGTTCGTTGATCCAGTGGTCGTTCTTGAGCATGGCGTCAGCCGCCGCGGCGCAACTGGGTGACCTGATCGGCCATCGCCATCAGGCTGGCCGGCATCGAGGGGCCCGTCAGGATGACATCCAGATGGGCCGGCCGCTGCTCGAGCGCCTCGATCACCGCCCCGGCGCTCAGGTAGCCCAGGGCGATCGCCAGCCCCAGCTCATCGAGCACCAGCAGATCCAGATCCCCCTGCAGCAGCCGCTCGCGGCTCACCTGCCACACCTCGGCCACCGCCGCCAGCGCCTCCTCGGCCGTGGCCCCCTCCTCCCCCTGGGAGCCCGGCGGCCCATCGAGGCAGTGGGGTGTGCCCGGCCGCAGCCACTCCAGCCGGCCGCACAGCGTCAGGCTGCCCGCCGGCCCCTGCTCCACGCCCCCCTTGAGGAACTGGCTCACCAGCACCCGGCTGCCCAGCCCGGCGCTGCGCAGCGCCTGGCTGAACACCGCCGCGAAGCTGCCCCGGAACGGCGCCGTGTGGATCTGCAGCAACCCCTCCGGCTGGCTCACCAGCCGCAGTGGCGGCACCAGGGCCAGCGGCTCCGGGCGCGCCGGGGCCGCCGTGCGCCGGGGGTGGCCGGGGTCGATGAGGCTGGCGGTCATGGACACCCCACGGAAGCGTTGGTGTGAAAGGTCCGGACGGATCGCCCCGGCCGCTCACCTCCCGAATGTAGCGGCCCTCGCCAGCCCGGCACACCATCGGTAGTGGCTGGGAACAGACGTACCAGCGGCGCCGCCTACGCTGGTCCGGCTCCGCCAGAGGCCGCGTGCCCGCTCCCGCCGACGCCCCCCGCAACGACGGCCGCACCGACGACACCCTGCGTCCGGTGGCCGTCGACTGGGACCCGATGGGCTTCGCCCTCAGCTCGGTGCTCTTCGCCGCCGGCCGCACCCGCGTGCTCTGCAGCGTCTGCCTCGATCCCGAGGTGCCCCGCTGGCGCAAGGACTCCGGCAGCGGCTGGCTCAGCGCCGAATACCGCCTGCTGCCGGCCTCCACACCCAGCCGCCAGGGCCGCGAACTGATGAAGCTCTCCGGCCGCACCCAGGAGATCCAGCGCCTCATCGGCCGCAGTCTGCGGGCCGCCCTCGATCTGGAGGCCCTCGGCGAGCGCACCCTGCTGGTCGACTGCGACGTGCTCCAGGCCGATGCCGGCACCCGCACCGCCTCGATCACCGGCGCCTGGATCGCCCTGGCCGCCGCCCTGGAGCGCCTCCAGCACCAGGGCGTGCTGGCCGCCTCGCCCCTGCGCCAGCAGGTGTCAGCCGTGTCGGTGGGCCTGGTGGACGGCCGGGCCCTGCTGGATCTGGACTATTCCGAGGATTCCCGCGCCGAAGTGGACCTCAACGTGGTGATGGACGCGCAGGGTCGGCTGCTGGAGATCCAGGGCACCGCCGAAGGCGCCCCCTTCTCCCGCTCCCGCCTCGACGCCCTGCTGGATCTGGCCGAGCCGGGCCTGCGCGCCCTGCAGGAGGCCCAGCGCCAGGCCCTGGCTGTGGCGCCAGGCACCACGACCGGCTAAAGAGTGTCATTGGCTACATGGATCAGCCAGGTCGATCCATAGGTTCATCACCAATCGCCACGCCTTGATGGTCGGCGCTACGCGTGGCTTCAGCCGCTACCCCAGCAGCCCATCCAGCGGATCCCCCGGCTCCGTCACCCCCATGGGCGCCCCCGGCACCACGGCGGCCACCCTGCTGGATGTGATCCGCGGCCTGGCCGGCAGCAGCGTCGAGACGATCGAGCGCGGCAAGACGATCTTCTTCCCCGGCGATCCGGCCGAGCGCGTCTACCTGCTGCGGCGCGGCGCCGTGCGGCTCTCGCGCGTCTACGAGTCGGGCGAGGAGATCACGGTGGCCCTGCTGCGCGAGAACAGCCTCTTCGGGGTGCTCTCCCTGCTCACCGGCCAGCGCTCCGACCGCTTCTACCACGCCATCGCCTTCACCCGGGTGGAGATGGTCACGGCCCCGGCCACCTCGGTGCGGCGCGCCATCGAGCAGGACGCCGGCGTCGGCCTGCTGCTGCTGCAGGGCCTCTCCTCCCGCATCCTCCAGACCGAGACCATGATCGAGACCCTCACCCACCGGGACATGTCCTCCCGGCTGGTGAGCTTCCTGCTCGTGCTCTGCCGCGACTTCGGCGTCCCCGGCACCGAGGGCATCACCATCGACCTGCGCCTCTCCCACCAGGCCATCGCCGAGGCGATCGGCTCCACCCGCGTCACCATCACCCGCCTGCTGGGCGACCTGCGCAACGACGGCCTGGTCCAGATCGACCGCAAGAAGATCACCGTCTTCGACCCCATCGCCCTGGCCAAGCGGTTCAGCTGACGGTCCTGCCCCGCCCCTGGGCCCGGTGGCCGCCGGCAGGGATACTTGGGGCACCGCGGAACCGAGGCGCAGAAGGTGTCGGGTTGGCTGCTGATCCTCGCGCTCCTGGTGCTCGGCGGAGTGCTCTCCACCCTGGGGGACCGGCTCGGCAGCCGTGTGGGCAAGGCGCGCCTCAGCCTGTTCAACCTGCGGCCCCGCAAGACCGCCGTGGTGATCACGGTGCTCACCGGCAGCCTGATCAGTGCCGTGTCGCTGGCGCTGATGCTGCTGGTGAGCGAGCGCCTGCGGGTGGGGCTCTTCGAGCTCGACCAGATCCAGGACCGCCTGCGGGACAGCCGCGCCGCCCTGGAGCGCAACAAGGGGGAACTGACCCGCACCCGGGGCGAGCTGGAGCGCAGCCGCCTCGATCTGATCACGGCCAAACGCCGCCGGGACCAGGCCCTGGCCAGCCAACGCCGCGCCCGCGATCAGCTGCTGGCCGCCGAGCGCCGCGTCGACACCCTGCGCCGCGAGCTCCAGCCCCTGCAGGCCGAGCGCGCCCGGCTGGAGGCCGAGCGGGCCCGGCTCAGCCGGGAGGTGCAGGGCCGGGACGCCGAGATCCGCCGCACCGAAGCCGAACTGGCCAGCGTGCGCCGCCGCATCGCCGCCGGTGCCAAGGAGCTCAAGGACCTGGAGACCAACGTCATCGCCCTGCGCCGCGGCGATGTGGTGATCGCCAGCGGCCAGCCCCTGGCCACCGCCAAGGTGCAGCTGCAGCGCCCCGACCAGGCCAGGCAGGTGATCGACGCCCTGCTGCAGGAGTCGAACCGGGCGGCGTTCCAGCTGCTGCTGCCCGGCCAGCCCCCCAACCGCCAGATCCTGCTGGTGCCCCGCAGCGACATCACCCGGCTGGAATCGCTGCTCGCCACCCCCGGCACCTGGGTGGTCAGCATCCGCTCGGCCGCCAACGTGCTGCGCGGCGAGGCCCAGGTGCTCGCCTTCCCCGACCTGCGCCCCAACCGTCAGGTGGTGGAGCAGGGGGAGGTCCTCTCCCGCACCTCCCTGGAGCCCGACGTGCGTGACCCCGAAGCCGTCCGCAGCCGCCTCAACCTGCTGCTGGCCGCCGCCTTCGCCAAGGTCCAGCGCCAGGGCACCCTGGTCAACGGCCTCCAGTTCAATGCCGCCAGCATCAACGCCCTGGCCCGCGACCTCAGCGAGCGCCCCGCCGGGGTCACCGCCAACCTCGAGGCCGTGGCCACCCAGAACGCCGACACCCCCGACCCGATCACCGTGGAGCTGCGCTGGCCCCGCAAGGACGGAGCCGGAGCCACCCGGCCGGGGCGGCCGTGAGCCCGGGACCCCTGGCGGCCCCCGGGCCTTTGGCGGGGCTCGATCCCGGCCGCAGCAAGTGCGGCCTGGTGCTCACCGATCCCGCCTGCCTGCAGATCCGTGAAGCCCTGGTGCTGCCCCCGGAGGCGGCCTGGGAACGGCTGGAGCGGTGGCACCGCCACCAGGCCCTGGCGGCCGTGGTGATCGGCGACGGCACCGGCAGCGGCCCCTGGCGGCGGCGCCTGGAGCCCCTGCTGCCGGTGGAGCTGGTGGATGAACGCGGCACCACCCTGGCGGCGCGGCGCCGCTACTGGGAGCTGTTTCCCGCCCGCGACTGGCGGCGGCTCCTGCCCCTAGGCCTGCGCCAGCCCCCGCGGGACTACGACGACGTGGTGGCCCAGCTGCTGCTGGAGCGGCGGCTGGGGCGGGAGCTGCTCAGAACGACGCCCGCACCGTGAACACGTAGTCGCCGCCGGGTTCGAGCTGGTAGTCGGCCTTGAGCAGGAAGCGCAGCAGGGCGTCCTGGATCAGGGCGCGGCCCAGGGACGGCTCCACCTGCAGCTCACCCCGGTCGAAGGCCCAGCGGAAGCGCCACTGGAAGCCGCCGGCGCTGATCTCCCCCTCCAGCAGGCAGGGGCTGAAGCTCTGGCGCAGCACCCGCAGCTGTGCGGTGGTGGCGGGAAGGCGGCTCACGGGACGGTGTCGATGCTCTCAGGATGGCGGCGGATCGGCGCGAAAACTGTTCAGGCGGTTGGCCGCCTTCTCCAGCCCCAGCCGCCGGATCAGGTCGATGCCCGCCTCCACCTCCTCCAGCACCGTCTCCAGCACCGGCCGGTCGGCGGCGGAGAACTTGCCCAGCACATGGGACACCGTGCGGGCCCGCCGCTCCTCAGGGGTCTCACCGGGGGCGCCGATGCCGATGCGCAGCCGCGCAAACGACTCGCTGCCCAGGTGGGCGATCGTGCTGCGCAGGCCGTTGTGCCCGCCGGCGCCGCCCGCCGCCCGCACCCGCAGGCGCCCTAGGGGCAGGTCCATGTCGTCCACCAGCACCAGCATCTGGGCGGGCTCAAGCCGGAACCAGTCGAGGGCGGCGCGGATCGAGCGGCCGCTGTCGTTCATGAAGGTCTGGGGCATCAGCAGCCGCAGCCGCTTCTCCCCCTGGCCCACCTCGGCCAGCAGCCCGTGCAGGCGGCCCTGGTTGCGGAAGCTGGCGCCACCGGCGCGGGCCAGCCGTTCCAGCACCATGAAGCCGACGTTGTGGCGGGTGTCGGCGTAGCGGGGGCCGGGATTGCCCAGGCCCACCAGCAGTTGCAGATCCAACGGATGGCCGTCCTCAGCTGGCGGGGCCGTTGGAGGGTGCGGCACTCTCCTCGACAACCGCCGCCGGCACGGCGGGTTCGGCAGCGGGCGTGATGGCGACGGGTTCGGCCGCCGGCGGCATGGCGGGGGGACCGGAGATGTCGATCGGCTGCTCCGTCGGCTGCTCGGTGCCCACGGCCGTGCGGAACTCCTTCTCGAACTCCTGCGAGGCCGACTGGAAGCCCCGCAGGGTGCGCCCCAGCGTCTTGCCGAGCTCGGGCAGCCGCTTGGGTCCGAAGACCAGCAGCCCAATGGCGGCGATCACCGCCATCTCGGGCAGACCGATGCCGAAGATGTTCATGGACAGGGGGCGAGAGGAATCAGCCGACGCCGTTCCAGTTGACGTTGATGCCCTCGAGCAGCAGGGACTTGTTGTACAGCTGCAGGATCACCAGCAGGAACACTAGGAAGAGGAGCATGAACACGCCCATCACGGGGGTGGTACCCCAGCCGGGCACCACCTTTCCGTACTCGGAATTCAGGGGGCGCAGCAGGTTTCCCAGACGGGTGCGTTGGGCCATGGCAGCTCGGACCTCTCGGGCACGGGATCGCGGTGCTTACTGTAAGGGTCTTGCCGGCCGCACCGAGTTGGGCTGTCGAGAGTTGTGACGGAAGCGCGAGGCCCGAAGCCTCGCCCCCCCGCGCCCCCTGCCCCGCCTGAGAGCCCTCCATGGATCCCGCCGCCAGCACCTCCCCCGCCCTCTCCGTGGCCCTCGCGGTGCTCGCCGTGCTGCTGGCCCTCACCGGTTTCGGGGTCTACACAGCCTTCGGTCCGCCCTCCAAGGGCCTCACCGATCCCTTCGACGATCACGACGACTGAGCCGCCGCGCTCCCCGCCGGCACGCGCTCCAGCCGCCAGTGACCCAGCTGCCACGGTCCCAGGGCCAGCGGTTTGGTCGCCTGGGGGTGAGGCTCCTCCTGACCGGCCGTCTGGGGCTGGCCCAGGGCATCGCAGCGGCCCAGCACGCTCCAGTCCGGGCCGGCTGAGAACCTCCGACGGCAGGGCCCCAGGTTCTGGACGCTGAGCAGCACGTCACCCGATCCCGACCCAGCGTCGTCAGCCGCGTCGTCGGATTCCGCACCGTCCTCCGCCGGCAGGGGCCGCAGGGCCACCAATTGGAGGTCCTCGCCGAGGGACGGGAACAGGGTTTCGGCCTGATTCCCAGCCTCGGCGCCCGTGCCGGCGGCCGGTGCCATCGGCCGGCACCAGAGCGGCTCCCGCAGCCGGGTGGCCTGCTGGGGCGCGGCGGCCGCCCGCCAGCCGCCGGGGCAGGGCAGCAGGGCCAGCCGCTGCCGCTGCCAGCCGTTGTCGGCGCCGGGATCGGGCCAGGTGGGGGCACGCAGCAGCGACACCCCCAGCCGCTCCTCCGTCGCCGACACCCCCTGGGGGCCATCCAGCAGCACCGCCAGCCCATCGCCGCGGCCGGGGCCCACCGCGGCCATCCAGCTGATGGCGCTCACCTCCCAGCGGGCCCGCTCCCGGGCGGTGCGGGCCGTGGCCGGACGCTCGATCACGCCGCCGGCGGTGTCGGCCGCCCAGCGGCAGGCCGGATCGGCCAGGGGAATCTCCAGCCGCAGCAGCTCATGGCGCTGCCGCCACTGGGTGCCCAGCACCAGCTCCAGCCAGGGGCTGCCCGCCAGCAGGCGGCCGTCAAGGCGCACCGGGCTCTCGCCGCAGCGGCCGCGCCAGACGAACCGGGCGCAGAGCGGCCCCGTCTCCAGCCACTGGGGCACCCCCTCCCAGGTCCAGGCCAGCGGGTGCTCGCGGTAGTCGGCGGCCAGATCCCAGGCATCCCAGAACTCGCCCCGGTCGCGCCAGCGGCACCAGGCCAGCGGCCCCGCCAGCTGGGGCCGGCCGTTCCCATCGAAGAGCTGCTCCACCCCCGCCGGACCGATCAGCGCCGACACCAGGCCGTTGCCCACCCGCCAGCGCTCCGGCCCCCCGCCGGCGACCCGCTCCAGGCGCACCGCCGCCGCCACGGGCGCAGCCGCTGCATCGCCGCCGCTGCCGGCGGACGCCGGTTGCCGCCGCAGACCCCGCACCGCCACCCCTTCGAAGTCGGGGATCTGCAGCCACTGGCCGCCCCCGGGGGCCGGCTGCCCCGCCAGCCGCCGCTCGCCGTCCGCCGCCGCCAGCCACCAGTCGCCGGCCGGCAGCCGCAGGGTGCGGGGCTGGGCCGGCAGTGGCTGCAGCTGCACCGCGCACCAGGATGCAGCGGCGCCCGCGGGAGCCCCGGCCGGCCCGCCGCGTGTCGCATCGGCCGCCAGGCCCCGCCGCAGGACCCGGTCGCGGCGGCGGGCGGCCCGGCGGCGGGCGCCCCGCCACTGGGGCTCGGCCTGCTCGAACACCTCCGGGATCGCCGTGCCCGGGAGGATGTCGTGGAACTGCTGGAACAGCAGGGTGCACCAGTCGTCGGTGGCGGCCGACGCCGGCCTGCCGAAGAGCGCCGCGGCCAGATCCGCCTCCCGCAGCAGCCGCTCCAGGGTGCGGTTGTGGCGCTTCTGGTCCGGGCGGCTGGTGGGGCAGCCGCGGTGCAGCTCCAGGTAGAGCTCATCACGCCACACCGGCAGCTGCCCCGCCAGTGACTCCAGCGGCTCCAGGTAGGCGCGCAGGGTGCCGTGGCGCTGACCGGCGGCCACGGGCTGGTGCTGCCAGAGCGCCAGCTGCTCCAGCATCTCGGCGGTCGGCCCGCCGCCGTGGTCGCCGACCCCGGGCAGCCACAGGGCATCGGCGCAGCCGCTGGCCTGCTGCCACTGCAACCGGTAGCGCTCCATCGCCACCGGATCACCGTCGGTGCCGATCGGCGCCGTCATCAGGGCCAGCACCTCGGCCCCGCAGCGGCTGCGCCAGCGGAACAGCCGGTGGGGGAAGGGGTTGGTGGCGTTCCAGGCCAGCTTGTGGGTGCAGAACCAGCGCACGCCGGTGGCGGCCGCCAGCGCCGGCAGGCCGGCGGCGAAGCCGAAGCTGTCCGGCAGCCAGGCCAGCTGGTGGCTCCACTCCGGGAAGGTGCGCAGGCTGTAGGCCTGGCCCTCCTGGAACTGGCGCAGCAGCGAGGTGGTGGAGAGCAGCACGCAGTCGCTCTCCACCCACGGCCCGTTGAGCGGCTCGAAGCGGCCCGCCCCCATGGCCCGGCGCACCCGCTCGAACAGAGCCGGCCGGTGGCGCTCCAGCCAGGCATAGAGGGCCGGCGTGGAGTGGCCGAAGTGGAGCGTCTCGAAGCGCTGCATCAGATCGAGGGCGGAGGCGAAGGTGCGCTCCGCCGCCTGCCAGGTGTCGGCCACCGGCCACAGCCAGGCCAGATCGAGGTGGGCGTGGCCCAGCACGTGCAGCACCCCCTCCCCCGGGGCCCCGTCGCGGCGGTGCTCGCGGCGCAGCTGCCGCAGCTCGTCGGCGCTGGCCGCCAGCAGGCCCAGGGGATCGGCCGGATCCAGGGGCTCCAGCTCGATGCGGCTGCTGATCAGGGCGCCGTCGTCGTGCAGGGGGCTGCGCAGCCGCAGTTCCAGGTCCAGCACCTCCCCCCGCCACCAGCGCTCGGGCAGGGGCCAGCGGCAGGTGGTGTCGAACAGATCGCCGCTGTGGATGCGTGCGCCATCCACCCAGAGCTCGGCGCTGTCGGCCCACCAGCGCAGCGCCAGCCGCGCCCGGGCCCCCTCCGCCAGCGGGGCCCAGGCCTGCGGGCATGGGCAGGCCAGACGCAGATGGCACCACTGGCCGCCCCGCGGCCAGATGATCAGGCCCCGGGCCGCCCAGTCGGGACGGTGGCGGCGGCCCCAGTCCCCCTCCAGCGCCGGACCGCTTCCGCCCCCTGGCTGGACGGCCTGCCACAGGGGTTGGAGATCCAGGGGCCGGGGCATGGGGAACGTGACCGAAACGTTTCAATCGGAGCCGGTTGCCCCCGCCAAACGGCATCGGACAGCCTGGATGGCCAACCACCACCCATAAGATGATGCGGCTGCCGAGGGGTCATCGAGACCCGTACCGGCGCCTGTCACTCCCTGTCACCCGCCGGACAGACCATGCTCGCTCTCAAGATCTCGGTTTACTCCGTCGTCTTCTTCTTCATCGGGATCTTCGTCTTCGGCTTCCTGGCCAGCGATCCCACCCGCTCCCCCAGCCGCAAGGACCTGGAGGACTGACCCCTTCGGCGGCGGCACCACCCGCCACCCGTCCGGAAACCGGACCGCCGCGGGGGGCGCCCCCGAACTCCCATGGCAGGATCGGCCGCGTTCTCGCTGCCCATCCGCTCCCTGTGGTGCTCCATCCCCGCTCGGGACGTCGCCAGGCCCCTGAAGGCCTGACCCCTGGGCTGGGCCTGTGGCTGGGGATGTCGGGTGTGCTGGCGATGACCGCCGCCCCGGTCCAGGCACGGCCGGAGATGCCCTCCAGGCTTCAGGTCGCCCAGGCGCAGCCCGCCGCAGCGCCGGCAGCCACCCCCTCCACCCCCGATCCCTTCGACGACGAGCCCCAGCCCGCGACGCCCGCCGGGGCCCAGGCCGGAGCCGAATCCCCCGCAGGAGCCGAGCCCACGGCGCAGCCAGCGCCCGCCGTTCAGCCCCCGGCTCCCCGTCGCCGCCCCCTGGCGGTCACCCCCCAGCCAGCGCCGGAGCCAATCCCAGCCGATCCCGCCGCCCCGACGGCGCTGGTGGCCGGCCTTGAGGAAACCCCTGCGGGCGACGCCATGCCCCTGGAGCTGGAGCTGACCGCCAACCAGCAGGGCTACGACGGCCAGTTGCAGCGTTTCGTGGCCTCCGGCAGCGTCATGGCCCGCCTGGCCGGTGGCCGCCTGCTGGCCGACCGGCTGGAGTTCGAGGCCAGCACCCGCACCATCTATGCGGTGGGCAACGTGCGCTTCCAGCGCGGCCAGCAGTACCTGCAGGGGAGCCGCCTCCGCTACGCCCTGCTGGAGGGGGTGGGGGAGATCGACGACGTCTACGGCGTCATCGACCTCGACACCACCCAGGAGGACTTCGACCTCGAGAAGGAGGCCTCCGAGCCCCTGCCGCCGCCGGAGCCGATCAGCTGCACGCCCACCTATCCGGCCGTGCCCCAGTGGCAGCCCTACCCCTGGGCCGTCACCACCTGGGCCGGCCAGATGTACGCCGGTGAGTTCGGCGACACCTTCACCTTCAGCGGCCGCTTCCGTCCCGAGTACCTGGGCGGCATCGGCCTGCAGCGCCGCCTGATCCAGGCCGGGCCCCTGTCCCTGGAGTTCGACGCCAACCTGATGGGGCACCGGGCCAGTGCCCAGCCGGGGGGCGGCTTCAACCAGGCCGTCCCCTTCTCCGACACCCCCGCCCAGGCCTTCGGTGAGGTCACCGGCGGCATCGGTCTGCGCCTGTGGCTGCGGCCCTGGCTCAACGTCTTCTTCGTGGAGGGCCTCAGCGTCCTCACCGCCAAGAGCAACTACGAGCAGACCTTCCGCCAGAACTCGGCGCGCCTGCTCAACTACCTGGCCTTCGAGGTGGAGGCGCTGGTCACCCCCCGCTGGTCGGCCGTCGGCCGCATCCACCACCGCTCCGGGGCCTACGGCACCTTCAGCGGCGTCAGCGAAGGCAGCAACGCCTATCTGGTGGGCCTGCGCTACCGCTTCGGCAGCGACAAGCCCGCCAGCCAGCCGATGCCGGTGCCCCCCGCCCAGGGCTGCCCGGACGCCCCGCCCCTGGCCAGCGAGCAGCCCGATGGGCTGGCCCAGCAGCTCGAGCAGGTGACGATGGGGCCGGGCTGGACCGGCACCAGCGGCCAGCCGGCCCCGACACCAGCCGCCAAGCCCACCGAAGACAAGGGCGGCGTGTGGCGCAACGCCCGGTATCAGGAGCGGCTGCGCCGCGAGGCCATCGCCCGGATCCCCCAGAGGGTCGAGAACGTCACCTTTGAGCGCAGCCTCAAGGCGGAACGGCGCTTCGGCTTCCCGCGCGAGTTCACCACGCCGGAAGTGGCCAACGACTTCGGCACCACCCGGCCCGAGCAGCTCAAGGACCAGACCACCGAAGGCAACCAGGATCTGATCAAGGGCACCGTGAGCCGCTGGCGCATCCAGGCCCGGCGCCTCAAGCTCACCCCCAACACCCTCTCGGGCGACCGGGTGGGCTTCACCAACGACCCGTTCACGCCGGCCCAGTCGTGGATGGATTCGGAGAAGGTCGTCATCACCCTGCTGCCCAACGGCGACACCCTGGTGAAGGCGCGCCGCAACACCCTGCGCCTGGAGGATCGCCTGCCGATCCGGGTGACCCGCCAGCGCCGCATCCAGAAGCAGGACGAGGTGAGCAATCCCCTGGTGATCGGCAACGACCGGGAGGACCGGGACGGCTTCTTCCTCGGCTACAACATCCCGGTCAAGATCGGCGAGAAGGGGCTCCTCAACCTGCAGCCGCAGGTGATGGTCCAGCGCCTCTACACCGGCAACACCAACGCCTACCCCCTGCCCGGATCGCCGGCGGGCTCCACCAACATCGTCGAGCAGCCGGCCAAGACCGGCGACTACCTCGGCTTCGATGCCCGCCTCACCGGACCGGTGCTGGGCTTCAACGCCGATGCCCGCCTCTCCATCTCCACCTTCAATCCCGACAACTTCGCCAATGGCACCCGCAGCTTCGGCGACCTGTCCCGGCTGGTGAAGGTGCCCGTGCTGGGCTTCAGCACCTTCCGGCTGTTCGGCGCCTACCGCTTCCGCACCTGGAACGGCTCCCTCGGCGAGCAGGACGTCTATTCCGCCTACGGCGTCTCGCTGGAGCAGCAGGGAAGCCTGCCCAGCTGGGGCCAGCTGTCCCGCAGCTACTACTGGCGGATGGGAGTGGGCAACTTCCAGGCCAACCCCACCACCGGCACCGGTCTGCTTGATGTGTGGCGCGCCAACGCCATCGGCTCCTTCAACTTCTCCTACCCGATCTGGACCGGCAAGCCCACCACCAGTCCGCCGGTGGTCTCCCTGGCCAATTCACCGGTGCCGATCGTGCCGGGGCTCCGCTTCAACGCCAACCTGCTCGGGGTGGCGGCCTACTTCAGCGATGGCACCAACCAGAACACGATCGGTCTCTCCGGGGGACCCACCCTCACCCTGGGCCGCTTCGAGAAGCCCTTCCTCGACTACACCCAGCTCACCGTCACCGGCGGCATCACCCTGCGCCAGGGCCAGAGCCCGCTCAACTTCGACCGTGCCGTCGACCTGGGCACGGTCGGCATCGGTCTCTCCCAACAGCTGGTGGGCCCGCTCGTCTTCAGCGGCGGCATCGGCATCAACGTTGATCCCAGTTCCGGCTTCTACGGGGATGTCACCGGCTCCTACCTGGAACTGCGCTGGCAGCGGCGCTCCTACGAGATCGGTGTGTACTACAGCCCCTACGACGGGCTGGGCGGCATCCGCGTGCGGCTCAACGACTTCAACTTCCAGGGGCCGGGGACGCCCTTCATCCCCTACCACCCGACCCAGGGGGCCCTGCAGCGCCCCTTCTAGGAGTTTGTTGCTGATAGAGCCGCCGCACACCGCCTGAGGCGGCGAGCTCCATCAGCCAGCCGGACGCGTGCCGCGTCCTCCCCTGCTGTCCATGGCGATGGAAGGTCAGTGTTCCGCCGTGGCGGCAGCAGCCAGGGCCATGGCTCTTCATCCGGTGGCTGCCACCACCAGCAGCTGCCGTGATCGCGTGAACCGAAACAACTTGAGCAGGTTGTGCGTGGCCGCGATCAGGTGCCACTCGCCGTTCACTTTCTCCAGGCCCCGCAACAGGAAGCGCCTGAGTCCCCTGGCCTCCTTGATCTGCCCATTCACCGGCTCCACGATCGCCTTGCGCTGGGCGTAGATCGCCGATCCCTTCTTGCTTCTGAGCTTGCGTGCCATGCGGGTCCTGGCATCGGCATCTCTGGGCAACGGCCCCCGTTTCGGCGGCAGTGGCTGACCATGCGGCAGGCGGCCGGTGGCGATGTAGGCGTCGATGCCCTGATTGCTGCAGGTCTTGGCGTTGTCCTCGCTCCAGTAGCCCGCATCCATCGTCATCACATCCGGCCGTACACCGGCCGTGGCAGCGATGCGCTGCAGCATGGGCTCCAGGTGCTCGACATCCGGCGGCTGGTTGCTCACCCCCACCGCCACGATCACCTGGTGGTCGCTGTCGACGGCCAGCTGGCAGTTGTAGCCCTGCAGATAGGAACCGCCGGACTGCATCAGATGGCTGTCGGGGTCACTGAAATTGCGCTGGGTCTTCCTGGTTGGAGTGCTATCAGCTTTCCTGGCCAGGCCCCGTCTGGGCATCGCATCACAGGCAAGCGGCTCCAGATCTGGCGGTTCCAGGCCTGCATCCTCGGCAGCCTCGATTGCCTTCTCCCGCGCGGCCTTGGCCTTGGCCGCTGCCGTCTCGACCTTCCTGGTCAGCTCAGCCTGCTCTGCCGCCGCTGCATCCGACTCGCGGGCGGCACTCGCTTTGGCCCTGGCCTCTTCAGCTTCCTGCTGCCGCTGACGCGCTGCAGCAGCTGCGGTCTCCGCTTCCATCTCCTTGCGGGCCTGGCGGATCCTGGCCAGGCGGTCCTGGCGTCTCCTCAGCTCATCCGGCAACTCGCTGCCCAGCTTGCCCTTGCCGTAGCGCCGATCCTCCTGGGCATCGAGGATCTCGGCCTTGCGCATCAGGGCGTTGATCTCTTTTTCCAGCTCCTTCTCGGCCCTGAGCATCCGCTCGTGGCTCATGGCTTTGCGCTTGGAGGCGTTGGCCTGCACCTTGGTGCCATCGAGGGCCACATGGCCCAGGCTCACCATCCCAGCCTTCTGGCACAGCCGCAGGATCTGAACGAACAGATCCTTGAGATCATCGAGGTTGCGGCGCCGGAACTCGCTGATGCGGCTGTGGTCCGGCTGCTGATTCCCGGTCAGCACCCAGAAGGCCAGATCCTCGTAGCAGGCCCGCTCGATCTTGCGGGATGACACCGTGCCCACGCAGTAGGCGTAAAGCAGCAGCATGGTCATCATCCGCGGGTCAAACCCCTTCTCCCCACGCGGATCCTTGGCCTGCGCGGGGATCAGGATCTCGGAGAGATCCAGCTCGTCCACCAGATCCAGCAGAAAATACACCTGGTGATCAGGCGACAGCCACTCACGAGGTGAGGGCGGCAGCAGGGTGGTTTGCTCCGGCTGCCAGGGGCGGAAGGACTTGGGCTTCTGCATGACCCATCCTGTCGCCCAGATCCATTGCTGTCACTGGGATCTGGGCAGATTCAGGGGCGTCTGTGGAGAGACGAGGGCTGATCTACGCGCAACAGGCTCCTAGGTCCCTGCTAGGCGGTGGCGAAGGCGGCCAGATAGGGGAGCCGGCCGGCGGTGGCCCGCAGCTCGGCGTCGTGGGCCACGAGCTGGGCCGTGCCGTTCCACTCCCCGCTCACCAGCATGCGGCGTGGGCCGGCCGCCAGCTCCAGGGGCCAGCCGAAACGCTCGCCATCGGCCTCCAGCATCACCTGGGGCGGCTCGAGATCCAGCTGCAGCACGGCACCGGGATGGGCGGCGACGGCGGCCTGGACGGCCAGCACCGTGGCGTGGTCGGCGCTGAGGCAGGGGATCCCCAGGGCCAGGCAGTTGCCGAAGAAGATCTCGGCGAAGCTCTCGCCGATCACCGCCCGGATGCCCCAGCGCATCAGCGCCTGGGGGGCGTGCTCCCGGCTGGAGCCGCAGCCGAAGTTGCGGTTGACCACCAGGATCGCGGCGCCCTGGCTGTCGGCGCGATCAAAGGGATGGTCGCCGGCCCGCTCGCGGCGGTCATCGGCGAAGACGCCCTCCGCCAGGTCGTCGAAGGTGACGCACTTGAGATAGCGGGCCGGGATGATCCGGTCGGTGTCGATGTCGTCGCCGGGCACGACCACGGCGCGGCCCCGGCAGTGCTGGATCGGTCCGGCCG
>Ga0194123_10003780_pt1 | contig 17874 bp, 13 predicted proteins | sample TA2MahsurfametaG_5_FD_155479 | JGI IMG/M metagenome (GOLD analysis project Ga0194123, IMG submission 155479) | Freshwater microbial communities from Lake Tanganyika, Tanzania - TA2015023 Mahale A surface | ecosystem: Environmental > Aquatic > Freshwater > Lake | place: Tanzania: Lake Tanganyika... | reverse complement strand
GGGGGGATCAGGCTAACTAAATAGCTGTCGAGGTCACGCTGTTTTTTGGTATGTCTTTTGGTATGTATAAATAAAAATAGCTCTAAAGAGCGCTTATTTGCTTGTCTCTTGGCGGAGAGAGCGGGATTCGAACCCGCGGTAGGCTATGAACCTACACACGCTTTCCAGGCGTGCGACTTAAACCACTCATCCATCTCTCCGGGATGTCCTGCGCGCCCGGCGTGCACCGAGCAAGACGGCGGAGTATAGCAAATCTGGCTATCTCAACCCTTTATGCCTAGCCATAAAAAAATGCCGCCAAGCCCGAAGGCAAGGCGGCAATCCGGTTCTAGGGCCATCGGAGTGAGCCCTATAACCTTCCCCCACAAACCGTCACTGCATTACACATGGCATCGGCATTCATGAACATGCATGTGCTGCGTCTTTACTGCACTAAACTCAGATTGCCTGCTTCAACTGCTCCAGAACCGCAGGATTCTCCAAGGTGGAAATGTCCTGCGTAATCTCTTCGCCTTTGGCGATCACGCGCAGCAAACGGCGCATGATCTTGCCTGATCGGGTTTTGGGCAGGTTGTCACCAAAACGAATTTCTTTCGGTTTAGCGATCGGGCCGATCTCTTTACCGACCCAGTCACGTAATTCTTTTGCGACCTTGGCCGCCTCATCGCCAGTAGGGCGCGTGCCTTTCAACACCACAAACGCGCAGATCGATTCGCCCGTGGTGGGATCAGGCTTGCCGACCACCGCTGCTTCAGCGACCAATGCATTTGCCACCAGCGCAGACTCAATCTCCATCGTGCCCATGCGATGGCCCGATACATTCAAAACATCATCGATACGGCCTGTGATGGTGAAGTAGCCGTTCTTAGCGTCGCGAATCGCGCCGTCACCCGCAAGGTAAAGGGTGCCGCCAAGCTCGGCAGGAAAATAACTGGTCTTGAACCGCTCTGGGTCGTTCCAGATAGTGCGAATCATCGAAGGCCAGGGCCGTTTCACGACCAAAATCCCACCGTGCCCATTCGGCATATCATTGCCAGCCTCATCCACAATAGCCGCTTGAATACCGGGCAGCGGCAAGGTGCATGAGCCCGGCACTAGCGGCGTTGCACCTGGCAACGGCGTGATCATGTGACCACCTGTCTCCGTCTGCCAAAAGGTATCCACAATCGGGCATTGCTCATTACCGACATTGCGGTGGTACCACATCCACGCCTCCGGATTAATCGGCTCACCGACCGAACCGAGCAGACGCAACGAGCCAAGATCGTAACGCTGCGGGTGCACCGCCTGGTCCGCCTCGGAGGCTTTAATCAACGAACGAATTGCTGTTGGGGCGCTGTAGAAAATCGTAGCCTTATGACGCTGAATCATTTCCCAGAAACGACCCGCATTCGGATAGGTTGGCACACCCTCAAAGACGATTTGCGTTGCACCGGCCGCGAGCGGGCCATACGCAATATAAGTATGACCAGTGACCCAGCCGATGTCCGCCGTACACCAAAAAATATCATCCGCCTTGAGGTCGAATGCCCATTTCATCGTCAGCAGCGCCCACAACAAATAGCCACCGGAAGAGTGCTGCACACCTTTTGGTTTACCTGTCGAGCCCGAGGTATACAAGATAAACAGGGGGTGCTCGGCACCGACCCAAGCCGGTTCGCATGCGTCTAACTGCCCTTCCATCAGCTCATGCAGCCAGCGGTCACGCCCCGACACGACGTTGATACTGCCCTTGGTACGCTGGTAGATCACGACGCTCTTGATGTGATCGCAGCCACCCATGCCGATCGCTTCATCCACAATGGACTTGAGCGGAAGCTGTTTACCACCGCGCAGCTGCTCATCTGCTGTAATCACTGCGACTGCACCAGCGTCAATGATGCGCTCTTGCAGTGACTTGGCAGAGAACCCGCCGAATACCACCGAGTGGGTAGCACCGATACGCGCACACGCTTGCATGGCGGCGATACCCTCAACCGACATCGGCATATAGATAATGACGCGATCACCTTGCTTGATGCCGAGCGACTTCAATCCGTTCGCTAACTGGCATACCTTGGCATGGAACTGTCGGTAGGTATAACGGCTGACGGTGCCGTCATCGGCCTCGAAAATAATGGCGGTTTTGTCGGCATTACCGTTATCAAGGTTGCGGTCAAGGCAGTTGTGAGAAACATTCAACTCGCCATCGTCAAACCATTTGTAAAACGGGGCCTGAGATTCATCCAGCACGCGGGTGAAAGGCTTTTGCCAGTTCAGGTGCTCATTCGCCAGCCGGCGCCAGAAGCCTTCGTAGTCCTGCTCTGCTTCGCGGCAGAGCGCAAGATAAGCATCCATCCCAGCGATGGCCGCATTCTTGACCATTGCATCGGAGGGTGGAAAGACCCGATGCTCGTGCATCAGGGACTCGATCTCTGACATGGTATCTCCAGCTTATGTGTCTATTTTGGTGCGAAGATAAGTCTACTCACTTACTTCACCCTTACACCCCTGCGTAATTCGCGGCTTCATACCTGAGCAGGATAGTTGGGCATGGCTCGACGTGTAAAATGCGGCATCGCACGATACCCGCTGAACAAGCAGAATCGGCGTGAATCAAACCCCGCAACACGCCCCGATCTGCCATGAAGCCTGAACCACACTTGGCCCGCAAGAGAATAACGGCCCTTGCCAATTTCATATGGTCAGCGGCTGCGTATCGAGCCAAATTTTTTAACCTCGTTGGTGCCCTATGACCAAGATTCAAGAACACGACCTGATCGAGTCGGTCGCGGCTGCCTTGCAGTTCATCAGCTACTACCACCCGCTGGATTACATCCGCCACCTGGCGCGCGCGTATGAACGTGAAAAAAGCCCGGCTGCCAAAGACGCCATCGCGCAGATCCTCACCAACTCGCGCATGTGCGCCGAGGGTAAACGACCACTCTGCCAAGACACCGGTATCGTGAACGTATTTCTGAAGATCGGCATGGATGTGCGCTTTGAGGGGTTTTCTGGTTCGATCGAAGATGCCGTCAATGAGGGCGTGCGCCGCGCCTATAACCACCCGGATAACAAATTGCGTGCATCGGTGGTCGCCGACCCGCAGTTTGATCGCAAGAACACCAGAGACAATACCCCCGCCGTGGTGCACATGACCGTCGTACCAGGTAATACAGTAGAGGTGCAAGTCGCTGCCAAGGGCGGTGGCTCTGAAAACAAAAGCAAGTTCGTGATGCTTAATCCTTCCGATTCACTGGTCGACTGGGTGCTTAAAACGGTACCGACGATGGGTGCTGGATGGTGCCCTCCGGGCATGCTGGGTATTGGCATTGGCGGTACGGCCGAGCGCGCGATGCTAATGGCCAAACAGTCGCTGATGGATGATATTGATATGTACGAGCTACAGCAGCGTGGCCCGCAAAACAAATTGGAGGAATTGCGGCTTGAGCTGTATGAAAAAGTGAATGCACTTGGTATTGGCGCTCAGGGTTTGGGTGGTCTGACGACAGTGCTGGATGTGAAAATCAACATGTATCCTACACACGCAGCGTCGAAACCGGTAGCGATGATTCCAAACTGTGCTGCCACTCGTCATGCACACTTCACGCTGGGTGGTTCTGGGCCTGCTTACATAGAGCCGCCATCGCTCTCGGAGTGGCCGCAAGTACACTGGATGCCGGATACACAAAAATCGCATCGCGTCGATCTTGACTCACTCACTGCGGCTGAGGTCGCGTCTTGGAAGCCAGGCCAGACACTACTGCTGAACGGCAAGATGCTGACGGGTCGTGATGCCGCGCATAAGCGCATTCAAGACATGCTCGCCAAAGGAGAACCACTGCCGGTTGATTTCAAAAACCGCGTGATCTATTACGTGGGGCCTGTGGACCCGGTACGAGATGAAGTGGTTGGACCGGCAGGCCCGACCACCGCCACACGTATGGATAAATTCACCGACATGATGCTCGAGCAAACAGGCTTAATCGCGATGGTGGGCAAAGCAGAACGCGGCCCGGTAGCGATTGAATCCATTCGCAAGCACCGCTCTGCGTATCTGATGGCAGTGGGTGGCGCGGCTTACTTAGTATCAAAAGCGATCAAATCAGCGAAGGTCGTGGGCTTTGCTGATCTGGGCATGGAAGCGATCTACGAATTCAAAGTGAAAGATATGCCGGTAACGGTGGCCGTTGACGCTGAGGGTAGCTCGGTTCATCAGAGCGGCCCGAAAGAATGGCAAGAGCGTATCGCCACCGGTAACTTCGCTGGCATTCCGGTCACGCTTGGCTGATCCTGTCATCACACTACACCGCGATGCACCGATCGGTATTTTCGATTCGGGCATCGGCGGTTTGTCAGTGCTGCGTCATGTGCGCACGCTGCTGCCACATGAATCACTGCTGTATTTTGCGGACTCGGGTTTCGCGCCGTATGGTGAAAAGCCCGAGGCCGTAATTGTCGAGCGGACGGTAGCTATCGCTGCATTTCTGCTGACCCAAAACATCAAGGCGCTCGTGGTGGCATGCAATACAGCCACTGCCGCTGCAATTGCAGGGCTACGCTCGCGTTACCCTGATCTACCGGTGGTGGGTGTTGAACCTGGTCTGAAACCGGCTGCGGCGCTGACACGCACCGGTGCGATTGGAGTGCTAGCCACTGCCAATACGCTCTCAAGCGAAAAATTTCTCAAGCTGGAAGCACAGGTGGCACACGATGCCGGTGTACGCTTTTTGCTGCAAGCCTGCAGTGGTTTAGCGCATCAGATCGAAAAAGGTGAATTGAGCTCGCGCGAAACCTATCAGCTAGTAGAACGTTACGTTGCGCCTCTACTTGCCCAGCAAGCAGATACGCTAGTGCTTGGCTGCACGCATTATCCGTTCGTTGAACAACTGATCCGCGAGATCGTTGGTTCAGATATCACCATTGTTGATACGGGTGAGCCAGTAGCACGACAGCTTCAGCGCGTACTTGCGCAGCGCGGTTTGTTGCATGATGCTGCGATGGCTGACGCACCGACGGCAAAGCCGCTACTGGCTACACCACCGGCAGTAACAGCACACTTGCACTGGCGTTTAGCAAGTTATTGCAGCTTGATGCGATGGTGCAAGCGGTCAGCGGGCCACAGGTGTCCTGCTGATTACTGGCTAGCCGCCTCTTTTTTTGTATAATGCCGGACTTGCTTCAGCGGTGGCCGTAGCTCAGTTGGTAGAGTCCCAGATTGTGATTCTGGTTGTCGTGGGTTCGAGTCCCATCGGTCACCCCACAGAAACCCCTCCCCTCGATCCCCCCGATCTGCCCGTTGGAGTTGGCGTTAACGCCATCTCGATAGTCGCCAACACTGCAAACCCAAGAAGCGTACCGGTTTAAAACGCGTACTTGATCCCCGCTTGAATCGTGCGTGGCGTGCCGACTTGAATTCCGCGCGTGCGGTCAACGATATAGGTTTGATCTGTCAGATTTTTAGCGGTGATGAAAAGCGTCGCTGAACCGATGCTGTAGTTGGCGACAACGTTCCAGATACCGTAGGCATCGATCAATCCGACTTGACCATTCGCGTTGACAGCGGGCGTGACGGTGTTAGCAAAATCTGCGTACTGTTTGCCGACCAGCACATACTCGGCGCGTGCGTTCCAATGGGCCGGGGCACGAAAACCCAACGTAAGATTCAGCAAATGCTCAGGCGCGTAGGGCAGCCGTTTACCTGCACCCGAGCCGGCCACCGCGCCACCATTGTTGACCTGCGAGGGACTGAAAAAGCTTGAACGCTGCTCTGCAGTCGGCAAGTAGGTTAGCGAGACACGGCCGAACAAATTACCCTCAACTATCGGCGAGATACGATCCCACTGGGTTGATAGCTCAAGGCCTTGCATCAACGCTTTACCTTCTGAATACGGCGTGCTCCCGCCCGCGATGCTGCCAACCTGCACCAAGTTGCTAAAGCTGTTGCGGAATACAGCGAGATCAACACTCAGATCCTTGACGGGCGCGGCACGCCAGCCGAGCTCGGCGTTCACGCTGCACTCTGCACTGAGATCTACGGTGCCGCCATTACTGCTAATCGCATCCTCAACACGCGGCGGGCTAAACCCTTTATGAATACCACCGTATAGCTGTGATTGTTCGCTCAACGCATACATTACACCAACGCCTGGAATAAATTCAGTGAACGAAGTACTTCCCCGTGCGTTATCAATTCGATTTATACGCTCGTGCTGAATCGTCTCGATTCGAGCGATTGGCGTGATGGAAAGCTGCTCGTTGATATGAAACCGGTTGGTGATAAATCCTGAGGTCGCATTGGTACGCCGCTGCTGGTTCTCGGCGAGTGTCATCCCCGTCCCGGCGAGGTACTGCGTATAGGTACTGAAATTATGTTGGCGACGGTCCTGGATCTCATGCTGGTACTTCACGCCGATCTCGACATCGTTGGCAATGCCTAGCCACTGATGCCGTATCTGAATTCTTGAGTCGACACCCGCTGTGGTGTACTGGCGCAGGCGGCCTTGCATTTTGCAATTATTGAGCTGCGCATCAGACAGCGCTGTTCCAGCAAGGCGTGACTGATTGCTCTGTCCTTCACAATTCAGCGCTGATGCCGAAGTGCCGGTATCCGACGCCTGCCGCCACCAATCACGATCAAAATAAGCCCCGTAGACGCTGCTCACCAGCTTGGTGTCCGCATTCAATCGCAGTTCATGGGTGGCAGACATACCCGAGCGACTGGCATCAAAGAAATCATTTTTGAACGGGTTGTAGCGCGCCCCCAGTTTTTCAAATTCGGCTTGGGTTAATCCGGAATAAGTGAGCTGCGAGTACTCTTTAAAATACGTCGCCCGAATCACGAGCTTATTGTGGTCATTCAGCTGCCCGGACCATTTGAAATTCACGTCATCTAAGCGACTGTGCATATTGTCACGCGCGCCATCAGATTCTTTGCGGTAGACATCAACGACAGCGCCCTTACCCGTTGCCATCACATGGCCGTTCAAATAGCCGCGCGTGCCGGCGGCGATACCAACTAATCCACCAAATTCCTTTTGCGGCTCAGGCGTGATGTAGTTGATCACACCGCCAGCGGTCTGTGGCCCAAAGCGGATTACCTGACTGCCCTTGCTAACCTCGATTGATTCGTAGCGATCGATCGGCGGGTGGTAGTAGCTGGCGTTATCGCCGTACGGCGCGAAAGATAGTGGCAGGCCGTCCTCCAACAACAATATCTTGGTGGAGCGGGTAGGGTTCAGGCCGCGCATGCCGATGTTGGGCCGCAGCCCTACGCCCTCTTCCTCACGCACATGAACCCCTGGCACTTTGCGCAGTGCCTCGTTGACATTGAAGACCCGGCTTTCCTCCAACGTACGGCCATCGATCACAGTGGCTGATCCGGTGCTTTCGGCGGTCGCGCGTGGGCCGTTGCCGATGACGTCCACCCGTGGCAGCACGCTGACGTCTTTGTCGCTGGCGCCAACCTCATTAGCGCTCAACTTGATATCGCCTCCGGCTGAGCTATTAATGTTGGCGCTCACTTCGGCCTCAGCCGCCGAAAGTGAATAACTATGACTCAGCGCCGCGCAGACAATACCGACCTTGAAATAGAGTCCGCCGAGGTCGCTGCGGAAAGAGTGAGGAGCAAAACGCATACAGTGGCCGGCCAATCTAAATGAGAACGATTCGTATTCACTATAGTCGGAGTATGAACGGCCGTCAATGTTTTCTTCACGTGCGTTCGGCGATGCGGGTCGCCGTGCGAGGCGCACACGGGCTAATTTGGTACCCTTCGGACTCATCCAGCCCATACTCAACCCACTCCCAACATTCTTATGGATCAACATCCTCCTCGTCCTGTCGTCGGCATCATTGGCGGTAGCGGCATTTATGACATCGATGGCTTGCAAGACCGCCAGTGGGTCAAGGTCTCCTCGCCATTTGGCGAGCCTTCGGATGAGATCCTGACCGGCACCTTGTTTGGCCAGGCCATGGCTTTTCTGCCGCGTCATGGGCGCGGCCATAAAATCCCGCCGTCGGAGGTGAATTACCGCGCCAACATCGATGCACTGAAACGCCTCGGGGTGACCGACATCCTCTCGCTGTCAGCCGTAGGCTCGCTCAAAGAGTCACTTGCACCTGAAACCTTTGTGATCGTCGATCAATTCATCGACCGCACCTTTGCACGCGAAAAATCTTTTTTTGGTCGTGGCATGGTGGCGCATGTGTCGATGGCGCATCCTGTTTGCTCACGCCTGGGTGACCATCTTCAACATGCTGCACAAGAGGCGGGTATTACCGCCGTGCGTGGCGGCACGTATCTGGCGATGGAAGGCCCGCAATTTTCCAGCCTGGCGGAATCGCAGCTGTATCGGCAATGGGGTTGTGATGTAATCGGCATGACCAACATGCCTGAAGCCAAACTCGCGCGCGAAGCCGAGATCTGCTACGCCAGCGTTGCGATGGTGACCGACTACGACTGCTGGCATCCAGATCATGATCATGTAACCGTTGAACAAATCATCGGTGTACTAATCGCTAACGCTAACAAAGGCCGCGAACTAGTCAAACAGGTGATCCCTCAACTCAAGAAAGACGACGCAGCAACTCAGTGCAGCTGCAGAAGCGCACTGCAATTTGCGCTGATTACCGCGCCTGAGGCACGTGATCCTGTGATGCTCGATAAGCTCTCTGCAGTCGCCGGACGTATGCTGAGCTCATGAGCGCACTGTTACGAGAGCAGATCGTCGCTGCCTGCAGGCAGCTTGAAACGACTGGTTTAAATCGCGGCACTTCTGGCAATGTCAGTTGCCGGGAGGCCGATCATTTTTTGATTACGCCGACCGGGGTTCCGGTCGATGAAATCACCCCATCAAAAATCGTCGCACTGAACTTTGATGGCAAAGTCATCGGCATCGGCAAGCCTTCGAGCGAGTGGCAATTTCATGCCGATATCTTGCGCGCCCGATCCGAAATTAATGCGGTCGTTCACACACATGCGCCACATGCCACTGCCCTGGCTTGCCTGCGCGAAGACCTGCCGCCGTTTCATTACATGATCGCAATCGCCGGTGGTGATTCAGTACGCTGCGCGCCGTATGCCTTATTTGGTACCGATACTTTGTCGCACCATGCGGTCAACGCACTGCAAGACCGCAAGGCTTGCCTGCTTGCCAATCACGGCATGATTACGCTAGGACGCGACCTGGACGAAGCGATGGCGATCGCGATTGAACTGGAATCGTTGTGCCAGCAATATCTGATCGCACGACAAGTCGGTAAGCCGACGCTACTTTCCGAACAAGAAATGGGCGCGGTCATCGAGCGATTCAAAAGTTACGGCAAACACGCGACGGAGCCAACAAGACCATGAAAATTCAATCTTTGATCCGCACGATTCCGGATTATCCTAAACCCGGTATTCAGTTTCGTGATATCACCACCTTGCTTAAAGATGCTGATGGCTTTCGCCATACGATTGAACAATTTGTCGAGCGCTACCGCGATCGCGACATCACCAAAATTGCAGGCACAGAAGCGCGTGGCTTTTTATTTGGCGCACCGCTCGCCTATGCACTCGGCGTAGGCTTTGTCCCCGTCCGCAAACAAGGCAAGCTCCCCGGCAAAACCACCGGCCATGAATATGCACTGGAATATGGGCATGACCGTATCGAGATGCATGATGATGCCATCGATGCCGGCGATAAGGTGCTGGTGATTGATGACTTGCTGGCGACGGGTGGTACAGCGCAAGCCACCGTCATGTTGGTACGCGGTCTGGGTGGTGTTGTCGTTGAGTGTGCATTTGTGGTTGATCTGCCCGATCTGGGTGGCCGCGCCAAGCTGGAGAAAATGGGGCTTGCCGTTTTTACTCTCTGCGAATTCGAAGGCGACTAGTAGCCGACTTCGTAAGGCCGCTTGCAGCGTTGGTAGCATTTCGCCGACCGTCGTGTTCTGTCTGTAGCGCTGCCGCCTTGCCATCGACCTAACGAACAGGCTCTAACCGTCTTTACCAAAATGTCCCATTCAATTCATTCCGACAAAGTCGTCGCGCTACGCTGGCATGACGCACCGGGCTACGGCCACCTGGACATGGTGGATCAGACGCGTTTGCCCGCGGTATTTGAGTATTTGTCCTATGACTCGGCAGCCGGTGTCGCCGAAGGTATTCGCAGCATGGTAGTGCGTGGCGCGCCTGCGATCGGTGTGGCGGCGGCTTATGGGGTTGCATTGGAGGCTTTGCGCCTACAGTCGCAAACGCAAGAAGCGTTTGATGCCGCCATGGATATCGGCTTTACGGTATTGGCCCAAAGTCGGCCAACCGCCGTGAACTTGTTCTGGGCACTCGATCGCATGCAACGCTGCCGGGCACAGCACTTAAGCGCAAGCCCTCCGCAGATCGCGGTGGTCCTACTGACTGAGGCGAAAGCGATTCACGAAGAAGACGTCTACATCAACAAGAAAATGGGTGAGTATGGCGCTGCGCTGTTGTCTGATGGCGCGCGCGTGCTCACGCATTGCAATGCCGGTGCGCTTGCGACCGCCGGTCACGGTACCGCACTCGGCGTTATTCGTTCGGCGGTCGCTGTCGGTAAACGCATTAGTGTCATCGCTGATGAAACACGCCCGTTTTTGCAAGGCGCACGACTAACCGCTTGGGAGATGGTGCAAGAGGGTATTCCGGTCACACTGATCACCGACAATATGGCCGGGCATCTGATGGCGCACGGCGAAGTGGATGCGGTAATTGTTGGTACCGATCGGGTTGCCGCGAACGGCGATGTCGCGAACAAGATCGGCACCTACATGGTGGCGGTATTAGCTGCGCGCCATGGCATCCCTTTTTATGTGGCCTGCCCGTTGTCGACGATTGATTTGTCGGTGGCAAGCGGAGATCAGATTCCCATCGAAGAGCGCGCCGCAAGTGAAGTAACCGGGTTTCGGGAAACCCAATGGGCGGCGGCAGGTGTTCAGGTCCGGAACCCTTCTTTTGATGTCACCCCCGCAGAGCTGGTGAGTGCGATTATTACCGAGAAAGGTATTATTCACGCACCAAATTTTTCCAAGCTGAGCGCGCTTTTCAGCTAACCACTCTGTCAGGCATCTACCAGCAAGGGCTCGAAAAAAGTTTTTCCGAATAGCGCAGGAATATCGTCGGCGGGTATGGGGGGTGATACCAAATAGCCTTGTATCTGATCACAACCCATGCGCTGTAATTGCTGAAGCTGCTCTATAGTCTCAACGCCTTCAGCGACCACTGAAATACTGAGACTACGCCCAACAGAAACCATGGTCTCACAGAGCTTGCTGGCCTGCGGGTCTTGACCCAAACGGCGCACAAAAGACTGATCAATTTTCAGCACGTCGATATCCAGGCTCTGCAATTTCGACAAGGAAGAATAACCTGTGCCGAAATCATCAATCTCCAACTCAATACCTATTTCACGCAGCTTGCGTAATTCGGATTGAGCAACACCATCTTCATCCAACATACTCGATTCAGTCAGCTCGATAGCAAGTAGCTTTGGCGTTAGCTGATATTTTTCTAGACTATCGATCAAGGCCAGACGCAGACCTTCGCCCTTGAGCTGTAACGCGGACACATTCACAGATACGGGCTGCACAGGTAAGCCCTGGCCTCGCCAATCGGCGAGCTGCGCACACACTCGGCGGACCACATATTCACCGATCGGCACAATCAGCCCGGTCTGCTCGGCGATACGAATAAACTCCAAGGGCGAGAGCAAACCGCGCTCCGGATGGCGCCAGCGAATCAAAGCTTCCATGCCTGTTAGTGCACCATTGCGAGCGTCCGCCCGTGGCTGGTAATACACCACGAATTCCTCGCGATGAATTGCGGCTTCCAGCTCTTGCTCTGTCGTGATGCGTTCGCGAATACGGTTCGCGTAGGCCTCATCATAGTGTCGTGCCCGCGCTTTACCCTCAGACTTTGCTTCATACATCGCGATATCTGCGGCCATTAATAAATTATCGACATCCTGCGCATCATCGGGATACACGCTGATACCGATCGATGCGCGCAAGTTAAAGGCGCGCCACGTACTGCTCGCGCTCATTACTTCAATCGCAGCAATCAGACGATTTGCGACACGTTCTGCTTGCGCCTCTGCGTCAGTACCAAGCTGATCAAGTAGCACGGTGAACTCATCGCCACCTATCCGGGCTAGCGCCGCCTTACCACCGGTTGCTTCAGACAGTGAACGTGCAACAGCAACTAAAACATCATCACCCGTTCGATGACCTAATGCGTCATTGATGTGTTTGAAGTTATCCAAATCAAGATAGAGCAAGGCCACTTTGGTGTGGGTGCGCGATGCATCTTCTAATACACGCGGCAGATGCTGATTCAGCCAGTGCCGGTTGGGCAAATTAGTCAGGGAGTCGGTGCGCGCCATACGCGCCAGCGTCTCTGCTTGTTGGCGCGCATCCGATACATCACGCACCGTGACCGCAATCCCATGGCCTGAACGTACGCCACGACGCTGGAACCAGCCGGCTGCGTGCTGCCGCTCATGCGGCACATGAAACTCATCCTCACAAAAACCGTCAGTCAGTACCCGATCGCAATAAATAGCGAGCTCTTCCAACTCACGGCCATCGAATAGTTGTTCGATCGGACGCCCGATCATTTCCGAGCGCGTTCGGTACTGCATTTCGGCGGCGCGTTCATTACAGTCTTCGATGATCCAGGTTGGATGATCTGATACTGCAGGACTCATCATGTAAAACGCTTCACGCGCTGCGTCGACCGCTAACCGGAAAGTTGCCTGTACCTCCGCTTGTCGATGACGTTGCGCCGAGCTGCGAATTTGGGTGATTGCTCCGAATACTGATATGAACAATAGCAAGCCGCTCACACCGGCTGCAACTGTCTCGTAGGAGAAGCGGGTTGACTCGTAGCCTGAGAATGCGCGCTCCAAACTAGAGGCTGCAATCAGTAGTAGTGGGTAGCCTTCAATGTAGGCCCAACCTACCATTCGCGCCTGCTGATCGATAAACATATCAGCAGTCTCAATGCGCGATCCAATATGGTCATTAAATTGCACCGGCTTGGTGTAGGAAGTCGTTCTACGATCTTCACCACCACGCGTACCCATCACGCCACCGCCGGCAAACCTGGCAGAGACAAAATCTCCGTCCGGTAAATTAGCTACAGCAGGAAAAGCTAGCAAATAATTCACCTCGACGGCAATCAAGACTACTCCACCAAAACTGCCATCGGGCTTATCAATGCGTCGGGTGAACCGGACAATCTGCTTGCCCTTTAGACCGCCACGTCCCTCAGCCGGTGGCGCGATCAGCATGTAGCCGCCATCGCTGTCACGCGTACGCTGGAAAAAATCAATATCGCCCATGTACGTGCCGCGCTTCAGGTTACGCGTATTCGTCAGCGCATAACCATCGGCATCAATCGCGACCGGGAACATCGACTCTTGGTATAAGCCGCGTCGAAACTGCTCTTCGAGGTCATTCGGTACACCGCGCTGCTCCCATTGGTACTTGATGGAGATTGAGAGCTGATCAATCTGCGAAACTGTGCGCAGAAGCTGCTCGGCGTGGTTACGGGCGCGTTGCTCTGTGTCTAGTCGGAGTTTCTCGATCAGCTGCTGCTCGTCTCGATCGATCTTGGCGAATGCCGCAAACCATACCAAAGCAACTAGCGACAGGCAGACGCTGGCCCAGACCAACCCGATACGGAGATAGGTCTTGCGGGCTGATTTCTCTGCATGGCGCAGCCAAACTTGCATAAGGCAGTAAATGCGGTTTGTGCCGATGCGCCCAATCTGAACTTGGCGATAATCGGCTAATGGTTCGAATTATTGTTTCCATTATGCAAGGAAGTCGGCAAATATCAAAGTTGCCACAGGGAAACAAAATCAGCCCGGAACGGGGGGAAGCAACAGAGCCGGCTATAGCAAGTCGGGGCACGGGCCAAAGGCAAAAAAACGGCGCGGAGACCGCGCCGACGTTATCTAAGGGCTACCGACCTACTTCCAAAGCGCGCACTTGGACTCGGCTTTGGGGATAAATGCCTGGTCACGCGGAATGATCTGCAGCACCTTGTAATAATCCCAAGGGTACTTTGACTCGGCGGGCGTCTTGACCTGCATTAGCTTCATGTCATGCACCATGCGGCCATCCGGCCGTACTTCTCCGTTCTTGGCGAACATGTCATTGATTTTGGTGGACTTCATTTTTGCCATGACTTTGTCGCCATCATCGCTCGCTAAAGCCTTCACCGCATTCAAGTAAAACATGGTCGCCGAGTAGTCGGCTGCATGCAGCATGGATGGCGCTTTTTTATTACGCGCCATGAATTTCTTGGCCCAGGCACGGGTTTCATCGTTGGTGTCCCAGTACCAGCCATCGGTCAGATACATCCCCTGCGCAATTTCCAAACCAATGGCGTGTACGTCATTCACGAACGTTAACAAGCCAGTGATCTTCATCTTCTTGTTGATACCAAACTCACTGGCTGCCTTGATCGAATTGACTGTATCGCCACCGGCATTGGCCAATCCGAGTACTTGTGCTTTTGAGGTCTGGGCTTGTAGCAAGAACGATGAAAAATCCGAGACGGCGAGTGGGTGACGCACCGACCCGACCACGCGACCACCGTTGGCCTTGACGATCTGTGTGGCGTCACCCTCCAGCGACATACCGAACACATAATCTGCCGTCAAAAAGAACCAGTCCTTATAACCTTCCTTGGTGAGTGCGGCGGCCGTGCCGCGCGCCATTGAGGCGGTATCGTAGGCGTAGTGAATGGTGTACGGTGTGCACTCCTCATTGGTCAGGCGCGAGGTACCAGCGCCTATCGCGATGAAAGGTTTTTTCTTTTCAGCGGCTACCTTCGCCATCGCCAAATTGGTTGCAGAGTTTGATCCACCGATCAACATATCCAAGCCTTGCTGATCAAACCACTCGCGGGCACGCGAGGCTGCGATATCGGCTTTGTTCTGATGGTCAGCAGTAACCAGCTCGATTTTCTTGCCATTCAGCGTACCGCCAAAATCCGCGATCGCCATTTTGATGGCATCTGCACCAGAGGGCCCGTCAACGTCGGCATAAATACCTGACATATCGGTGATAAAACCGATCTTCACGGTATCGTTCGATATCTGCGCGAACGCAGTCGGCGTAAATGAGTAGGCAAGCGCAACGGCGAGCGAAAGCTTCCGAATCTTCAATGGCGTCTCCTTTTTTTGTTGGTTTGAGAAGATGATTTCGACGCCTGATCTTAGCACGAGGCTATTGCCCCACGGAAAAGCTGCTCTGGCCTACACCCCTCCGGATTCGACCAATACGCCGCCATGGCTAGTGCCGCCCTCCTCGCTCCAAACAGCGCGCTTGGCAGTCATGGTGCCTAGTGCGCCGCCAACTGCGGACAGGGCCAGCGACAGCACAGCGGCCGCGAATACCAGCCACGCCGCAAGACTGGCGTTCTCTGCCGCGCCAACCCCCGAGAACATGCCCGACAGCAAAGATCCGCCCGCAGACGTGGCCAGAATGACGAACAACAATGTCGTCACTGCCCACGACACCACACCATGCAACATGCCATCTGTTCTGCGTTTGAGTCCGCACAGATAGCCCGTCACGTAGGCACCGGTAAAGCCGGACAGCAGCAACGCAATACCGGCCCACACCAGCGTGCTAGTGCCAGGCACCTCGCCTTCCTGAACGCTTGTCATGGACAAGCCGCTTGTAATCCCCAGTAAAGTCAGCAGCAGCTGTACCGAAATACCCACCGCCACACCCGCAATCACGGCGCTCCAGCGGATCGACGATAACAGCGGTCGCTTGAATTGAGTTTCCGGCAATGCCGCGCTACGCGCGGTGGCTGATCTCGCGGTATCAATATGGATCGTACTCATGGGAAGTTCTCCTGGCTGTCATGACGTGACCGCTTGGAGTGCGTAAATTCGAAATCTTCGCGAGGATTTGGCGGGCATCAAGCAGATGCCCTCACCCGTTTCAGCAGGTCGCTGCCGCTTCAACGGCTTTCGCCGCCTGCAATAACAAAGCGGCATCACCGCACGCGAGCACTTTCGCATCAGACATTTGCCGGCGAAACAGGCGTGCGCCACGCAGGCCGCTCATCAGACCCAACATGTGCCGAACAATCGAGTTCATACGCGGGCCGCCGGTTGCCACTTGTGCCTCGATATAAGGCAACATTGCTTGAATGACTTCCATACGAGACTTGGACTGAACGGCATCACCGTAGTAACGCTCGTCAAACTCCGCTAACAGCCAAGGATTATGGTAGGCCTCACGGCCGATCATCACACCATCAAGATGCTTCAGGTGTTCATCGATTTCTTCTGCGGTACGTATTCCACCGTTGATGATGATCTCAAGCTGCGGGAAGTCGCGCTTCAACTGGTAAACAAAGTCGTACTTCAAGGGAGGAATCTCTCGATTTTCTTTCGGCGTCAAACCTTTCAGAATCGCGTTCCTGGCATGAACGATAAAGATTTTGCAGCCGGCATCGGCCACAGTGCCAACAAAATCACGCACGAAGCTATAGCTGTTCACATTATCAATACCGATGCGGTGTTTAACGCTGACATCAATATCCACTGCATCGCGCATTGCTTTGACGCCATCCGCAACTAGCTTGGGCTCTGCCATCAAGCAGGCGCCGAATGCACCGCGTACCACTCGCTCCGATGGACAACCGCAATTGAGATTAATCTCGTCGTAGCCCCATTGCTGCCCGAGCTTGGCGCATGTGGCCAGATCAGCGGGCTCGCTACCTCCCAGCTGCAGCGCCACTGGCTGCTCCTCCCGGTTGAAGTCAAGCTGGCGTGCCATGTCTCCATAGATAACCGAACCAGTCGTAACCATCTCGGTATACAGCCAGGTATGACGGGTAATCTGGCGATGGAAATAGCGACAGTGACGGTCAGTCCAGTCCATCATCGGCGCCACCGAAACGCGGCGTGGTGGAAGGCTTACGTTATTAGTCACGGCTTTCAGTGCGAGTGAAACAGGCGGCATTGTAACGGCTTGGCGACCAGCGGGTTCCGTAAAGAAAATCGGCGCCGCAAGGCGCCGATCTCAGACCGTCTCAGACAATAAGGGGTGCAATTACTGGTTCTTCGAGGGTTTATCAGTGGTTGACCACCTCGTGGAATTTTTCGGGTTCCGGATATTGGCTGTAGCTGAAGGTTGAGCAGATGGGCCAGATCCGGGAGCCACCAATGCGGCGATGTTCGGAAGGATTTCTATGGGTGTATTTTCTACAAGCACACTACTCAGTTCTTTTGGCCAGACATCCACCTTTTCCGAAGCATTCGTGACGAGCAAATCATAGGCAACAGTGGCTTGCGCTTCCAGACGTTGGCGATTGAGTGTTGTGGTCGCGTTGAGCTTGGCAAGATCGCTGTCCGAAATCTTGTTTCCTTCTATTCTGACCTCAATGAGTGCAGTGTGTCCGTCGCAGGCTCCTACGATCTCCCCCATATCCGCCTGATCTAGGCCACAGCCGCTCAGATCGAATATCCGTAAGCACGTATGTTTCCTGAAATTCAATGCATTCACAGAGACCTCTGGTTTCCCAGAATTTTGCATGAAGACGACATCATTAGCTGGAGTGAACTGCTTTAACATAGTACCTGCCAATGAAAAGTGCTGCAGTTTCGGATTGCTTGTACAAATATCAAACATCAAATCGATATCTGCAAAATCACCAATCAATGCTTTTGCGCAAATATTCTGTAGTTTTATAAGCGAGAAATTTCCGTGTTTTTTTATTGGGTGAATTCAAGGACGAAGTGCAACTTTGATTAATGGGTTGGATGGCTGAGGTGCATTAGTATCAAAGCCTTTTGACCGGCCAGTCGAAGAAGCACATGACCTATACACACCTCAGCCAAACCGAAC
>Ga0194123_10003779_pt1 | contig 17875 bp, 20 predicted proteins | sample TA2MahsurfametaG_5_FD_155479 | JGI IMG/M metagenome (GOLD analysis project Ga0194123, IMG submission 155479) | Freshwater microbial communities from Lake Tanganyika, Tanzania - TA2015023 Mahale A surface | ecosystem: Environmental > Aquatic > Freshwater > Lake | place: Tanzania: Lake Tanganyika... | reverse complement strand
CAACGTGAACGAGCACGTGGGGGATGCCGGGCGCTACATCCACGTGGGCATGACCAGCTCGGATGTGCTCGACACCGGCGTGGCCCTGCAGATGAAGGCCTCGGTGCAACTGCTGCGCACCGAGCTCAACAAGCTGGCCGACGCCCTGCGCGAACTGGCCCGCGCCCACAAGGGCACGGTGATGATCGGTCGCTCCCACGCCATCCACGGCGAACCGATCACCTTCGGCTTCAAGGTGGCCGGCTGGCTGGCGGAAGTGGTGCGCAACCAGGAGCGGCTCGAGCGACTCGAGCAGGCCGTGAGTGTGGGTCAGATCTCCGGCGCCATGGGCACCTACGCCAACACCGATCCGCGGGTGGAGGCGATCGCCTGCGCCAAGCTCGGCCTGGTGCCCGACACCGCCAGCACCCAGGTGATCGGCCGCGATCGCCACGCTGAATACATCCAAACGCTTGCCCTGGTGGGGGCTGCCCTGGAGCGCTTCTCCACCGAGATCCGCAACATGCAGCGCACTGATGTGCTCGAGGTGGAGGAGAACTTCGCCAAGGGCCAGAAGGGCAGCTCCGCCATGCCCCACAAGCGCAACCCGATCCGCAGCGAGCGCATCAGCGGCCTGGCCCGAGTGCTGCGCAGCTACGTGGTGGCAGCCCTGGAAAACTGCGCCCTCTGGCACGAGCGCGACATCAGCCACAGCTCGGTGGAGCGCATGATGCTGCCCGACTGCTCGGTGACCCTGCACTTCATGCTGCGGGAGATGACCGATGTGGTGAAGGGTCTGGGGGTCTACCCCGACAACATGGCCCGCAACATGAATGTGTATGGCGGCGTGGTGTTCAGCCAACGGGTGCTGCTGGCCCTGGTGGAGAGCGGCATCAACCGCGAAGACGCCTACCGGATCGTGCAGCGCAACGCCCACACCGCCTGGAACACGGAAGGCGGCAACTTCCGCGCCAACCTCGAGGCCGATGCCGAGGTGACCGCACGCCTCAGCCACGACCAGCTGGCCGCCTGCTTCGCCACCGAACTGCACCAGGCCAACCTCGGCGTGATCTGGGAGCGGCTGGGGATCTGAGCAGCCGGCGCGGCGGAGCTCAGCCGAAGTTCGCCGCGCGAACAACCGCCCCAAGGCATGCCTTGGGCGGCTGTTCGGCTTCCGTACAGGTCGTACAAAATCTCGGACGGTTCATTTGTGATACGGCCCGCCCTGCTGAATGGTGAGGGCCCGATAGAGCTGCTCCAGCAACAGCAACCGCGCCAGTTCGTGGGGGAAGGTCATCGGCGAGAGGCTGAGCTTCCAACTGGCGCGGGCCTTCAGGGCTGGATCGATGCCCTCAGCCCCGCCGATCACAAACACCAGCCGCTCGGAGCCCGAGCCCTCCAGCCGCTCGGCAAAGGCCGGAGACGTGAAGGTATGCCCCTCTTCGGCCATCACCACCAGCTGCTCCCCTGGCTGCAAGGCAGCCAACACGGCCTCCGCCTCCTTGGCCTTGCCGGCATCGCGCAGCTCCAACACCTCCAACCCCGGCAAGCGCTTGAGGTAGGTGGCGATGCCTTCGAGCACCCAGCCCTTGCGCACCTTGCCCACCGCCAGGATGCGAATGCGGGAGGGATTGATCACGGCGCCTTCGCCCCTGCTGGCACGCTACCCACAGCACCGCAAGCGGCATGTTCTACACGCCCTACGCCGACTGGATTTACACCGTGGTGAGCACCGCCGGCCTGCTGCTGATCGTGTGGCTGGTGCTCAGGCCGAAGTAGCCGGCGCCGTTGTGCCGCGCGCGGTGGCGGGGTTGGGGCCGGCGCCACCCGCCAACAGATCGATTGGCTCGCACACCGGGAAGCGATTGATCGCCTTGAGGGCGGCGCGGGCGTTGCTGCGCAGCTGCTCGCTGATCGCTTCGCAGTAGGGGATCTGGGCCAGCAGATCCACGGTGCGGCGCATGATCCGCACCACATCGCCCTCATCCAGGGAGGTGTTGGCGATCAGGTCGTTCCAGCTCACGCCCTTGGCCCAGGCATGCACCAGCCCCATCAGTTCGGGCTCAAACCAGAGGGGCATCACCACCGAGGCCCGTTCCTGCAACCGCTGCAGCTCGCGGCGAATGCCGCGCAGATCGTGCAGAGCCTCTTCGGCAGCGGGCGGCGGGGGGAAGCCACTCCACAGGTCGGGACGATTCACCTCGGTGGAGATCACCTCGAGCACGGCGGCTAAATCAGCCGGATCCAATTCATCCAGGTGGCCACTCATCAGCGCCAGGCCGAGCCAGAGCTCGTTGTCGCCGCGCAAGGCCCCCACGGTGCGGCCGATCTCGGTGGGATCGAGGCCCTCATCACCGGCCAAGCAACCGAAGTGGCGCAGGATCTCGATCAACGCCAACACCGTTTCCCAGTGGCGGTTGGCGCGGAAGTGCAGGATGCGCTGCCGCTCTTCAATCTCCGCTTCCAGCTCTTCGATGCGGAAACGCTGCTTGCGCAGCTTCTTGCGATCGCCGGCGTGGTGGGCCGGATGCAGCTCCAGAGCCAGCTCCAACTCCCGCACCAGGTGAGCCTGGGCCTGCACCTCTCCCGCCAGGTCGTATTGCGGGGTGGTCATATCGTGGCGGCGGGCCATGTGAGCCACCGCCAGAGCGAGGCCGCCGCTGGCCTGATCGCCGTGGCGCAGTTCACCGGCACGGTGCAGCTCAGGGGCCTGGAGCTCCTTCACCTGCAGGCAGCTGAGCTCGGCGTGCAGGCTCACCACAGCCGTGCAGGGCACCAACACCCACACGTTGTCGTCGGTGAGGCAGAGCAGCAGCGGGAACTGCCCTGGCCCCTCCACCTTCTCGACGATCACCGCCGGCGTCACCCGACCGCGCAGCACCGGCGCCTTCAGGCTCACCAGGGCGCCCTCGCTGGCGAAACGCAGCGCCAGGGTGAGTTCGTGGGCGAGGGTCTCCTCCGCCTGCTGCTGCAGGATCCGCAGCAACCGCCGCTCTTCCCGAAGGCGGCCGCGCTGCTTCTCGTAGTCCTCGAAGTCGTCCCAGGCCACCTCCACCGCCTCATCGCTGAGGTGGCTGAGCTGCTCGCGCAGTTCGGCGATGCGGGCCTCATCGTCGGCCAGATCGAGGGTGGCCAGGTAGCGCCCGAAGCTGCGCTCCACCAGCTCCTTGGCCTTCTCGAGGTCGTAGCGCTGCAGCAGGTTGAGCACCATGCCGTAGCTGGGGGTGAACTGGCTCACCAGCGGATCGGAGGGCGCCGTGGCCAGCTGGCCCGCTTCCCGCACCCCCTCGAAGCGGCTCTGCACGGTCACCACATAACCCTGGGTGTCGAGCCCGCGCCGGCCGGCCCGGCCGGCCATCTGCAGAAACTCGCTGCCCATCAGGGGCCGGTGACCCCGCTCGGTGCGCTTGGAGAGCGCTGAGATCACGGTGCTGCGCGCCGGCATGTTGATGCCCGCCGCCAGGGTTTCGGTGGCGAACACCACCTTCACCAGCCCCTGCTGGAACAGCTCCTCGATCAGCTCCTTCCAGGCAGGCAACACGCCAGCGTGGTGGGCGGCGATGCCCCGCAGCAGGGCGTCGTCGTGGCCGCCATCGCGCACGGCCTCCGGCGTTGCCGCGATGAACGCCTCGAGGCGGGCGGCGATGCGCGCCTGCTCATCGGGCGTCACCAGACACACATTGCCCAGATCGCGCACCGCCTTGTCGCAGCCGCGGCGGCTGAAGATGAAATAGATGGCGGGCAGCATCTCCCGCTCGGCCATCTGCGCCACCACAAAGCCCAGGGGCGGGGCTTCGGGCTGAGGCGGCTTCGGGGTCTTGGGCCCTTTGCGCTTGTTGCCCTTGGGGGCGCGCCACACCTTGCAGTTGGGGTGCAGGCCGGTGCCCTCATCGTTGAGCAGCGGATGCAGCCCCTTGGCACTGCAGAAGCTGAAGGCCAGCGGCACCGGCCGGAAGTCGCTCATCACCAACTGGGTGGGGCCGTGCACCCGCTCGATCCAATCGGTGAGCTGCCCGGCATTGGCCACCGTGGCCGAGAGCGCCACCAGCTGCACCACCGGCGGGCAGTGAATGATCGATTCCTCCCACACGGTGCCGCGCTGGGAGTCGTTCATGTAATGGCACTCATCGAGCACCACCGCTTCCACATCCTCGAGCGGGTCGTCGCCCTGATCCGCTTCTGCGTAGAGCATGTTGCGGAAGATCTCGGTGGTCATCACCACCACCGAGGCCTCACGGTTCACCGTGAGGTCGCCGGTCATCAACCCCACCCGCTCGGCGCCGAACTGCTCGCGGAAATCGCGCAGCTTCTGGTTGGACAGCGCCTTGAGCGGCGTTGTGTAAAACACCTTGCGCCCGTGGGCCAAAGCGCGATGGATGGCGTATTCACCCACCAGGGTTTTGCCCGAACCAGTGGGGGCACTCACCACCACCGAATGGCCCTGGTTGAGAGCATCAATCGCTTCGAGCTGGAAGCCGTCGAGCGGGAAGGGAAACAGCTGCTCCAGCGGCGGCACAACACCCGAGGCAGCGCCAGATGCGACCCCACCATCGGGTTGGTGCGCGGCGGCTGAGGCCTGGGGGCTGCTGGGCATTAGCAGATCCTATGGGCATCCACCTGGCGGGCAGACTGAACCGATCTCCAGCGCAGCCTTCGCCTTGGCCCACGCTGATGCCCAGAGCGATGCGGGGTCATCGGTCGCTCCCTGGCGCACGCCCCTGGCCGAGGCCCTGGAGCGCCTGCCGCAGGAGCGGCGCCGGGCCTTGCGCAGCTGGCAGCCCAGCACCAGCGGCCAGCTGGCAGCCAGCGGCCAGCCGCCCCTGCACGACCTGGCCAGCAACGACTATCTCGGCCTCGCCACCGATCCAGCCCTGCTGGAGGCCGCCGCCACGGCGATGGCCCAGGAAGGCGTGGGAGCAGGCGCCTCACGGCTGGTGAGCGGCAGCCGGCCGGTGCATGAACAGCTGGAAGCAGCCCTGGCGGGCTGGCTCGGCCGCGAGCGGGTGTTGCTGTTCCCCAGCGGCTTCCAGGCCAATCTGGCGGCGGTGCAGGCCCTGGCCGACCGCCACACCCTGGTGCTGGCCGATCGCCTGATCCACCACTCGCTGCTGGTGGGGGTACAGGCCAGCGGCGCCCAGCTGCAGCGCTTCCGCCACAACGATCTCGCCGATCTCGAGCAGCGCTTGCTTGTGGCGAGGCAGGCCAGTCCGAGCCGGCGGTTGCTGGTGCTCAGTGAAAGCCTGTTCTCGATGGAGGGCACCAGCCCTGATGTGGCAGCGCTGGCGGCCCTGAGTGGGCAACACGGGGCAGCGCTGCTGCTGGATGAAGCCCACGCCCTGGGGGTGATGGGCCCCGGAGGCCGCGGCCTGGGCTTCGGGCAGCCGGGCATCAGCTTGATCAGCGGCACCTTCGGCAAAGCCTTTGGCAGCGGTGGAGCCTTCCTGGCTGGCGACGCGCTGGTGGGGGAGTGGTTACTGCAGCACTCCGGACCCTTTCGCTACACCACCGCCCTGGCCCCGCCGCTGGCGGCCGCAGCCCTCGCTGCCCTGGAGCTGATGCAGCGCCAGCCCGAGCGGGGCCGCGAGCTGCTGGCACGGGCCCAGCGCTGGCGCCAGCAGCTCGCAGCGGCCGGTTGGCCCGAACCGGCGGGCAGCGGACCGATCCTGCCCCTGCTGGTGGGTGACGACCAGCGCACCCTGGCGCTGCAGCAACGACTAGAGCTGGCCGGCTGGCTCACCGCCGCGATCCGGCCGCCCACGGTACCCAACGGCACCGCACGACTCCGGCTGGTGTTGCGCCACTCCCTACCGGCCGGCAGCCTTCGGCCCCTGCTGGAGGCGCTGGGAACACCATGAGCGGGGCCTCCTCACCTGTGCAACTGGTGGCGATGCACGGCTGGGCCGGCGACAGCCGCGCCTGGCGGCCCTTGGCCGAGCAGGCGGCGGCGCGGGGCTGGGCGTTCTGCAGCGGCGAACGGGGCTACGGCCAGCTGCCGCCGCTGCTGCCCGCCTGGAGCCCAGACAGCGCCCAGCGGGTGGTGATCGGCCATTCGATGGGGCCCCATCTGCTGCCAGCCGAGATGCTGGCGCAGGCCACGGCGGTGGTGCTGCTGGCCAGCTTCGCTGGCTTCGTGCCGCCAGGGCGCGACGGCAAGGGGCTGCGCACCGCCCTGCGGGGCATGGCCCGGCGCCTGGAGGCCGGCGACACCACCGCCATGCTGCGCGACTTCTTCCGCCAGGTCGCCGCGCCCCATCCGGTGAAGGCGCTGCCCCCCGGCCCCCTAGAGCAGGGGATCAGCAGCGCGGGCAGCGCGCGACTGCTCAGCGATCTGCGCCGGCTGGCCGCGATCGAGGCCCTGCCCAACGGCTTCCCCGAGACCGTTCCCGTGCTGATCGTGGAGGCCAACGACGATCAGATCGTGGCGGCAGCGAGCCGTGCCCAGCTGCGCCAAGCCATCCCATCAGCCACGGTGTGGACCTTGAACCGAGCGGGGCACGGCTTGCTGCAGCCGGATCTGCCCGAGCGGGTGCTGCGCTGGATTGCCGATGTTCACCCCTGAGCAGCGATTCAGCGCCGCGGTGCAGCAGTGCTTCGCCAGCCGCGCCGCCAGCTACGAGCACCAGGCGCGGCTGCAGGCGGCCATCGCCCAGCGGCTGGCCCGCCGCTGCAGGCCGCTGGCGGCGGAGCTGCCCGCAGGCCCCCGCGCCGATCTCGGAGCCGGCAGCGGCCTGTTGGCCCGGGCCCTCCACAGCCAACTGGGCGGCCCGACGCTGCTGCAGCTCGATGCCTGCGCGCCCCTGCTGAAGCAGGGGCAGCAGCGCGATCCCGCCACACCGCGGCTGCAGTGGGACCTCAACCAGGGGCTGCCGCACAGCCTCCAGGGGGCCGCGCTGCTGGCCTCCAGCTTTGCGCTGCAGTGGCTGGAGCAACCGGACCAACAGCTCGAGCACTGGTGCAGGGCCCTGCGACCGGGCGGGTGCCTGGCCTTGGCGGTGCCCTGCCAGGGAAGCTTCAGCCTCTGGCCTGAGGCGGCCGAGCGAGCCGGCGTGCCCTGCACGGCCCTGGAGCTGCCTGCTGCCAACACATTGCTGGCGCAAGCGGAGCCATGGCTCGAGCTGCAACACCAGTCGTTGTTGCGCTTCAGCCGTAGCAATCACGGCGCACTCCCCTTCCTGCAGGAGTTCAAGGCCATCGGCGCCCAGGCCAGCCGTGCCCCCCAGCTCACGGCCGGCGAACTGCGGCAGCTGATTCGCCACTGGCCCGGGCCCGAGAGCGCCATCGTGTGGCACGTGTTGGTGCTGGTGGGTCGCAAGCGATGAGCAGGCGCTTGGTGGTGTGCGGCACCGACACCGACGTGGGCAAAACGGTGGTGAGCGCCCTGCTAGTGCAGGGGCTCGGGGCCCGCTACTGGAAGCCGGTGCAGTGCGGCCTGGAGAACGGTGAAGGCGACCGCGACCGGGTGCAGCGCTGGCTGCAGCTGCCTGCGGAGCGGATCCTGCCGGAGGCCTACCGGCTGCAGGCGCCCGTGTCGCCCCACTGGGCCAGCCAGCTGGAGGGCGGCGAGCCGGGGCGGCCGGGCCCGGCGATCGATCCCGATCGACTCCAGCTCCCCGGCGGATCGGATCCGTTGGTGGTGGAAACCGCGGGCGGCCTGCTAGTGCCCCTGCGCCTGGATCTGCTGCAGATCGACCTGCTGCAGCGCTGGCAGCTCCCCGTGCTGCTGGTGGGCCGCAGCGGCCTGGGCACCCTCAACCACACCTTGCTGTCGTTGGAGGCCCTGCAACACCGCCAGATCCCGCTGATCGGCGTGCTGCTTAACGGTGAGCCCCACCCCAACAACCTCGCCACCCTGCAGAAGCTGGCGGGGGTGCCCCTCCTGGGCTGCCTACCGCCGCTGCAGAGCCTCAACGCCCACACCCTGGCGGGGCAATGGCAGGAGCTGGAGCTCTCCCATAAGCTCCAGGCATGACCGGCCCCCGCCCATGAAAGGCTCCACCGTTGTGATCAGTGCTGCCGTAGCAGCCCTCTGCGCCGGCATCCTGGTGCTGTTCACCGATGTGGAGGTCTCGATGGTGCGCTGGTTCAGCTGCGGCCCCTTCTCCACCCAGGGCGAAGATCACAGCGAGGTGTGTAAGCGCAAGCTCTGAGCCAGGGGCTTCAAGAAGCCAATCAACCCCGCCGCGCCTTCAGCGGGCAGTGGCCGCTCAGCAGGGCCACGTTGTTTTCGGCCAAGGCCAGCGGCCAGCCCTGCCGCAGCTGATCGTGGATCTGCTCGATCTGCAGCGCATTCCAGCCCCGGGCCTCGAGCTGCACCCGCACGCTCTGCCACTGCCCCTCGGCAAACACCTCCGTGCCGCTCGAGGCCCGGCCAGCCCGGGGCGCAGCCAGCTCCTCGGGTTGCAGGAAGCGGTTGGAGATCAGCGGATGCCGATGGGAGCTATCCATGGAGCGCCCTGAAACAACACCCATGCTGGCGTGCTGCACCCGATCCGTCAGCCCCGGATCAAGGTCCCGCCAGGATCGCTGCCTCCACATCGGCGCGGCTGAAGCCGTAGGGGAAGTGGCGTTCCACGGAGCCGGAGGGCGTGCTCCAGCGCACGCTCAGCTCCTCCACCTCTAGTTCCAGCTCAGCCCTCCAGCTGCCCAGCTCGAGCTGCCACAGGCAGGAGTGGGGCCCCTGCTGCACCGCCCCCAGCTGCTGGAGCCACTGCTCCAGGGCCGGGAGCGGATGGTTGTACAGCGGCGCCTGGGGCGACGGCAGGAGCGACATCCGCAGTGGATGGGGTCGAAACCTGGTCAGTCTGCTCATGGCCCGGCCACCAGCTCGGTTCCCGCAACATCTCGGCGCCACGGGCCCAGGCCAACCCCACCCCCAGCACCAGGCTGAACAGCACGGCCACACCCAGAAGCAGCAGGGCAAACCATTCCCCCCCAGACAGGGCGCGGCGCACCGGCAAGGGCTGAGGCACAGCGGCTGCACTGGGGCGCACCGGGGACCTGGAGGCCAGTTGCGTGGCACGCAGGCTGGCGTCGTAGGCCTCACGGCGCTGCGGATCGCTCAGGGTGAGATAGGCCTGTTGCAAGCGCCGAAAGCCGTCCTGGGCTTCCGGTTCCGGCAGGGTGGTGGTGTCGGGGTGGAAGCGCTTGCTGAGGCGTCGAAAGGCCTGGCGCAACTCCTGCTGGGAGGCTTTCGGCGCGATCTCCAGCAGCTCGTAGTGATTGGCAGCTGCCACCCGCCGGCACCGTGTGGGTGGATCCTAGAGAGCAGGAGCCAATGCCGTCTGTGGGGATGCCCGCTGCCACACCCGACACCGCCCTCTGGCAGGAGCTGGGCTGGCAACCAAGCCCGGAGCAGCTGCAGCAGCTGGAAGCGCTGCAGACCGAGCTGCGCAGCTGGAACAGCCGCGTGAACCTCACCCGCCTGGTGGAGGGCGACGACTTCTGGATCGCGCAGGTGTTCGACAGCCTCTGGCCGCTGCGCAGCCTGCTGCAGGAGCGAGCCGATGCGGCACTCGAATGCATCGATGTGGGCACCGGTGGCGGCTTCCCTGGGCTGGCGGTGGCGATCGCGCTGCCCAGGGCACGGCTGACGCTGGTGGATTCCGTGGGCCGCAAAACCCAGGCCGTGCAGGCCATGGCCGTCACCCTCGGGCTGGCGGAGCGGGTGCAGCTGCGCTGCGAGCGGGTGGAGCTCACCGGCCGCCACGGCCAGTGCCGCGGCCGCTTCCATCTGGCCATGGCCCGGGCCGTGGCCGCCGCACCGGTGGTGGCGGAATACCTGGTGCCGCTGCTCCACCCGGAGGGTGAAGCCCTGCTCTATCGCGGTCAGTGGAGCGCCACCGATCAAACCGATCTCGACCGGGCCCTCACCCCCCTCAACGCCACAATCCGCTGCTGCCTGGAGCGGGAGCTACCGGCCGGCCGCGGCCAGCGCACAGCCCTGTGGGTGCAACCGCTGGGCCCCTGCCCCCGCAGCTATCCCCGCGCCGTGGGGGTGCCGAGCAAGTTCCCCCTGGGCCAGGAGGCGCGGGCCTAGTCGGCCATCAGCCGCTGGCCGCTGCTGCCCCCCACCCGCTCCCGCAGCCGGCGCAGCAGCGGCGGGATCTGCTCACACCAGGGGCTGGCCGCCAGGGCCTCGCGCAGCTGCTGCTCCGTCACGCTCTGATCGAGGGCATCGGCATTGGCGCCGGGGAACCAATGGCTGCCGGCACCGAGCAGGCCATAGCGCGCCCGGGCATAGCCCTCCAGCCCCCAGGCCTCCACCAGGTTGTGCAGCCAGAGCAGGGTGGGCAGATTGATGCCGCCGGGGGTGTCCTGCCAGGCGGGCAGCCCCTGCTGCCAGCTGCTCAGCCAGTCGTCCCCGAGCGCCTCCAGCCGGGCGGCTTCCAGGCGGGCCATGATCGGCGGCAGCAGCGCCGCCGCCTCCGGCAACAGGCGCACCGCCTCCAGGTGCAGGTCGAGGTCCTCAGGCCGGGCCGCTCCCACGCTGATGGTGTGGATGCCCGGGGCCGACAGGCAGAACAGATCGTTGAACACGATCGGATGCAGGGGCGCACACAGCTCCAGCAACTGCGGCGATGGGGTGTGCAGGTGGCCGCCCTTGTCGGTGGGGCTGATCACGAACACGCCCATGTCCTGGGCGTGGGCGGCCTCCAGGGCGGGGCTGTTGTCCTGGCGGATGAAATACCAGTGCAGGTTCACGTAGTCGAAGCAGCCGCTGGCGATCGCCTCGAGGATCAGCGGCAGGGCGCCGTGGGTGGAGAAGCCCACGGCACCCACGCGCCCCTCCGCCTGCCAGCGGCGGGCCACCTCCAGACAGCCACCGGGCCGCAGGGTCTGCTCCAGGTGCTCCAGGCGATTGAGGCCATGGATGGCCAGCAGATCCACCCGCTGCACCCCCAGCCGCTCGAAGCTGCAGCGCAGTTCGGCCTCGAAGGCGGCCGGGTCGCGGTGGGGCGGCACCTTCGTTTGCAGGATGCGCTGCGGGTCGGGCAGCTCGGGCAACAGCCAGCCCAGCTGACGCTCGGAACTGCCGTAGTGGCGCGCGGTTTCCACGTGGTGGAACCCCTCGGCCACGGCCCGCTCCAGGGTGGCGCGGAGGTTGGCCTGGCTCTCGGCGTTGATCTGATCGGCCGGCAGATCACTCCAGCTCTGCTGAAACCGCATCCCCCCCAGGGAGAGCACCGGCATGGCCAGCTCGGTGCGGCCGAAGCGACGGGTGGGCAGCATCAGGCGCCGGCGCGGGGCAGGGTGCGGCGTGCCCCACCGGGGATGGGCAGGCCCAGGGGCTGCAGCTGCTGGTGGAGGGTTTCCTCTTCCAGGGCCGGCAGCTCCTCGTAACTCACCCAATGAATGCAGTCCACGGGGCAGGTGTCGATGGCCTCCTGGATGCGCTCGGTGCTATCGCCGTCCTGGCGGATGGCGCGGGAGCGCCCCCAATCCGGCTCCACCAGGAAGGTGTTGGAGGCCACATGGGTGCAGTAGCGACAGCCGATGCACACCGGCTCATCCACCCACACCGCCTTCTGGCGCAACGCTCCACCGAGAACCGGCTCGGCGCCGGTGCGTTCCGGAGCCGGCGCTGCCGCTGCGGCAAATGCAAGACCGGGATCGATGCTCACGCCCGGCAGCTCACTGCCAGCGGGTCACCACCAGTTCGATCGAACCATCAGCGCTCTGGCGCTGCTCGCTCACCTCAAAGCCTTCGGCGCTGGAGGCCGCCAGGATGCTGCGCAGGGCGTAGTGCTGGGTGAGCTTGGCCAGGAAGCGCTCCACCGGAATCGGCTGACGCCAGAGATCCAGATCGGTCACCAGCTCATAGCTGCCGCTGGCCTCGTTCCAACGGAAGCCGATGTCGCCACCGTCGTCGCCGAGCACGGCCAGGTCGGCCTGAACGGTCTGGCCGCGGTAGCCGCGCACGGGGCGCTCGCCCTCGCTGGGGCTGTGACCGAGATCGCGCAGGGCCTCGATCAGGGCGGTGCGATCACGCAGTTCCGTCTTAACCGTGCTGAAGTGCGACATCAGGAAACCGGGGAGGAGAGAGTCTGCTCGGGGGTCACCGCGGCGTTGGAGGACTGGTAAGCCTCCGAGGTGGACTGGCGCTGCTGCACGCTGCCCAGCTTGGCCTCAATGCGCTCGGTGAGCTGCTCGCAACCGCTGCCGCTGATGCCTTCCACCAGCTCCTCCACGCGGCCATCGGGCCGGATGCGGAAGCGAATGGTGTGTTGGGCCATCCGGGCAACGGAATGGGGTGAGCGGATGCTAGCCGCGGTGCCGAGCCGCTGAGGGCTCAGGCCAGCAGGCCCTCATCCACCAGGGTCTGCAGCCGCTCCAACACCACCGGATCCTCCAGCTGCTCCAGGGCCAGCCGTGCCTCATCGCGCACCGCCAGATCGCCGTCGTGGAGCATGGCGCCGAGCAGGGCCTCCACCACCTCCTGCTGCCGCGGCTCCACCAGATCGCCATAGAGCCGCCCCAGCGACCAGGCGCTGTTGCTACGCACGGCCGCTTCGCTGTCGATACGCAGGGCCTGCAGCAACTGCCCAGCCGCCTGATCAGCCTTGGCTAGGCCGGTGGAACCCGCATCGGCCAGGGAGCTGGCGGCCCAGAGACGCACGGCGGCGATATCGGTTTGCAGCGCCCGGATCAGCGGGTTCATCACCGGCGCATCGGGATAACTGCTCAGGCTCCAGGCCACGGCCTTGCGCACGTAGCCGTTGCTGTCGTTCTGCAGGAGGCCCAGCAAGGGCGTCACCGCCTGAATGTCGGGGTTGCGGCCCAGGGCATACACCGCACTCATGCGCAGGATCGGGCAGCTCTTCTCGAGCAGAGACAGCAGCTGTGCCGGCGCCCGCGGGTCGCGATGTTCGCAGAAGATGCGCAGCCCCTGCATGCAGTCGTCGTGGCCGCCCTTGAGCAGCTCCAGGCCCAGATCACACTCGGCTGCCACATCTGCCAGGGCTACGGCCGGATCGTCGAGGTCGTCGAGCGGATCGCCGAGCAGCTCTTCGGCCAGTTCGCGCGCCAGCATCTCAGGGTCCAGCGCCAGCTCGGCGGGACTCTGGGGGAACTCGGGGAACGGGCCGCTCATGCGGGGGATCGTAGGGGTCGAAGCCCTGGGGTTCAGCTCAGCTGATCGGGGCCGGGGCGGCCATGTCGCCGGGCAGCCAGATGCGCGCGCTCACCGCGAACAGGGCCAGACCGAACAGCAGCACGATGGCCGCCGGCAGCAGGGTGGAGCGGAGGAACTGCATGGGCTGAGCCTGGCGATCGGTTGATTCTGCCGATGCGGCCATCACACCTAGCCTGCCGCCAGCCGGATCCAGCACCGATGCCCATCGCCAACGGCACTGCGCGGCGCCTGGTGGCGGTGGCGGCCGAGGGGGTGGCCAGCGGCACGCCCTACATGGTGGGCACAAAGCTGCTGCAGGGCTGGCTCACGGCCACGGGTGTGCCGCTGGGGCTGATCGGTTTGCTGGCTTACGCCGAGCTGCCCTACACCCTGAAGATGTTTTGGGCGCCGGTGTTGGATCGCTGGCCGATCCCCTGGCCAGATCGGCGCCGCGGCTGGTTGCTGCTGTTGCAGCTGCTGCTGGTGGGGGTGATCGGGGCGATGAGCCTACTGAAGCCCGGCCCCGATCCGGCCCGGCTCATGGCGATCGGCGTGATGGCCCTGCTGCTGGCGGTGGTGAGCGCCACCCAGGACATCGTGGTGGATGCCTACCGCACCGATCTGCTGCCGGAGGAGGAGCGGGGCGCCGGCGCCGCCGCCACCAACCTCGGCTACCGCGGCGCCATGCTCGCCATCGGCGCCGGCGGCTTCATTGTGGCCGGCCGCACCGGCTGGCCCCTGGCGTTTGTGGGCTCCGCCGCCCTGATGCTGCTGGTGGTGCCCTTCACCCTCACCGCCCCAAAACTGCCCCCCATCGAGCACCAGGTGAGCAGCCTGCGCCAGGCGGTGCTCGGGCCGGCCCGGGAGTTTCTGCATCGCACCGGCCGCGGCCGGGCGGCGATGCTCCTGGCGTTGGTGCTGCTCTACCGCTGGCCCGATGGCCTGCTCAATGTGATGGCGGTGCCCTTCCTGATCCAGAAGGGTTTCGCGCCAGAGCTGGTGGGCTCGGTGTTGGCGGGCTGGGGCATTGGCGCCACGATCTTGGGCACGATCCTGGGCGGCCTGCTGTTCAGCCGGCTGGGCATGAACCGCTCCCTGTGGTTGTTTGCCCTGGTCGGGGCCGCCGGCAACCTGGCCTACTGGGCCCTGGCCAGCTTCGATGGCGGCCTCACCGGCCTGCTGCTGGCGGTGGGGCTGGAAAACATCGGCGGCGGCCTGGTGGGCGCCGCCTTCGTGGCCCTGCTGATGAGCCTCTGCAACCCGCGTTTTTCGGCCACCCAATACGCCCTGCTTTCGGGCGTCTATGCCCTGAGCCGTTCGGTGCTCTCGGGCCAGGCCGGCTTCGTGGCTGAAGGGGTGGGCTGGAGCAGCTTCTTCCTGCTCACCGTGGCCTCCTCGCTGCCCGCTTTCCTGCTGATGGTTTGGCTCACCCCCTGGAATGGTGAGGGTGTGAAGGGGGCCTTTGATCCGGCCCGCGATCCCACCTAGGCCGGGGCCGGCTGCAGGTTGCTCTCCAGGCGCCGCCGCAGCTGTCCGCAGGCGGCATCGGCATCGAGGCCGCGGCTGGCCCGCACACTCACCGCCACATGGCGCTCCTGCAGACCGCGGCGGAACGCCTCCACCGCCGCAGGTGTGGGGCGTTTGAACTCCTCCTCGGCGATGGGGTTGTAGGGGATGAGGTTCACGTGGCTCTGAAAGCCCCGCAGCAGCTGGGCCAGGGCAGCGGCATGGCGCGCCTGGTCGTTGAGACCGCCCAAGAGGATGTATTCGAAACTCACCCGCCGGCCGGTGATCGCCACATAGCGGCGGCAGTCGTCGAGCAGGGCCTCGATCGGGTAGGCGTGGGCCGTGGGGATCAGCTCCTCCCGCAGGCGTTGGTCGGGGGCGTGCAGGCTCACCGCCAGGGTGAACTGGGCCCGGCCCAGGCGTTCGAGGGCCAGCTCCGCCAACCGCGGCAGGGTGCGCGGCACCCCAACGGTGCTCACGGTGATCTGGCGCTGGGCCATGCCCAGATCGGTGCAGAGGCACTGGATCGCATCCAGCACCGCTTCGATGTTGAGCAGGGGCTCGCCCATGCCCATGAACACCACGTGGCTGGGGCGCTGCTGCATCACCTCGCGCACGCTCAGCACCTGATCCACGATTTCGTGCAGGGCCAGGGAGCGCTGCAAGCCACCCTTGCCGGTGGCGCAGAAGCGGCAGGCCATCGGACAGCCCACCTGGGAACTCACGCACACGGTGAGTCGACCTTCGGCGGGAATGCCCACCGTTTCCAGGCTCAGGCCGTCGTGGGTGCCGAGCAGCAGCTTGGTGGTGCCATCGCTGGCCACGCTGCGGTGCAACTCGCGGGAGCGCCCCATCCAGTCGAAACAGCCCGGCGGGGGCTCGGCGACGAGTTGCTCGCGGAAGCCCTTGGGCAACACCGACACCTCGTTGAGGGCGCGAGCACCCTTGGCGTAGAGCCAATCGTGGAGTTGGCGACCCCGAAAGGCCGCCTGGCCATGCTCTTTGGCCCAAGCCTCGAGCTGCGGGAGGCCCATCCCCAACAGGGGCTGGCTCACCAGATCAGCAGGCCATGACCCAGCTGCGCTTCCACGGCCAGCAGAGCGATGAAGCCCAACATGGCCACCCGACCGTTGAGACGCTCGGTGTGGGTGTGGAAGCCGTAGCGGGGGAGACGCCGCTGCGGCACAAGCTTGGGCTGGATCATGGTTGGGTTGCGCTGATGAAACCGTAGGGCGCTGGGATCACTCGTCGGTGAGCAGACCCTCGTCCTGCAGACCCTGCATCGCCTCAGGATCAGCGATCAGCTCCTCCTCAAGCCCTTCCTCCACCGTGGGGCGGGTGAAGGCGGCAACGTTGCTGGCTGAGGCCTCGATGCCGTGACGGCTGCGGGTGGCCTCGAGATCCGCATCGGAGGGATCATCGAGCAGGGCACCGGCGTTGCCGGGGGCAGGAGCCGCCGGCATCTCCACGGTGTAGTCGGGGCGCAGGTTCTGCATGCGGCGGTAGTTCATCGCATCCTCATCGAGGATGTCGGGATGGGGGCCCGCCTCAGCGCGCAGCTCCTCTTCGAAGCCGCTGAAGCCCGTACCAGCCGGAATCAGGCGACCGATGATCACGTTCTCCTTGAGACCGCGCAGCCAGTCGCTCTTGCCCTCGATCGCCGCTTCGGTGAGCACGCGGGTGGTCTCCTGGAAGGAGGCCGCCGAGATGAAGCTGTCGGTGTTGAGCGAGGCCTTGGTGATGCCCAGCAACACCGGGGTGAACTCGGCGGGGGCACCACCGGTGATCGCCATGGCGCTGTTCACCTGCTCCACCTGACGCAGCTCGATCAGCTCACCGGGCAGCAGGGTGGTGTCCCCCGCGTCCTCGATGCGCACCTTGCTGGTCATCTGGCGCACGATCACTTCGATGTGCTTGTCATCGATGGTGACGCCCTGCGACTTGTAGACGTTCTGCACTTCCTGCACCAGGCGGAACTGCAGCTTGGAGATGGCCTCCATCGCCGCTTCCAGGGTGGGTTTGCGGCTGCGCAGATCTTCGAAGTAGCACTCGAGCAGCTCGTGGGGGTTGATCGGACCATCGGTGAGCAATTCACCGGCGAACACCTGCTGGCTGTCGCTCACCATCACGTTCCGGCCCAGGAGGATCGGGTATTCGCTGATGGCGTCGTCGGCTTCGATCACCGTCACGGTGGTGGAGTCGTCGTCCTCGCCCTGCTTGATCTCCACGGTGCCGGCCTTGCGGCAGAGCACCGCTGATTCCCGCGGGCGGCGGGCTTCCAGCAGTTCCTCAATCCGGGGCAGACCCTGCACGATGTCACCGGTCTTCTGGCGCTCGAACACGAGCAGGGCCAGGGAGTCACCGCGCTGCACCAGTTCGCCGTCGCGCACGTGCAGCACCGAATCGGGCGACACCATGTAGGGACGGCCGATACGGATGGTGACGCTGTTACCGGAGACGGCTTCCACCTGACCGCAGCAGGGGGCTTCCACACCCTTGGCGAGCAGATCGCCATCCACCAAGCGCTGACCAACGGCAACCTCAGGCTTGGCGGAGCCCAGTTCGATGCTGCGGGTGTCGGTGGCGCGCTCCACGATCAAACGACGGATCGGCTCACCGTCCACGTTGTCGGGCAGGGCCAGCACACCGTCTTCCTTGCAGAGGATCTGGGTGGTGGCCACCACGACGCCGGCCTTCACGGCGTCGCCGTCGTTCACGGAGAGCTCGGTGTGGGTGGAACCGTGGCTGGCGTCGGAGAGGGTGTCGCGGCGCACCAGCAGGCTCTCGAGGATCACCAGCTGCAGACGATCGATCGTCTTGGCGCGCTTGTCAGGCACCGACTCCACATCCACCGTCATCTGGGGGGTGGTGTCGTGGGTTTCCAGGATCAGCTGCGTCTTGAGCAGCTCCACGCCCTCCACGCTCTTGATCAGTTCGCCGTCCTTGAAGGCGAGGCGCTGGGTGGCCTTGAGGCCGAGGCTCGGGCCGTTCTTCTGCACCACGGTGCCCTGCTCAGGCAAGTGGGCCTCATCGGGGATGCGGTATTCCTCAACGGGCCGCAGCAGCAGAGCGCCGCCTTCAGCGGTGTCAACCGCCTCCACGAACACCATCGCCTCAGCCTTGAGACCCTTGGTGATCTCTTCGCCGGGGTTCACCAGCTTGCCGTCGCTGTATCGGCTCACCACCTTGGCGTCGGACACGTGGTGGAGGGTGCCGGAGCGAACGATGATCTCGCGGAGAATGTCGTTCTTCTGGGTCACCGTCACGATGCCGGCGGTC
>Ga0194123_10003775_pt1 | contig 17881 bp, 15 predicted proteins | sample TA2MahsurfametaG_5_FD_155479 | JGI IMG/M metagenome (GOLD analysis project Ga0194123, IMG submission 155479) | Freshwater microbial communities from Lake Tanganyika, Tanzania - TA2015023 Mahale A surface | ecosystem: Environmental > Aquatic > Freshwater > Lake | place: Tanzania: Lake Tanganyika... | reverse complement strand
ACACGCTGATGATGCTCCGCTTTGCCCTGGTGCTCATGGCCCAGGGTGTTCCGCTGCAGCTGGTGTGTCAGCCCGCCCTGGTGGAGCTGATCCGCCATGCGGCACCATCGCTGCCCGTGCAAGAGGCTCTGGTTCGTGAGGTGGGATCCCGCACCTGGGCGCCGCTGCTCAGCCTGCCCCGCATCCTGGCGGCCTCCGATCAGGCGATGCCGCTTCGCCAGGGCTATCTGAGCCTGGATCCCGCCGTGGTGCACGCCTGGGGCCAGCGATTGGGGCGTCGCCCCGGGCGGCGGCTTGTGGCGTTGCACTGGCAGGGCAACCCGGTGAGTGAGCAATCCCACTACAGCCGAGGCCGTTCTCTGGCTCTCCAGCAGTTGGCTCCCCTGGCCGGTGTGGCAGACCTCGAGTTTGTGAGCCTGCAGAAGGGTGAGGGCGCTGAGCAGTGGCCCGGCCCCTTCGCGAGGAACCAGGTGGCCGGTCAGGCGGCTGTATCCGCCAGCCACGCGTTTCTGGATACGGCGGCCGTGCTCGCCAACTGCGATCTGCTGATCAGTGCCGACAGCGCCGTGGTGCATCTGGCCGGGGCGCTGGGCGTGCCGGCCTGGGTGCTGCTCAAGGCGATTCCCGAGTGGCGCTGGGGCCTCACGGGTGAGCGCTCCTATTGGTACGACAGTCTTCGCCTGTTCCGTCAGTCCCGTTCAGGTGTCTGGCAGGAACCGCTCCAGCTGATCTGCGCAGAGCTGGTTTGATTCAGCCCACCACGAGATGGCGCCAGCCCGCTGGATTCGGTCGCATACCGGCCTTCCTGGCTGCTTCGCTGTCCCAGTTGATCAGGCCAGGGTGAATCCAGAGGCGGCCGCCACAGCTGCGGAGCTGCCGGTGGAAGGCCACGTGTTCGCAGCATTGCCAGCGCAGCCAGCGCCGGCCTGCAGGGCCATCCCAGGCCAGTGCCCGCTCGCCCACATAACAGGGTTCAGCTCGGGCCAGCCAATCGCTCTGGTAGATCGCCAACCCCCCGAAGGCTGAATCCACCTCCAGTGGTGGGCTGGCGGGATCCAGGCTGAACTGGCGCGGCACATACACCTGCTCCAGCAGTTGGGCGTCGCTCAGCTCAGGCTGCTGCCCATGCAGGCGCAACATCCCTGCCCACACATCATCGGGGCAGAGTTTGGTGTGGCGCAGCGCCCAGAGGTCGTAGTAAGGCCCGCGCTGGTTGGCAAACAGGCCTGCCGCCTGCGGCTGTTTCTGCCACCAGAGCAGAGCCTGGGTGAGCTGCGCGAGATCCCAGGGCGCAGCATTCACCTCATCGAGATCCAGCACCACCAGCCAGTCGATGCTGCTCCAGCCGCCGTGGCAGCGCAGCCACTCCAGCGCCGTGTTGCGGAGATGAGCCAGGCGCACGGTTTTGATCGGGATGCGGGCATTCAGGCCCGGAAAGCCGAGCGCATGGACGTTGGTATGGCTCTGCCCATAGGCGCGGATCAGGCTGGCTGTGTCATCACTGCTGTCGTTCTCCAGCAGGAGAACGCGCGATGTGCTGCAGAGGCTGCGCAGCCGCTCGATGTTGCGGAGCACGGCGGGCAGGGCTGCAGCACAGTTCTGCCCGCAACCAGTGATCAGGGCTCGCATGTCAGAGAGCGGCGTGGCTGTCCACCCAGCCAGGGAAGGGCACATTCCTTCGATCAGCCCAGCTCCGCAGTTGTTGCGGTCCCCAGGCCAGCCAGCGGCGCTCTGAACGGCTTGCGCGTGCGAACCACGAGCGCGGGCCGATCAACCCGTACAGCAGGAACAGCAGGCGGTAGTTCAGGCAAACCCTGGTGAGTGATTGCCAGGGTTTTGGGCTATCAGCCGGTGTTGGGCCGGAGGCGCCCACAGCGAAGCGGTAGGCACTGCCACAGGGCAGCTGCACGCCCGGTCCGCGCTCGAGATAGGCCTGTTGCACCACCCGGAACCGCCGGTAACCCAGCTGGTGCAATTGCCTGTGCTGGCGCAACACGGCCGCCAGAGACTCCTTGCCGGTTTCCCAGCTCACGAAGGCTGGTTTCTTCTTCAGGGTGCAGAGATCGGCCAGCACTTCTTCATCGGCCCCCTCAATATCGATCTTGAGCAGCCAGGGAGTGCCGTGGTCCTCCACCAGTGAGCGCAGTGTGACGGCCTGAACTGGGATCGGCTGCTCATGCGGAAGCCCGTGAGCTTCTGCGTTGCGCCGCACCCAGCGAAGGTCCACGCTTCCCCATTCGCTGTGGCTGGGGTGCGGGTGAAAGGCCACGCTGCTGAGCTGGCGGTGTTCTCCCACCACAGCGGCATTCACCAAATGAAGCTGGCCCCGGTTGATCGCTGAGGCAAAGCGCTTCCGGCCCTCCGCGGCCAGGCTTGGATTGGCTTCCACCGCCACCACTCTGTGGCCAAGGGCCAGGTAGTGATCGGTGTCTTCCCCGCGGTGGAAGCCCAGATCAAAGACCAGTTTCGTGCTGCTCATTCCAGTTGCTCCAGGCTCTGCAGCAGCTCCTGGGCCACCGTGTTCCAGCGCCGGAACGGCCGCTGATCCGCTTCTTGCCGCAGGTGCAGGCGCAGCTCGGGCTCCATCAGCAGTCGCTCCAACCCGGCCGCGATTGCGCGCCAGTCTGCCGTGTTCACCGTGAGGCAGCCGCCTGCGGCAGCCCGTTCCCCCAGAGCCCCCTCGCCGGAACAGAGGCAAGGGCGCCGCTGCCAGAGGCTTTCGGCCACCGGTAGGCCGAAGCCTTCCTCCAAAGAGGGATAAACCGTGAGATCGGAGTGTTGATAGAGGCCTTCCAGGGCGGTGTCGTCGGCTCGGCCGTGCCAGAGGATCGGCAGCCCGCGGGACAGGGCTCTCTCGAGCTGTTGCATCACCTGCCCATCCGCGCCCCATCCCACCAGCTGGAGTTGCCAGTGGGTCAGCCCTTGGCTGTGTAGCCAGGCGAGGGCTTTGAACAGACGCTGGTGGTTTTTGCGCGGTTCCAGGGTGCTGACGCAAAGCAACTGCAGCTGCTCTCCGGCCTGGCGCGCGGGCGGTGCTGTGGGGCGGGCAGTGCCAAGGTCTTCCGCAAGCGGCAGGGCCAGGATGCGCTCAGGCTTCATCGGGATGCGCTGCTCCCCCAGAAAGCTCAGCAGGTGCTCGCGCGTGGTGTGCGAATTGCAGAACACGCGCTCATAGCCGGCCAGTGCCGCCATGTAACGGGCGTGGCACTGGGCGGCTTGATCGGCAGCGGCGCCGTAGAGGGCTGCCCAACGCACCGGGATCGCGTCGTGAAACAACCAGGCCAGCTGCACACCCAGGGGCTCGGTAGCGGCTCGCAACTGCTCCGAGCTGGGGTTGTGAGGGCCGCTCACCAGCTCCACAATCAGCAGCCATTCCGGCCCGTTGTTGCTCCCCGGTTGCGACCAGAGGCTCCAGGCCTCCGCGGGAGGGCCACTCCAGCGCGCCAGGTGTGTGAGCGCTTCCGCTCCAGCCGGTGCCAGTTGTTGGTGTTCACGGTCCCACACCACCGGGATCAGGGGTTGGCCCAGCTCCAGCAACGCACGGCCGAGTGCGCGGACACAACGCTGAATCCCGCTGTTGTGGGCGAATCGGCTCGTGTGATCCACGTAGTAGTAGATCGGGTGGCGAGCTCTTTCCCTGATGGCCATTAATGCAACCGCCACAAGCACATCAAGCGATTCTGGACCTGCTTGATCAGGGGTTGTATGAGCAGGCTCTCCAGGTTCTGAGTGCTTGGCCGAGGACATTTGAGCGAGCCTGGCTGGAAGGATGTTGTTATCTCCGCCAAAATGCTTGGCGACAGCTTGAAGACTCTCTATCGCCATGGGCTCATGAGCCGAATGTCCCTGCTGAGGTGAGCCTGCGGTTGGGCATTGCTCGTCATGGGCAGAACCGGCTCGAGGATGCCATGGCCTCTTATTTGCCAGTGCTTGCCTCTGGTTTGAGACCGGCTTGTTTTGAAGATGTTGTTTTGCAATATGGTTTGGCCTCTCATGAGTTGGGTCTTGCTTCTCATTGGCTTCGGCTGATCGATCGCCTTAATGCTGATACTTCTCTGGGGCCTCGAGTTCTTTATTTGAAGGGATTGGCGTACCTTGGCCTTGGAGACTACGCGATTGGATGGAAATATCATGAACATCGTTTTTCTGCTGGTTGCTCTAAGGTTGCGGATCTTTCGTTGCCTTTTTGGAGCGGCGACCGTTTCCCTCTAGGCCATCATCTGCTTCTTTTGGGAGAGCAAGGCTATGGGGATGTCATCCAGTTTATGCGTTTTGCTCCTCGCCTTCGGAGCTTTTTTGAAAGGGTTTCGATCCTTGTTTCTCCGCCCTTAAGAAGGCTGGCGCAAGCCTCGGGTTTTTTCGATTTCGTCATTAGTGACCAGAGTGATTTGCCGCTTGGCGTCACCCATGCTTTGCCATTGCTTTCGGTGCCGCACCGGCTGTCGATTCATGACTCATCCCTGTTTTTCACTGATAGCTATCTTCGTGTTGATCCAGTCGATGTATTATTTTGGCGTTCTCGTTTTGGTGGCAGGGATTCTCGTCCTGTCGTTGCGATCAATTGGCAAGGTAACCGTGATGGAGAGAGTCCATTTTCCAGTCATCGTGAGCGATCTCTAGGCCTGGCTGACTTTGAGCGGCTCAGTATGCTCCGTCGAGTTTGCTTGGTCAGCGTTCAAGTGGGTGAGGCTGCAGACAAAATTTGCTCCAGCTCTTTTGCTGATTCCATTGAATTTTCTCTGTCAACCCTTAGCGCAATATCCGCTGACTTCTATGTAACGGCATCTATTTTGGCGGCCTGTGATTTGTTGATTACGAATGATACATCTGTTGCGCATTTGGCGGGAGCACTTGGTGTTCCTGCCTGGTTGTTGCTCAAGGCTCACCCATCCTGGCAGTGGGGCGATGAAGGGGCGGCCACCCCTTGGTATGAATCAATCAAATGTTTTCGTCAGCATCGCCCATTTTGTTGGGAGGGCGTGCTGCGTGATGTTGACCGTGAGCTTGCTGCTAAATTTCGGCTTTGATGGGTGTTCTGTTTCGGCTAATTGGTTAAAATCGGTTGATTGCGGTAGGTTTTGTAATGAGGCTGGCGTAAGTACATCACTTCTCGCTCGGCTGGGCAGCGCAGCTGGTGATGAAAGTCAATGCCTGCCTGGCTGATGTCGTGGCCGTTGTGATTCTCGAAGTAATCTCTGACAGTCTTTGTGAACAGGCCTGGCCCGGTGAGGCTGCGAATCGCTTCGCCGGGGTTCTCCAAGGTTTTCCCTTCGTAGTTGGGTGCGTGGAGGCGGATATTGTTGATCATCTGCCTGAGAAGTGCGTGGCCGGCACTGAAACCGAAGCACCATTGAACAACGTAGCGATCAGGATGGAGGAGTCGATTTGCGGCAACAGGGGGTGCTGGCAGCTGGCACCAGTTGCTTTCAAAGCTGATGAGCCCATGGCTCTCCTGCTGTACAAACTTTTGTAATGGTTGGAGTATCAGTTTGTTGATGTCCAGGTAGAATCCGCCCTGGTCAAATACGATGCAATAGCGGAAGATATCTGCTCGCATGGCGCCGAATCTGGCGCGTCGATAAAGATTGCCGATCGGATGGTCGCCCCAACGATCCGCCATATAGGCATCGCGACGTGTGGCATCAAACAGAAGAAACTCCAGATCAGGGTTCCGTTCCCGCAGCTCCAGCAATGTGGCGTGGTGGCTGCGTCCGAACTGCTGGATTTCGGCTGTCTGGAAGCAGCGAGGTGGAATGGCCGATTCCTGAGCGGCCCGGAGTGCAGGCCTGTTATGCAGCGACTGAAGGGGGAACTCCTCCTTCAGTCGGCACGCGAGAGCGATCCGCTGTTCAAGTGAGTTGTGCATGCGGGCCCAGGCGCGCTAGCCACTCTTCCATCACCTGGCGTTCCCCCTGCAGCTGTTGTTCCAGCCAGGCGCGGGTGGACGGTGGCACCTGGCTCGCTTCGCCTAACCCTCGGTTGCTCGCTTGCGGGTTCTGCAGAGGTTTTGGCTTCACGCCGAGAAATCGCCACACCTGTTCGGTCACACCCGCAGGGTCTGCAAAGAAGGCTTCGCTGCGCAGGGCGAGCATTTGGTTGGCCGGGAACTGCGCTGCATAGCGGTCCAGCTGATGGCCATAGCGGCTTCGGCTGAGGTAGCTGTGTTCCTGATGGCTCCGGTGTGGCTGGCCGGCTTTGAGGGTGGCCTCCGCATCAGCTAGGCGCGTCGCTTCAGCCTCCAGCGCGGCCTCCAGGGGCAATGGCTCCAGGCCCAGACGCCGACTGTGAAAATACTGCGAGAGTGCTCTTTCCACCGGATCGCGCAGCAGCACCACGAGGCGAGCTCGTGGGCAGTGCCGAGCGATCCGCTCAGCAGCCAGTGGATGGAAGAGGTAGTAGGGGGTGGCTTCGCCGCTGAGCTTGCGGCGCAGCCCATGGCGTTCCTGTGGGAACTGGCTTTGATACCACTGCCAGCCTCGGGTGTAGTGCAAGGAGAAGAACTGCAGCTCTTTCTCTGATGCGGCAGCAATGCGAGGGTGTTGCACCACCACGTCGTACAGACTGGTGGTGCCACCCTTCTGGCAACCCAGGATCAGGAAGTTCGGTCGCCCCATGGCCTGCAAGCTACCGGCTTCAGAGATGCTGGGCGCCTGGAAACCCGTTGTTGAAACCCTGGCCCATTGGCGTGCCGAGGGTCTGGAGGCAGCTCGTTCCTACTGGACGGGCGTTGCTCGTTTTCAGTGCCTGGTCACCGATGGCGCGTTGACGGGCTGCTCCCTGGAGCTTGATCACCGCCTGGCGGCTGCACCGGGACCACGCATCCTGGTGGATGGGATCTGGTTTTCCCGGCCGCCGGGGGGCATTACGCGTGTCTGGGAGCAGGTTCTCCAGTGCTGGGCGTTGCCAGGATTGCTCACACCTCAGGCTCCGCTGCGTCTGATCGACCGAGACAGCCATCTCGCCCTCACCGCACGATTCGACAGCGTGCCGGCTCCGGCAGTCGATCCGTTGGACATTGAAGCCGTTGTTGGCTTGGACGACGACAACCTCAGCCATGCACGCACCTGGGAGGCCACGGCGTTTCTGTCGTCCTGGATTTCAACCTGCGCTCGCCCTGCGGAAGGGAAGCCGGTTCCTGAGTTGGCTCTTGTGCATGATTGCCTGCCTGAGCGCAGCACCATGCCGCCTGCATTGGCGCAGCAGCGCCGGCGTTGGTTGCTGGGATCCTCGCGCCAGCTGGCAGTTTCGGCTGCCACGGCACAGGATCTTGAGGGCCTTCTGCGCTTGCCTCCAGGCTGTGTTCCCTGGTGCCACAGCACGGCTGATCCTGTCTTCCCGGCCACGGTGGAGGCGCCAGCAGCGCATCGGCTCTGGACAGCCTTGCGGGATAAAGCAGGCCTGCGGCCACCCTTTGTGCTGTTGCCGGCCACCAGTGTGATCGGCAGTTACAAAAATCCTGAGCTGGTTGCTGCAGCCCTGGAAGGTCTGCCCGAGCTTCAGCTGGTTGTTTGTGGCGTTGGGGCGGGTGAGCGCTCCACAGAGCTGGTGGAGGCGTTTCCCGCTCTGGATGGGCGCTGTGTGGGCGTGGGCTTCACAGAGCTGGAGCTTGCCTTGGCGTATCGCCATGCCCTTGCGGTTGTTCTGCCGAGCCGTGTGGAGGGTTTTGGTCTGCCGGCTGTGGAGGCCTTGGCGGCTGCGGGCCGGCTGATCGTGGCCGATGCAAGGGGCCTGCGTGAAGCTGCGGCTGAGGCGGGGCTGCGTGTGGACCCTGATCAGCCCAGGCAGCTTCAGGCTCTGCTTGCTCTGCTTCTGCACCCCCCGTCCACGGCTTGGCTGGATCCCAGGCTTGAGCGTCGTCGTCAGGGGCGTCTGCAGCGTTGCTGCCCTGATCTGCTTGGTCTGGCTTTGCTGGCCTGTGCGCGGAACCTGTGATGCCCGCTGCGGTTACTTTGCTGCCAGCCGCGTCGTCCGTTCGTTGACCGGAACTGCACCCCTGGTCTTGATCGTGGGGATGCATCGCAGCGGCACCTCATTGCTGGGCGGCCTGCTCCAGCGGCTTGGGTTGTCGTTGCCCGGCGAGCACGTCTCTGCGGATCAGTACAACCCCGAGGGCTACTTCGAGTGGCAGGAGGTGGTGGACCTGCAGGAGCGCCTGCTCATCGATCTCGATCGATGGTGGCCTTCGGTGCAGGGCTGTCTGCCTCTCCCAACCGATTGGCTGGTCCACCCGGCTACTGCCACTGCGCGCACTCAGCTCCGCGCTTTGCTGCAGCGCGAGTTGTCTTGCCAGACGGGGCCCTGGGCGATCAAGGATCCCCGCACCAGTCGGCTTCTGCCCCTCTGGCTGGAGCTTGCCGCTGAGCTCAACATCCCGCTGCGGTTGTTGCTCGCCGTGCGCGATCCCGCTGAAGTGGCGCGCTCACTGATTCAGCGCGATGGCCCGATCACCGGCATGGATCTGGCGCGAGCTCAGCAACTCTGGTGGCGCCACAATCTTGAGCCGCTGCAGACGGCACCAGCGGCGCTGCCCTTGGCCGTGGTGGACTTCGGCGCCTGGTTCAGCCAGCCCGAGCAGCAGCTGGATCGTGTGCTGGCGCTGATTCCTGAATTGGCTCCTTCCGTGGAGCAGCGGCATCAGGCTCTGGCTTTGATCAGGCCGGAGCATCGCCGCAGCCTGGTGGATGCGGCCGTGCTGCCGCTGCATCGGCGCGTACGCCGGCTGCATCAGCAGCTGTTGGCTTCTCCCGCGGCGCATCAGCGTCGGTGGCCCTCGCCGCACCCGCCTGCAGCCCTTGAACGTGCGTTGGCTGCGGCGTTTCCCGATCCCGCCCAGCTCGCGGCCGAGCCAGAGGCCTGGTCGCGTTGGCTCAATCACTGGCGTCACCATCCGGCTCTCCGTTATCCGGGGGTTGCCGCTCTCTCCGAGGAGGTACTGATCAGTTTCTGCGGGGCCACCCATCACAGCTGGTGGGTGCATCTCTGGATCCAGAGGCTGCCGATTCCCGCTCTGGCAGCGGTGCCCCTGCCCGCCGCACCCTCGGACCCCCACAGCTTGCGGATTTCACCAGCACCAGGCCAGGCCGATGCGGGCGGCCTGGTGCGTTGTGCAATCAATCTGGAACTGCCCCCGCCCGAGCGCGCCCAGCACTGGCTCAGCCATCTGCGGCTGCAGCAGGTCATCTGGGATCCCGAACCGGCGCGGGTGCTTCTGCTCCGGGCCCTCGGTTTGCCGGCCCACTGGCTGGATCCGGCCGCAGCTGCCAATGGCTGGTTGCAGCAGCCTGCGGCTGCAGACCCGAGCTGTTGGGCTGCCGTGCTCGGCCTGGCACCACCCCAGCCTGCGGCTGCGATCGTGTTCGGTCCCGCTGGGTCCGACTGGGATCGAGCCCTGGCGGCTGAAGCGGCTGCCGCGTCCGCGTCTCCAACGCCGGAGATTGCCTATCTCCCCGGCTGGCCGGAGCTGATCGCCACCGACACTGTCTCGGCCATGGCTCAGGCCGGTTGGCTGGCTGCTGCCGCCGATGCAGCGGCAGTCTTCATCTGGATGGGATCAGCCCCCGATCGCATCTGCAGCCATTTGCCTGTTCGGCAGTGGTTGTTCCAGCCACCCCTCACACCGACGGAGCTGCGGGCTGAGCTTGTTGGCGAGCCCCTGCAGGCCCTCGCTGAAGACCGCCCCTCACCGCCGCTGGAAACCCTGTTCAGCTGGGAAGCCAGCCAGGCTCCGGAGGCTGCCGTGCTGGTGAGCCTGTTCAACTACGGCAGCCGCATCGCTGCCGCGCTCAACAGCGTTACGGCCCAGCGTTGCACTGGCCTTGAGCTGATCGTGGTGGACGATGCCTCCGCCGATGACGGTGCCGCCGTGGTGCGGGCTTGGATGCAGGCTCAGGTTGACAGTGGCAACCATCCCTTCGTGAGGCTTGTGCTGCTGGGGCATCAATGCAACACGGGCCTTGCGGCTGCTCGCAACAGCGCCTTTGCTGCCGCTCAGGCGCCCTGGTGTTTCGTGCTGGATGCCGACAATGCCCTTTATCCGAATGCCATGCAGGCCTGCCTGCACCTCGCTCGCGCTGGTGATGAGCATCTGGCTGTGGTTCATCCTCTGCTGGCCGTGGACGCAGAGCCCGGACGCCCGGATGAGCAGCGCACGCTGGTGCGCCCCCAGAGCTGGCAGCGCGAGCGCTTCCGCTTTGAGAACAACGTGGATGCCATGGCTCTAGTACGCCGCAGCGCCTGGCAGGCCGTGGGCGGCTACACCCACATCGAGGGGGGCTGGGAGGATTACGACTTCTGGTGCAAGCTCGTGGCCGCGGGCTATCACGGCCTGCAGTGCCCGCAGGTTCTGGCCGTGTACCGCAGCCATGCCGCCTCGATGAGCCACACCGCCACCAACCGCAACTGGCGATCGCTGTCTCGCACGCTGCAGGCGCGCCATCCCTGGTTGCAGTTGCCCCTGGCCCGTGCTGCGGCGCAGCTGTGAAGCCTTTGTCCCGCCTGTTGGTGATGCTGCGCGATCTCTCGCCCGAGCGCTCCGAGCGTCGCCTGCTGGCGGCGGCGGCCGTGGTGTTGATGCGCCATCGCCGGCGCCTGCTGCGCTGGGCGGCCCCCCTGATTGCTGCTGCACCAGTTGCTGGTCGCAGCAAGCTGCAACTTTGGTCCTGTCTCGCGGCCGTAGCCGTCGATCGCTCCGATCCCCGAGTGGATCCCATTCAGTTGCGGGAGGCTCTTCAGGCCACGCAGGCTTACGCCGATGCCCGGCAGCGCCTGGCACGCGCGCATTCAGGCCTCTGGCTGCGTGGTGGCCTGAGCTATCGCTCCCTGCTGGATCGCTGGCGGGATCATCCCCCTCAGCGCCTGCTCCTGTTTCACCACTACGACCGCCACGGTCTGCTGCCAAGCAGCTGGCAGGAGGTGCTGGTTGCCGTGCAGGCTGCCGGTTGGCAGGTGGTGTTCTCGTCCTCCGATCTGCAGCCTTGTCTGATCCAGGAGCTGGAGGCGAGTGGCATTCAGATCGCCCTGCGCACCAACATCGGCCTCTGTCTCGGCGCCTACCGAGATCTGAGTCTTCTGCTCAGCCAGGCCGTGCCTGGCGATCACCTGAAATCGCTGGTGCTCTGCAACGACAGCAACCTGCCGGTGCAGGCACCATCAGCGTTTCTCAGCCAGCTCCAGGCCTGGGTTGAGGCCGAAGAAGCCGCCGCTCAGCCTGTGCTGGCGGGCCTCACCGATTCGGCTCAGCGGAGCTGCTATCACCTCCAGTCATTCCTGCTGTACGCCAACCGTGCTCTGCTCCAGCACCCCGCCTGGCTGCGCTTCTGGCTTGGCTTCTCCCTCGCAGGCAGCAAGGACGATCTGATCAACAACGGCGAGATCGGCCTCTCCCAGGCGCTGCTGGCCGCCGGTGTGCAGCTGCGCCCCGCCTATCCGCTGGTGCAGGGCCTGCTCAGCGATCCGGCCATGGCCGAGGAGCTGCAGCGCTACAGCATCTGGCAGCCGCGCCATGTGAACCAGAGCCTGTTCGCCTGGCAGAGCCTGCTGGCCCGTGGCTTCCCTCTTGTGAAAAAGCACGTGCTGTTTGAGTTGATCGAAAACCAGGGCCTGCCGATGGCGATGGCCGAGCTGGCCCGCTGGATTCCCGAGCAGCGTCGCGAGTTGCTGGCAGCTGATTTGCAGGAGTTGTTCGTGAGCCGCTACAGCGGCGGCACACCGGAGCTGGGGTGAGCGGCTTGTGGCAGCTGCTACGCGAGTGGCCGCCGGGCTACGGCGGTGTGGAGCGGGTGGCCCACGAGCTGGCGGCGGCCTGGCAGGCCCAAGGCCGTTCCGCTGTGGTGTTCAGCCTCGCTGCCCGCCCGCCCGCTCAGGCCGGGCCGGATCCGCTGCCGGTGGCCTACCGGCGCGTGGCGCTGCCCAGCGCTGCCCTCGGCCGCCTGTTGTTGCCCTGGCCCAGCCGGCGGCTGTTCCGGCTGCTCACGGCGCCCGAGCCCCTGCATGCCCACCTCCCCTGTCCGGCGGTGCTGGTCCTGGCCCTGATGGCCCGCCTGCTGCGGCCGCGCCGGGCGATCAGCCTGCACTGGCATTCGTTTCTTGAGCCCGCTCCCACGCCGGCCGGCCGCCTCTTCGGTGCCTATCAGTGGCTGGCGGAGCGGCTGTTGCCCTGTTTCTCCAGGATCATCACCACATCGCCGGTGCTGCAGGCCGAGTTGATCTCCGCCGGTGCGTCGCCGGTGGCGGTGCGGGTGTTGCCCTGCAGCCTGCCGGCGTTGCTTGAGCAGCAGGCCGCACCGATCGCCGCCGCCCACCTCGCCGCGCCGCCGGCCCCTGGCCTGCGTCTGATCTGCATCGGCCGGCTCGACAGCTACAAGCGGGTCGACTGGTTGATCGAAGCCCTCGCCGCCGTGCGGGATCCGGCCGTGCAGCTCGATGTGGTGGGCGACGGGCCCGATCGCGCCGCCCTGGAGCGGCAGGCGGCGGCCCTGGCCCCGGGTCGGGTGCGCTTCCATGGCCGTGTGGAGGAAGCCACCAAGCTCGCCCTGCTCGCCCGCACCGATCTGCTGGTGCTCGCGGCCAACCGCTGCAACGAAGCCTTCGGGATCGTGCAGCTCGAAGCGATGGCTTGCGCGGTGCCGGCGGTGGCCTTCGAGCATCCCCGCAGCGGGATGGCCTGGGTGAGCCAGCTGGAAGCCCTGCCCTGGCCCGGCCGGCGCGAGGCGCTGCCGCCCTTGATCCGCCGCCTCGCCGCCGATCCAGCCCTGCTCGCCGGTGCCCGCGGCGCCGCCCATCAGCGCTACCGCGAGCAGTTCGCCCGGGCCGTGTGGCTGCAGCGCCTGCAGGAGGCCTTTGCCGGATGAGCGCTGCGCCCCTGCTGTTCAACCTCCTGCCTTACCGGCCCGAGCCCACGGGCCTGAGCCGCTACGTGCAGCGCCTGCTGGCGGCCTGGCCCGAACAGCCACTGCCGGTGCAGCTGCGGCTCTCGCCCACCGGGCCGGCCGAGCTCAGCCGCTCTCCCGAGCTCCCCAGCGAGCAGCGCTCGGCCTGGATGCGGCGCCTGCAGGCCCAGGCCCTGGTGCAGCACGCCGTGCCCGTGCGCCGTTTGCTGGCCGGCCAGCTCCCCGAGCGGATCTATTCCCCCTACACCGATTGGCTCTGGGCTTTGCCGAAGGTTCCCCAGGTGATTACCTGCCACGACCTCACCCCCCTGCACGTGCCCAACAGCCGCCGCGCCCACTGGCGCAGCCGCCTTTGGTTGCCGCAGCACATGCAGCGGGCCCGGCTGGTGGTGGCGATCAGCCGCAGCGTGGCCGATCAGCTGGTGGAGAGCGGCCTGCCCGCCCAGCGCATCGCCGTGGTGCTCAACGGCGTGGAACCGGTGGCCGAACCGATCAGCACACCCGCCGGCGGCGATTGTCTGCTCCTAGCCCGCCATGCCCGCAACAAAAACGTGGCCCTGGCCCTGAGCGGCTTTGCCAGGCTGCTCGCCCTGGAACCCGCCTGGCCGGGGCAGTTGGTGGTGCTCGGCAGCCGTGATCGCTGCACGCCGGCCCTGCTGCGGCAGCAGCGGGAGCTTGGCCTGGAGGGGCGGGTGCGCTGGATCGAGCGGGTGAGCGAGCCCGAGCTGCAGGCGCTGCTGCGTTCAGCCTTCTGCCTGATCTCCCCCAGCCTGATGGAGGGGTTCGATTACCCCTTGCTCGAGGCCCAGGCCCTTGGCCTGCCCACCCTCGCCAGCCGCATTCCTGTGCACGAAGAGCTGCATCACGAGGCGGCGTTGCTGTTTGAGCTCCACGATCACGGCGATACCATGGCCCACCAGCTACGGCGGCTCAGCCGCGAACCCGCCCTTTGGCGACAGCTCTCCCAGGCGGGTCTGCGCAATGCAGCGGCCCACACCAGCCAGCGCCAGGCCCGCGAGTTGCATCAGCTCCTGCAGGAGCCGTTGCCGTGAACGCTGCAGCCCCAGTGCTCCGGCTTGAGGGTGTGGGGCTGCAGATTCCGGTGTTCACCACCGAAACCCGCAGCCTCAAAACGGCGTTGATCCGCTCCGTTACCGGCGGTCAGCTGCGCCGCGGCCGCAGCGGCGCCGTGATCACCGCCCTGCGTGATGTGAGCTGCAGCGTGCATGAAGGCGAGCGCATCGCCCTGATCGGCCATAACGGCGCGGGCAAATCCACGTTTCTCAAGCTGATCTCCGGCATCTACACGGCCACCAGTGGTCGCTTCGAGCGGCGCATCCGTGTGTTTCCGATGATTCAGAAGAGCTTCATCACCAGCCCGGAGCTCAGTGGCCTGCAGGCGATCAAGGCCCACTACCTGATGGTGCAGGGCAATCTGCGTGGGTTTGATCGCTTCTGTGAGGGGGTGATTGAGTTTTCTGGATTGGGTGATTTCATTCATCTTCCGATCAAAACCTATAGCGAAGGGATGTCGGCGCGTCTGCTGTTTTCGATGCTCACCGCCTTCAGCCATGAATGCCTGGCCATGGATGAGGGTTTTGGCGCTGGCGACTTCACCTTCTACGAGAAAGCCCAACAGCGTCTGCAGGCCTTCATCGAGCAGGCCGGCACGCTGTTTCTCGCCTCCCACTCAGATGCCCTGCTGCAGCAGTTCTGCCAGCGAGGGCTTGTGTTTGATCAGGGCTCCATCGTGTTCGATGGTCCCCTCGATGCAGCGCTCACTTACTACCACTCCCGCTCCTGATCCTGATGGCCGCATCTGTAACCACCAATCAGGCGCTCACTGTGGCCTCCACCCTGCGCGAGGCTTGGTCGCTGCGCCGCGTGTGGTGGTTCACTGCCACGGCACGCACCAGGGCCCGTTTCGCGCGCACCTTGTTCGGCAGTTTCTGGCTCGGTTTGTCCAACCTGCTTTCGATCGCTGTGCTCGCTCTGGTGTACGGCACGGTGTTCAAGGTGCAGGATTTCAACACCTATGTGGTGTATCTGGGCCTTGGTTTGGTGGTGTGGAACAGCATCGCCGCTGCCATCGGCACAGCGCCCAACCTGTTTGAGCACAACGCCCAGCACGTGCACAACACCAACCTCAACCCCATCTTCTACACGCTGGAAGAATGGGCCTTTCAGGTGCAGACCTTCTTCCAGTCGTTTTTGATGGTGTTACTGGCTTTGTCGTTCTTCCAGGCCAGCTTGATCCCACACCTGCTCACGGCTGGCTGGCTGCCGTTGCTCAATCTGCTGTTGTTTCTGTACTGGGTGCCCGTGTTCGTCTGCCTGCTCGGCGCCCGCTACCGCGACGTGTATCAGCTGGTGCCGATCGTGCTGCAGCTGGTGTTCCTGCTGTCCCCGATTCTCTACGAGAAGAAAAACCTAGGCGCTCTCTCCTGGACGGCCGATCTCAATCCCCTCTACCGCGTGCTGAGCCCGCTGCGCCACAGCCTGATCGAAGGTTCCATGATCGGATGGCAAGACGCGGTCTTGCTCGTAGTCAATCTGGTGGGTATCGGCTGTGCCGCCTGGCTGATCAATCGCGAGCGTCGTTGGTTGCCGTTTTTGATTTGATCCCGGCCAGCACCTGATCGCACAATGTGCTTCGAAACTGTTCGAACACCTCTGCTTCCAGATGGTCGTAGCGCTCCAGCCGCCGTTGTCGCTCCTCGCTGATCGTGGAAACGCGGGCCAGTTGTGAGGCTGCCAGGTCTTTCATGGCGATCGACCAGTCGAGTGGATCACGGGTGTCGCAGATCCACACCAGCTCGCTGAAATCATGCAGCGCCTGAATCTCCCGATGCGATTCAGATGGGCTGGCAATCACCGGTGCGCCAACGCAGGCTGCATCCAGCACAGGAATGCCGAAGCCTTCCACCAGGGAAGGGCTCAGCACCATCATCGCGTGCAGAAACAGGCTTGTTTTGGTGTTCTCATCGATATAACCCGTGAGCAGCACCGAATCATCGGCTTGCTCGGCAACGGCTTGGCTGTAATCGTCTTTCTTGAGTTGCCCGGTCACGCACAGCCGAATCCCCTGCTCTGACAGGCCAGATTGACGATAGGCCTTGATCACAAAGAGCAGATTCTTGCGCGGCTCCACCGAGGAGTTAAACAGCACGTAGCGGAAGGCCTCAAGGCTGTTGTTGCGTGCTTTGGCGCGACGGCTCGGATGCAGCACATTTTGCTCGAGCAGCCTGCGTTTGTAGGGCGCCGGCATCTGCAGCGAGGGTGGTTGGATCACTACGGCCTGGCTGGTGGTTGGTGCTGTCCCGTAGCCCGCCAGGTATTTCCGTTCTGTGGCCGAAGAGACGAACAGGCGGTTGGCGGCCAGGCAGCTTTGCAGGCGCCGGCTGAAGGCCCCCGCGTGGTCGGTGGTTTGTACGTATTCGAGCGGAATGAGATCGTGCACCGTTTGCACGAATGCTTTGCCTCGATCACAGCTGAGATGGAGCGGGCAGGTGGTCACCAGACCGTCGAAGTCGCCCAACTCGAGCTGGATCGGTGGGGTGCGTTTGCCGAGAGCAGCGCGAAAACTGCTCACAAACACATTGCGAGCACACAGGATGCCGGCCAGATCATCGAGATAGAGCAGCCGCTCGATCCGGGTGTAAGGGTTGTCAAACAGCGAGGCCAGCTCCACCCGCCGCGCCCGCCGAAGGTTGTAGCGCTTGCGCATCAGCAGATCCGCCGGCAGTTCCAGCAGGCTCGCCCAGAGCTTCAAGGCATTGCGCACAAGCCCCGATTTGCGCGCCAGCTTTGTGGAGGCCAGGGGGATCAGCGTGGGTCGGAAGCCACGGTTCAGGGCTTCCAGAACCCGAGCGCTGAACACCAGCTGGCGCGCCGGCTTTGGAGCACTGCGCAGACTCGCGCCCTGCAGCTTCGGGTCGAAGTCGGTGAGGAGCCACAGCTCAGCTCCTGAGAGGCGCAGCGCTCGCAGCAAGGCCTTGCTGTACACCGCGATGCCCCGGTGCTCGGCTTGCTGGAGATCGAGCCCTGTCACCACCAGGCGCAGCCCCTGCAGCGGCAGATCGGCGGTGGGCTTCAGGCTGGCCTCCAAGGGGCATTAGTCGGCAAGGATGCGCCACCTTAGGCCTGCTGCACGGGTGGGCTTGACCCTGGGGCGGGCCGTAGTGCATGCTCATTGGGTCGGCGACGCAGCCGGCCACCAGCTTGAGCTAGAGCTCCAGCTGATGCGGATGTAGCTCAGTGGTAGAGCATCTCCTTGCCAAGGAGAGGGTCGAGAGTTCGAATCTCTTCATCCGCTTGATAAAAAGTTTCAAGAGCTGATTTCTCAGGCAAATCTTGGTTCTTTGTTTCAAGAATTTCTCGTCTGTGGTTATTTCGGCCGCAGCATCAGCCTCTGTTTTTCCACGGTGGTGAACCCGAGCTGTTCATAGAAGCCCGAGCTGTTGGTGGTCATCAGATAGGTGCGCTCCACCCCCTGCAGCGCTGGGTCCTGCAGCAGGGCCTCCACGATCCGTCGGCCCAGTCCTCGGCCTTGGTGTTCGCCGGCCACCACCACATCCCAGAGCACAGCGCGGAACACCCCATCGCTCGTGGCCCGGCCGAAACCCACCAGGCGCGAGTCCTGCCACGCGCTGATCACCGCCTGGCTGCCTGCCAGCATCCGGCTCAGCTCCCGTTGGGAGCGGCCGCTCGCCCAGAAGCTGTGGGCATCGAGCAGGCGCTGAAGCTGCTGCAGCTGGCCCGGCGCGCGCCGCAGCCGCCAGGCACCGCAGCGGTGGCGGATCAGCTGAATCGGCGCGGCGCTCAACGGGCCACCTTCACATCGGTGTAGTGGAAATCCTCGCCCTTGAACAGCAGCGGTGCATCGAGGGTCTTGGCCAGCCCGTAGCTGAAGCAGTCGCCCAGGTTGAGCGCCGCCTTGTGGCGGCCTCGGCCGTAGTGGCGCCAGCCGTGCAGGGCCCAGTGCAGGTGGTTGG
>Ga0194123_10003772_pt1 | contig 17899 bp, 10 predicted proteins | sample TA2MahsurfametaG_5_FD_155479 | JGI IMG/M metagenome (GOLD analysis project Ga0194123, IMG submission 155479) | Freshwater microbial communities from Lake Tanganyika, Tanzania - TA2015023 Mahale A surface | ecosystem: Environmental > Aquatic > Freshwater > Lake | place: Tanzania: Lake Tanganyika... | reverse complement strand
CTGCATGGCTGTCGTCAGTTCGTGTTGTAAAATGTAATATTAAGTTATTCAACGAACGCAACCTTTACTATAAATTTAATATTAACTTTTTATTAAAGATACTATATAATATAAAAATACTATTATAGGTTAAACGAAAGTTGAATAGTTTGGTAAACAAACTGTTTAATAATAACTTAATCAAATATTTTCTTAAAAGAAAAATAACATTAAAAATGTTTTGTATTTTCATATAGCCTAATAAAATTAAATATTGTTTATTGATACAATAAAGCGGGTTTTTTTTCTTAAGAGTTTATTTAACTAAATTATATAATTATAAAAGTTGTATAATTTTTAAATTAATACTATAATTAAGTATTTGTAACTAAACACTTTCATTAGTGTTAATTATAAATTTTTTTTATAATTGAGGTTTATTACTTTAGCAATAAAGTTAGTTATTATTTTCTCAAAGTATTAACCTGTTTTAAGGGAGTTAAGGAGAAGTCAAGTCATTATGGTCTAAATATGTTGGGCTACACATGCGCTACAAAGGTAAAAACAGTAAGATGCGATGGTTTAAACTTAAGCAAATCTTTAAAAATTATCACAGTTCGGATTGTAGACTGAAACTCGTCTACATGAAGTCGGAATCGTTAGTAATCGTAAATTAGTATGTTACGGTGAATGATCTATCAAACTTTGCACACACCGCCCATCACGCCCGAAGAGTTGTGACGGCTTTAAACTTGATCGTGGAATTCAAAGGGCGTTAAAACTTTCTCCGATATTTTAGTATTTGAAAGTTAGGTTTTTTAAACTGGAACTTGAGAGGTGCAAATCTTTCGCGGCCAGATTAAGGAATTTTAACTCATATTAAAAGCAGGAACTGGCGCAATTCGTTGCGAACTCCCTTACTCAAGGCGTATACAAGAGTCGAGATTGGATTTCGCAGGTGAGTCAAAGACGGTATGGTAATTTGGGCGAAGTTGACACAAGGTAATGGTAGGGGAACCTGTTTTTGGATTACACATATTTTAATTTAGTGTAAGTAGTCTGCTAAATATTTATTGTATTTTTGAAAAAGATTAAGATACGTCGCATTAAGGGGATGCCTAGATGTTCGATATAGGAAAGGTGTGGAGGGCCTATATTTATTGTGAGTACTGGCGCTACTGGGAGCAATAAATAAAATTATACTAATAAAGTGAAGTGAACCAACTCATTAACTTTATATTTAAAAATCAACTGAGAAAGGGAAAGTAGCGGTGAGCGAAATCCTGTAAGCCCATGACTAGGTGTACAACGGTATAATATTGTTGAATCGATAACCAAAGAAGGTGCAAGTCCTGTAATGCTAGTGATATTTTAGGGGTATAGTTTAATGGTAGAACAGCGGCCTTCAAAGCCGCATGCGTGGGTTCGATTCCTGCTATCCTTGTTATTTTATTTTCCCCTTCCGATATTTTCTACACAACAAATACTCTTAAAAAAAAAGACAAAAGATTTAAAAAAACTATAAACTTTAGTTTGCTAACTCGCGCTAATCACCTCTCGTTCACGACAACCGCTCCTTATCGACGTATTTTTCACTCTTCACGTCTCTCCGTAATTAAAACCAAGTCAAGTTCCAACTGACTTAAATTTCGGCATCAAAAAATTTTGGCCAAGGTCACGCCCAACGTAATTTCGCCAACTAATTTACAGTTATTCCCGTTAGTTTCTAACGTAGGTGACACTGTCGATACCATAAATAAATCCAAACGTCGTCGTTTACGTCAATCACTGTCTCGTGTGCAAGAAGTATACCAAACCCCTCGTTTGAAAGTCAATTTCTCTACCCAACACTCGAACACGGTTCGAGATATAAACGAAAATCGATCACAAGCTTACGCTCGTTGACGTCGTCAACCAACGCTCCATACACATCGTTTAACTATAAATGACTTAATCTTTACCCACACTTTAGAACAAGGAACATGATATTTTCAAAACAAAACCATTAACCCATTCTCTCTTCGTAGTTATATTCTGTTCCATTTTAGCTCTATTTTAGTTCAAAATCTTATTGATGATTACTCCAAACTATCGGGGATTAAAACATTGTCAGCTTATCCACAGCTTAATGATCGTATAGCATCCATTAGTCGATTTTTCTACTTTAACAAATTAAGTTGTTTGACTTCTATGACTACCTTACCTTCATTCAATTCACCCTCTTTAAATTCACTCGAAGAGATCACACCTTATTATAACTATACAATTTTACTCTCTCGTATCAAGACGATAAAACAGGGCTTTGAACTTAAAAAAAGTGCAATGAAGCAGAAACTCCTTAATTCAGTTATATTACTTTCATTCCGTTACATGTCGTACTTACATTTCCAACGATTTTCATTTCTTTCAAAAGGTCATGGTCGTGTCTTTACTTATTTCTTAAGTCGTTACCGATCTATCCGCCCCGCGGTTTCGTTGTCATCTCGAAATGCGATTCTCTCTCGAATCCCCATTTCATACAGTAATCGACTTTATAGACCTTATTTAGGAATGGCCACTCCTTTGCGACATTTTGTGAACGATAACTTAGTTGAACACTGTTCAGACAACCATTTAAATTACGGCTCCTTTACGCAGTTAACTAGCTCAATTGCAAGTGCTGTTCATACTGTTAAAAATAGTCTCGTTGCCAAGGAACATGCTCCTCAAATTCGCTATACTACGTCACTCGGGGTTTTGCAAAAACCTTCACCCTTCGTCACCCAAACCCACCATCTTCAAGCTTCTCGACGGCTTTTTATCTCCAAATCAAATCTTGTTTTTGCATCACCTCGAACTAATCGGCTGTTGTATGAGCACCCTCTTTTATTTAAATACTTCTTCTGAAATCAATCAAATCTCGGGACCCGAATTGATTCAGTTATTGGACCATCTTTTGTACGACCTTTTATGAACGAGGTTCATAAATACAACTTCAGCACTCGTCTAAAGTTATTCGAGCACTCTAATTTGTGACCTTCACAACATTTAAGTTACACTGTTCGACGACATCTTCTTAAACGAATTCATAATGTAAAGTTTGTCCCCACTGTAACTACGTGATATTACGACACTCTAGTTAAATTTATTGAACACTACACTTCGCGTCGAGTTTATCTCAAATTTAATCCATTTATTGAGAATTCATTACCTTATGCAGATGCGGTGCGTTGTCAAATGTGAGAAATTCGAGTTCATGGTTTCCAAAAAATACTCGGTCATCGAATTTTCGTAAATGAATCGCTTCGTATTTTGTCTTTGGCTTTGCGATTTAAAGACCCTGCTTTTCTTTCTCATTGAATGAAAACTATGCTCTATCGAATGAGCTTCTGAAAATATCGTTTACTTTTCCGGTACGTTAAATTCACCATGCGCTACCTTTTTTGAGCTTATTTTCCTGATATGGGATTTAAAGGTTTGAAATTTGTTTTGAGAGGAAAAATCAGTGTTGCCGGTAACGCTCGAACTAGAACGCTTGTTTATACTATTGGTGAAACAAGTCATGCGAAAGTTAATAATCGAGTATTATCCGAATTTACAACAATTAACTCTTTTACAGGAGTTATGGGTTTCTTAGTCTCTTTTTACTTTTAATATTTTTTTTCTGTGCAATTTACCGCCGAATATTCATGACTCGAATCTTATTTAGACAATGATGCATTTTGATTAGAAGATGTCCTCAGTTGAGACGAAACGTTTGATCTCGCCTTTTCTGATTACAATCTCTATTTTTTTTTCACAAGTGCTTTTTTCGTTAACAGTCATTTCTTCCTTGACTCAGTGACGAAAATGTCCTTCTTAGATATTCTTTTTTTTTCTGACACGGATTCATTTAATTCGTCTCGCGAATTATTCGATTTTGTTATGTGAGATCATTTATCGTTTATTAGTAACAATTTCTTTTTTTCCCAATTCCTCTTCTACACGAATTACCAAGATTTTATTGCTACTATTGTTCATCACTCTCCTGAATTAACTCTAGCTTTCGATGACTTTGTCAACTCGTACTGACTTAGTTATGTAGTAAGCTATCTCCCTTCCGCCGCCTTCGATGTTTTCAGTGACTCGCTCCATTCAAGCGTTGCTGAATTTATGGACTTCATGATGATGTTCGTAGTTTTCGTATGACTTTTAATTTTTTCGTTCCCCGTTTGTCAAGCCATGGGTTGAAACAATCCTTTAGAAATTTATACCGTTCGTATCGTTACTTGAGTATTCTATATGTCTCGGTCGTATCGTCAAGAATTTGAGTCAGCTCTTAAAACCTTCTTCCTCCTATTCTTTTACATGAGCATGATGTTAATGACCTGAGATGATGATCAAGAAGAGATGATTGAAGGAACTTCAGCTGTATTGTTTAATTTCTTTTTACTTATCTTCGCTTACTACATGCTAAAAGTATCTATTCATTACTTATCTTTCCTCGAAGCTTCTATTTCTGAGGGACGAAATTTCACTTTTATCTTAACGCAATTCCTTCGCGATACAACAAACAATCTTGCATTCGTACTACGGTATTTAACACTTTTAGCTCGTTTAAACATTTACGACCTTAGTGATGATATTCTAGACTCCTACTACATCTTTTTAGGAGATTTTGACGATGACGAGTATTACATGGAAATGTTTTTCTCTCTGACTCCTACAATGTTTTTTGACACTGACAACAACGACGATCGTTCTTTCTTCCTTGAAGACGAGGTTGATTTTAGTGGAGATCTATTTTCTCTCTACTTCGTTATGTTAGGAAAATTCTCTCTGTTCAGTTTCTTCGGTTTGGAAGAAATTGCTCGTGTAGGACTTGCTTTATTTATTACTTACTTAATGGTATTTGAAGTCCATGCTTTAAATCGTTCTTATGTCGAAGATAACTATCTTTCGACGAAACGATTTTCGTATATCAACTCAGTTAAACGAGGTTTAAGCCGGATTCTATAATCATTGCACAAATTGAAAACTCAGCTTTTAAGTGGATTTTAAAAAAATATGTTACTACTACGTTACAAATTTTACTCGATTAAAAGATCGAGATACCGTTCGGAAGCACGTCTCCGCGTCATACCACCTTCTTCAATATAAGCGTAAAAAACTTAAAAGCGGTTCTATAACCTTTGTTTTTAAGCAAATGTTTTACGGTGAGTGGTTAATTGCTCAGTGATTTGAAATGGAATTCTCTAAGCAAGTCAGCTCATCGGATCCCCAAAAAGGGGTAGAACAAACTATGCGTTTGCTTGAATGATCTTGAGACTTTAAAAATTGTTTACTTGTTGGAGTTCTCGGATTAGCAAGTTTTAACTACATCTCTTCCAACATCGAAAACTATTATAACTCATTTATTGCGGGGGGGTACGAAGAAGTGGTTATTCGAACCGGGATCGAAGCCGTATTTACGCAAGCTAGCCCGCGTCGACTAAACGGATCATCGCACCTCATGTTAGACATTACAACCTCAATTGTTGATTTAGCCATGATTTTCGATTTGTTCTAAATTTAAAATAATTAATTTTGTTTTTAGGAGATTTAAATACTCTATTTATCTTTTTTCTTTTAATTTTAGGCAGCCTTCTACTTAATACAAATACAGCATTACATCTACTACTTACCGCTGAGCTGCTTTGAATTACGCTTTATTCCATTGTCCTGTTCGTAGGTTTAGTTTACGACAATTTAAATATCCTCTCCCTCACTTTCTTTTTCTTAGTATTTTCTGCAATTGAATTTGGAATTGGTCTGGTACTTCTTCTACTCCAACACATCCTTCTACGAACGCTTAATTTAAATGACGCTGATATGAACGTTTTTAAATTTGTAAATCGATTTAATCGTCAGATTTATACCAATCGAATTAATTGAAAGCTTTAAATGCCCATATGCCAGATTTCTGTGTCCTTTAATTTTTTTAATTCGACAACTGCCCCTCTTTTTAATGTTAGTTCTAACGTTTCGTCATACTTTTACAACTTAGTCTTTAATCCAGCAAAATCTGCATTAGCCCACGTTAGCTTCCTTGCTTTATTTTGAAATCTTGCTATTTGAATGAAAGCTCGAACTATCTACGTTGTTAACAACTGGATCTATACAACTAATCACCGTCGAATCGCTGTTAACTACTTTTGATTCGTTATTTTTGCAGGAATTGTAGGAATGGCACTCGCTACTATTATTCGTCTCGAAATGGCTTACCCTGGTTTAGGAATTTTAGCTGGTGATAGTTTACAATATTTAAGCGTAGTAACTGCTCACGCAGTTGTTATGGTTTTCTTTATGATTATGCCCCTCCTGTTTGGAGCATTTGGTAATTTCTTATTACCAACTCAACTAGGAGTACACGATGTCGCTTTCCCTCGATTGAACAGTGCTGCCTTCTGATTTTTACCTGCCGGATTAATTATGCTTTGTCAGTTAGTATGTCTTGACCGTCGATATCAACGAATGAACTGTTATAATATTCGTGAAATTCAATCTATTCTTCGAAATAAACATTTCGTCGATCTCGTAAACACTGTCGATCACCGTGACTTTTTAAATACGGTTATGGTCGCACTTCGATTTAAAATGAATGGTGAAGATATTACTAAATCTGAAATGCTTCTTTTCTTTCAACTTGGTGTATTAAATTTTAATATGAATGGTCGAAAACAAGGATGAATGTTTGAAGACACTGCTCAAATTAATTCTCACTCCTTTTTAGCTGGAGAATCTTTATTGTATAAAACCACATCTTTTATTGATAACTTGTTTACGTCCTTCTTAAATAAGTACTACTGAAGTAACGCATCTGTTTTCGGTGATTTCCTATCCTCTAACTCGACTCGGTCTCATTCAGCTTCTATGTTCTCATTAGTTGAAGTTTCAGCTTTACCTCTATTGAACACATGAAATTCAACTAGTGTTATTGGATCACTTTCACGGTCGTCGTTATTACTAAGTGAAGTACCTTCGCAATCCCTAATGAGTCAAAAACTGTCTTTCCAAAATTCCCTACCTACATCGTTTACTACAGATTTATTAATTGTCCAATCTATCGCCTCTTTTTTAAGAGGAGTGTTAAACGCCCCATTATACCTTTTAAACAATCTTAACGAAGGTATTTTGTTTGCTAATGTAAACTTAGTTGTTAAGTTCACTTTCAATGCTTTTAATCTCGTCGATTTTTCGAATTTCATCTTTAGCAAAATGGTAGCTTCTCAAACTATGTTCACCTCAAGCTTCATTCCTACGAACTCCGACAATGAGCTAACTCTCTCATCTAACCTAAACAACACTTTAGGACTTGAGGATAAAGTTTCCTTCTCCAATGAAGAGTTAACATCTAACTTCCGTCAACAACGATTTCAAACCCCTGTTTTCAAATATAACTATAAAGTAGGAAACTATTTCGGAAAACCTGAGAAAACTTTCTATCCCCACATGTTCACTACGCAAAGTGAACTTACTGGAGGTATTCGAAAAGCTGGATGATTCTTTAACCCTATGTTCTCAAGTCTCCTTAAAGCTAATATCGGTCTTTACTTCGATTTCGGTTCTTGAGCCGATACTACCTCTGACAAAGAATCTATTTGAGCAACTGGAGCCGTACGACCCACTGACGGATTCTACAACTTCTTCGCTTTATTAGCTGATAACTCAAGTTTTATTAATCGTCGCTGATTAGCTATTAGTGTTATGGATCAAAAATTTTATAAAATGTTCGCAACTAGTAGTATGCAACAACGAATCTACGGTAACTGACGTCAACTTAAATTCACTCGTGAAGCTTGACGATGCCGTTTACTTTCAGCTCGTCATCAAAAAACTTTGTATAAACGATATGTCTCCGAAGAAGGTCTTTTCTGATCTGTTGAACGGAACGCTAAAGATGTTTTACCAGGTTGAGCTATGATTACTCCATTTGCCGCTCGAACTCGATTTACTGCTATTGGTAAAGTTGATATTGGGTTAATGGGAGTTTTTTTAGTTTTAAATTCATCAATTGTAAGTTCTGCCAATTTTTTAGTCACTTATCGATATTTATCTACTTTAAATAACCGAAAAATGCGAGATGCTAGATCGTTCTTTACTGAAGGGGTTATGGTCGCTTCTTGAATGATGATTGCTGCAAATCCTATGCTTGCAATTGGTATTTTAATGCTTCTTTGTGATCGTCATTGACAAACATCTTTCTTCGATTACTCTGGAGGTGGTGATACGGTTCTTTTCCAACATATGTTCTGATTCTTCGGACATCCTGAAGTTTATGTTATTATGATTCCAGCCTTCGGATTTAATAACACTTTACTTTCGTTCTATCTAAGAAAACGAGTTTCCGCTCGAGCAAGTCTAATGTATTCCATGTATACGATCGCCTTCTTAGGTTTCTTCGTTTGAGGTCATCATATGTACATGGTTGGTTTAGCCCACACTACTCGTATGCTCTTTAGTACTTTAACCGTTATGATTTCGGTTCCCGCCGCTACTAAGTTAATGCACTGATGCGTTACGCTAGTTAATAGTTCTTTCTGAGTTGAATTACCTTTCCTCTTTAGTCTACTTTTTATCTTCTTTTTCGTTTCCGGTGGTATTAGTGGAATGGCAGTCGCCCACACTGGTATGGATATTTTGTTCCATGATTCGTTTTACGTTATTGGTCACTTCCACGTCATGTTTGCCGGAGCCGCCATGTTTGCTTCTTTTGGAGCCTTCTATTTTTACTTCCCTTCTATTTTCGGAGTTAAATTTAGTCGAATTTGAGGATATTTACATATCGTTTACTTCTTATTAGGTCAATTAATGACAGTCATCCCTATGTTCTGATTGGGTTATTCTGGTATGCCTCGTCGTGTTCTAGATTATCCTGCATCTTTAGGAGGTTGACATGCTATTGTCTCTGCCGGTCACTTACTTAGTGTTGCAGGTTTAATGGCCTTTTTTATTATGATTTTTGATTCGCTTCGACAAGGTCGCGCCGCTACTCGGAATAGCTTCGGAGTTTCTCGATTTAATACTCGGTGAAATTTCTATCTTTACGAAGTTGCTCGTACTCGTTTTGTTCAACGAAAAGGTTGATATATTTCGCGATATAACCAACTTGACTCACTATCACTTAATAAATTAAACTATACTAACAACGAAGTCTTAGAAACTACTCTCTACTCTTATGTTTTAGTCAAAGTTTCATAGTGTGTAAACTTAAATGTTAAATGATATGTTTTGTCTGCAGATTTTGTCCCTCGTCACCCTATTTTTTTTCATCAGTACATACAATATCTTAACTCTTTGATATCTCGCCGGTATTTACTTAGTCTTATTAGGAAGTTGACTATTGCTTGATGACAGTGACATTTTTATTGGGTTTCTCTGAGTTATTGATTTAGGAGTTGGTCTTGTTTTTTTTATTTTTATATTACACTATTCAACTTTTTTACATCAAAAAGCTAACGTTGATAAATCAAGCCGGGAAATTTGTTTTATCTTCTTTTCGAGTTGTTTCTTATATTTTTTCTTATATTTTTTCGTTAGTCCCATCGACATTGATTATGTTTCAGGTTTTGCAAAAACATGATTTTTTTATCTAAGTTGATACGATTACTACGATTTTTTTTACTCTTACACTATCACAGATCTTAATCTTTTACGCGAAATTTACTTCTATAATAATAGTTTTCACTTTTTCCTCATTAACGGTATGTTATTTTATGGTATCGTATCGGCTATCTTACTTTGTTTTTTAATTAAACGTATTTTCAGTTTTTTAAATTATAATCAGTTAGTAAATTACGATATGTTAAGCTATACTAACGCTACGTATTTCATTCGAAATCAAAATTTTATTAAGCAACAAGCTACATCTACTGGTACAAGGGTTTGACTTAAAACTAAAAAAATCAGTCTCTAGTGCTTTTACGCTTATCGTGGGTTAGCATTGCTGATAATACAAATATTCGGTGGTTGCAAGTGTTTCACCTATACCACGGATTCGATCGACGTCGAACTCGTTTGGGTTTTTTCGTTAAAGGATCTGCCCGAGTAGTTGAACCTCCACGTATCGAATACAAAGGTTTCAAGTTTAAATTTTCTCGTAAAGGTGATATTTGTCGATCAATTATCGTTCGTACCAAATTCCCCACTCCGCGCCTAGATGGATCCGTTTTATACTTTCCTCAAAACAATGCATTAATTATTAAAAAAAAACAAGATTTAAAGTCGAAATACGTTTTTGGACCCGTTTCAGCTACAATTCGGCGTAAAAAATTCAAGACCATTTTTAAAACTATTCTGTAGTAGTTTTATCGGTGGTTATAGCTCAATTGGTAGAGCGCTGGATTGTGGCTCCAGAGGTTGCAGGTTCAAGTCCTTCTTACCACCCAACGAGTATTTACTTTTTAATATAATACAATTTATTTTGTGCTCTACACGTTCGGAACCCTTTTCGAGTCAACTTACTCAAGCTTATTAGCGAATTTCGCAGTCATGCCCTTAGAGTATCCTATTATCAATGATATCGTATCCAACTCGTTACTTTTTACCGGTTCAACTCCCGTAACCGTATTTACACCGTTAATTGACTTTACTACATTAACTACCGAGTTAGGTTTTTTCGATGATTTTGCTAAATTATGCGCCGACGCTACAACTAAATCCGTAAAATTAGATGAAGTTGAGGATGATTTTTCAGCCTATATTGAAATGGAAATGCGTCGTCGTGAAAAAAAATTCCCTCATTTAACTCGTGATCAAATCTGAGAAATTATGGATGATCATGGTTCTTCTCGCCAAATGGATATGTCCAATGCTCTATTTGACGACCTTGAAAATACCCCTATCGATTATTCGAATAAATTTGAACACAAGGGTCATATTATCGATGTTTCCAAATTGTCGTACACCGAAGTTATGAAACTCTCAACTGAAGTCGACGACATTACTAAATTTGAATCGTTAGAACACGTTCGTAGTCTCTATTTAAGTACGTGTCCTACTGTCAAATTATTTTATGCTGAACCCTTCATCGCTTCCCCGTCCTTCATTCATAGCGATCTTGGTTTTTTACATATTTTACAGTATCAATTTTGACTTTGATTCGTTTTCATTTTCTTAATTGTTTTCTTTTTTATTTCATTTCTTTGTGTTGTCCGATGATGTACGACTCGAAATCAAACTCGGCGGGAGACTCGAGGAGTAAGTCGATCTAAATGTGGTGACCTAATTACTGCAACTGTTCCCGTAACGTGAGCTATCTCTATTATTGTAAGTGAAACGACAGACGCCACCGATGTTTATGATGGTTTCGGTACGGAAGAAATCATTATTGGAGTCCGAGCCTATCAATGAGGTTGAGAGTATTATTATCCCAAAAACGTAGACTTAAATTATAATTTAAAACCCAGCTATTCTACTTTTGTTGGAAATTCGCTTAAATACAATTCAGTTTACGAACGTAAACTAGATGCAAACAACGTTTGAAAATTTTATCAACAAAAATCTGAAGACGCTGTTATTACCCCTGCCCACTTATTAGTTCTTCCATTAGATAATTCTAAAATTTTTAATTTCATGAATTTTGACAATATCGGTGCAAACGCGTTAAAAAACTCGAACGCTTTCCGTAAGATTCGCGATCACTCAAAGGTATATAAAACTAATTTAGTAGCTACCCCTTCTGTTTTTGCTGATAAATACGTTCGGCTCAATTCTTTATACTTCACTGAAAATGACTTAAATAACTCATTTAATTATGGATTAAAACGTCAACACAATTTAACTTCATCGTCCGCAACCACAAACGTTCAAGCTACATTTTTAGATCGTCAAAGTATGACTAAATTTTTAAATTATAATTTAAATTATAACACTAGTAATAAAGCAACTGAATACTTTAAATCTAACTTAAACGCAGTCGATAAAGGAGACAACTCTTCCGCTGTCATCTCTACTACAACAAACTTTAACAACCTTTTTGAAGATTCGAATACCTTCAATACAAGTAACTTAAAGTTATTAGCTGCTTACCCTAATATTCCAAAAGAAATGGGGGACAATTCAGATAAAAAAGACGTTCGATATCCGTTACAAAAATTGCTATTCCACTCGTCTCCTGAACGTTTAGCTTCGAAAGTTAATTCTTCTCGTTTACCTGATCACTTGTCAATTTCTTCCGGAGAAGACGTTACGAGTCAACTTCCTTATTTAAATGAACTTTTCGAAACCAAGGGTCGAACCGATAAATTCGAAGAATTATCCGGAATTAATGGTGGAATTCCATTTTTTGCTCAATCGGCTAGACTTTTCAAAAAGCTTGAATCTCATAGAACTAATCTTAATTTATCACAAGGATTTAATAGCCTAGACTCTACCAATAACCAACGCGACAACAATTTCGTCTCGAGTTCAATTCTTGACGAGGCTCGTCGGTCTAACGCTGGTTGAACAGATTCAAGTGTTTTTAATAAATTAGCTTCCAATCGAATGAGTTTTGGTTCTACATTACCTCCAATTATCTCTTCAAATCCTGAACTTAATTTATTAAATTTTGATAGAAAACAATTTAAAATTGCATCTATTCAGCATAACGCTATTGACGCTAACAAACAAGTTACAGTATCTAAAATTGTTCCTGCAACTTCAGGACAACAAGTAACGTTATTATCTGGATCCGCTGATTCAGCACCTTCAAACTTAACAGCTAACTATTGAAATATGTACTGATCTAATACTTCACCAGATTTCCGTATCGAAGCTGCACTGAATTCTTCATTAAATCCTGAATTTTTTTATTTACCCCCTTTCACTAATTGCAATGAATATGATTTCCGAAATGCCCAAGCACTTGAAATGTTAGAAGATGCTTTTTGAGAAAATTCATACTCAACTTCAAATCATCTCGATTATCTTAAAAGCCTTGATAAGGCAACTTTAACCGTGGATCCGACTGCTCATAAATTTTTGGCTTCTCAACTATTTTATAAAGCTAATCTATCGTTGGATTTAACTCAAAAAGTTCTAGTAACTCCTGCTTTCCGTGACCTTTCGACAGTTGGAAATTTTTATTCCAACAACATTCAAATGGATGATTATATTTCACCTGCGAACTTAATGAACACAAAAGATTTTGCCATCTTCCCTATGATTTCGAACTTAACCTCGTCGGATAATTCTTATGTTAGTTCTAAACGATTAGCTCAGTTGTATGCCAAAAATTCAACTCTGTTATTAAATTTAAACACCTCCTTCAATTACCCCCAATCTTATTTATCTGTACTAAATAATTTCCGAGGTGACTTTGAAGATTTCAGTTGATATGTAGACATGTCGTCAAAAGCGGCACCTGCATTATTAAACTCAAATTCACTTCAACAACTTAACGTCGACTTGACTTCCAACTTCGAATCAGAAAATACCGGAGCTCGCTACTCTAATCCCGTGACTTTACGAAGTACAGCTAAAAATTCTATTGTTACCTTTTCAGCTCTTCAAAAAGTTTTCCGTGCTCGGTTTGAAGACGGTCGTTCAAATGTACGTTTAAATCACTTTGCTGATTTGAGTGTAAAACAACCTCTCATTATGGGTAAACGACTCGCGTTCGAAAAGTTACTCGGTAAAAACAAAGAACGTTTCTATAACACTTCTTTTTATACCAATAATACGTTCGCTGTTCTAAACTCCTTGTCGAGCTCAAATAATTCTCTTAACACTTATTTCTTCGATTTCCCATTTTTACTTTCAAATTTAAGCGATTCAGCCCACTTTGTTTGATTTGATTGATACACTCAATGAAATATGAAGGAAGTCCAACCTGCCTCAGTTGCTAAACAAAGTTTAGCTGGAGTTCAATACTGACGTAAGGGTTACGAGTACTCTGCAAACGACTCGACGTTCTCTTCAGAAGCTGAGAATTATTTTACGAGAATTTCACGAGCTCGTAAGAACTACCTTCCGCTCTGAGTTTACACCCCTTATTTATATACACGATCTAACGTCTGATCTCCTAATTCCGACCTTGATCAATTAAATTTAAACCAACCTCTAAGTACCGCAGACTGAGGTCGTATTTTTGAAGATATGACATTTTTTGAAAAAAAAATTGCATTTGCGCAAAATACTTCCAACGTTTTTACTCCAACATTTTCGAACTCTCATAAAAGTACTTGAAGACCTTATCAATCGATTCAAGCTTACCACTATAATTTAGCAAAATTAACTGATATTTTAACTCGAAGAGAGTACTTACTCCGCCAGTATTTAGAAACTAATAATAAAATTATTAATTTACCTAAACGTTTTAGTGCTAGTCCTAACAACCCTTTATTGAGAGAAATTAAATCTAGCTTTTTGTTACTTGACCCCATCACCTATAACACTGAATCTTTCCGAGAAACCTTTTATCATTCGGTCACTGGATTTTACTATTTTTTAGCACATAGCCAAATTATGAACTGAAGCGAAAAAGTGGGAACCCGGTTTAGTATTAATCCTACTATTATTCAAAAATCACTAGGTCTTCGTACCAATGGAACCGATCCTCTTCATAATGCCCTATTATACTATTTCTTAGACGATAGTTCTAAATCTGGTCGCGTCTTAGGTAAAAGTGATGATTTATATAAAAATCAGTACCGTCCTATGCGAAAAGGTATTACAAATATGTTAAGATTACATGGTACAGGAGCTGTAGCTCTACCTATTGAAGTACGACTTCAAATCCTAGCCTCTTCGCGAGACGTTATTCACTCATGAGCGATTCCTTCTGCCGGTATTAAGATCGATTGTATTCCTGGTTACACATCTCATCGAATTATGACGTTCTTTACACCCGGAATTTATTGAGGTCAATGTATGGAAATTTGTGGTCGATACCACCATTGAATGCCTATTATTTTATATTTCATGAAACGAGATCTATTCTTTTTATGATGTACACATTTTATGTCCCGATCTGACTTTGATACAAGTTGAGGTATCAATGACAGACAGTTCACGGATTACGTTAGATTTGTCTCATATGATCGGATGACATGATTAACGGAAATTAGCAAACAACTATAATTAATATAATGTATTTAATGCTTTACCGCCAATGTTCTAATAATACTAAACCTTTTAACAAACCATCTAAACTTTTTTACATGTACGCTCACTCTCAATCATACTATAAAATTTCATGTGCACCCGATCATACTTATTTACACAAATGTTGATTAAGCTCGGAAACGTCAGTAGCTCTAGTTAGTACACCTAGTTCTGTTTGTGGCTTAGCGCATCGACGTGTTACTACTCGTAAAGGTTCGTTGGTAGACCCTACTATCCTTCACACAACCACTATTACGTACACGACAAATCGGCTAGTCGTTAACCTTTTGAATCAGACTCTCGGATTACCGTCGGTGAACAGTACAGTTTTATTTTGGTTCTCCGAATATTGAGCTTCCAATTTTGTTAAAAATTGATGAGCGGTGTTTTTCTATACGACGTTTTTTACAAACTCTAATCTACGAATGTTTTTGTTATTTGACAAGTCTTGAATGAATAACGTGACTGTGCCTGCCACTCGAGGTCTTCTCACATCGTCCATCCACAACACTCGTTATATTTAATACAGTTATTTAGTGCGTTACCCTAAACATATCCTTACTGATATCTCATCGCCTCAAGCATCTCATATCAACGAGTATTGAGCTAACCAATATCTAACTTTCTGCTCACGAGATAAATACTTTAAAAACACGACTTTAAATTTAAAAAACCGCCGCAACTTCTCTAAAAAATCCATTTTTCGAAAAAAATTTTCGACCGTTGCCTTCACAACCATCGTTACATCGAATAATGCAAATCCTGAAGTACAATTTAACTCAAAAGCAGCAAGTCGACTATGAAAATTATTCGACATTAATTTTTTGAAACGTGAAAAATTGTATACAAAATTAAAATATTCTCGAAGTCCTGCCTACGATATTGTTTCAGGTGGAGTTGCTGCTTTATTTTCTGCATTTATCGGATTTTTAATCTCCGAAAAATTCGGAATCGAATTAGTTGATTCCGGTGATTTCTACACATTTTTCATGTATATGGTGTTTTTATTTTTTTCGATGCGACCCTGTATTAAACTGTTAAGTAAGGAATCGATGCTTTACAGTTTTTTAAGTCCTAAGTATTTAACTAACTACGTAGTTACAATCATTGTATTACTGTTTCGATTTTGTCAGGTTAGAATGACGGGCCGAAACTGACGCCTATTTGTTTTACCTTTTTCATTAGTGTTAATCACATTTATCAATATACTTCTCTAACGAAATGTAGGCACACTTCTCTAGTGTTTACTTCATATTAAATTAATATCTTAGCGTACACAGTGTCCTTTTCAAAAAATGTAGTTTTACGAGTACGTCGAACAATGGACTTTTTCGACAGAATATAGGATAATCAAATTCTAAGGCTAAAGCAGCGAACATCGATAGTAAATAGTAGTGTGAACGAAAGGTTAAAAGTCATCAAAGAAGAGAAGTGAAATAGAACCTGAAACTTAATGTATAACCTGTTAAAGCTTAAGCGATAGCGTACCTTTTGCATAATGGGCTAGTGAGTTAATGAAGATAGCAAGCTTAATTTCTAAATAGGCGTAATGAAAATATACCAAAGTTATCTTTATTAAACCCGAAACTAACCGATCTAATTATGAACAAGTTGAAAGTTAGTAATAGCTGGAGGACTGAACCCATGAATGTTGCAAAATTCTGGGATGATTTGTAATTAGGGGTGAAAGGCCAATCAAGGTTAGTGATAGCTGGTTCTCTGCGAAAATTATTTAAGTAATGTGGAAGTGAATACTAACTTAAGGTAAAGTAATCTTTAAATAAAACGATTGAATATCGGGTAATATTTCGAGAAACTCCAGAATGTAGGTTATCTAAAAATACTTCTAGTCAGACGTAATCGCGCAAAGGTGATATGTCAAAAGGGAAACAGCCCAGACTACACGCTAAGGTGTTAAATACTTATTAAGCTGAAAGATAGTTAATTAATCTATTATTTAGGGGATAGGCTTGGAAGCAGTCATTCATTAAAAAAAGCGTAATAGCTTACTAAATAAATATATTATTCTGAATAAAAATAAAACCATTAATTAGCTGTCGACAATGTATAGACAATCAAATAAGTAACCGAAGCGCTAGAAGCTAAATTAGCTTGGTAGCAGAGTGTTTTGTAATTCGTTGAAGATAAGTTGTCAAACTTGTTCGAGAAATCAAAATCAATTATACTAGCATTAGTAACGTTAAATAACGTCAGATTCGTTATCGCTGTAAGTCCTAGAGTTTGACCACTAGGGATATCCGTGGGCAGAATTATATCCCCTTAAAAAAAGATGAAAGTCGTATGTTTAATGGGTTTATTGTCGTTACTTTTGTTGCGGGTTGTTTGTAGTTTGTCAAATGAAAAGTAATTCGTAGTAGAACAAGAAATAAGGCAGTGCGAAGGTATTACTTGGTAACAAATAATACCTAGTAAAATATATAAAATCCAACACCGGTGGACGGGTAGAGTATACTAAAGCGATGGAAGAATGTAGGTGAAGGAACTTGGCAAATTAACTCTGTAACTTCGGGAGAAGGAGGGCGTGCTTAATAATACGTAACAATTGTACGAAGCAATTCATAACAATTAGTACTAAGATTATGTACGTATCACGAAAATAGGGATAGCGACTGTTTACTAAAAACACAGGACTCTGCTAAATTTTATAATGATGTATAGAGTCTGACGCCTGCCCAGTGCTGCAAGATAAAAGATTATAAGTTATAGCTTATTGGTCTAAGTCCCAGTAAACGGCGGCTGTAACCCTGACGGTCCGAAGGTAGCGAAATTCATTGGCGGGTAAGTTCCGTCCTGCATGAATGGCGTAACGACTTTC
>Ga0194123_10003770_pt1 | contig 17903 bp, 13 predicted proteins | sample TA2MahsurfametaG_5_FD_155479 | JGI IMG/M metagenome (GOLD analysis project Ga0194123, IMG submission 155479) | Freshwater microbial communities from Lake Tanganyika, Tanzania - TA2015023 Mahale A surface | ecosystem: Environmental > Aquatic > Freshwater > Lake | place: Tanzania: Lake Tanganyika... | reverse complement strand
CATAGGCGATCTCGTCGTTCACGGTGCCAGCAGTCAGGCTCGACACGAGCGCCGTGACGACCGAGTTCCAGCTGTTGCCGTACTGGTAGAGCACGCCGCGGGTCGGCCCGTACTCGGGCACCGAGCGGATGGGCGACGAGCCAATGTCGTTGGCGAGCCCGCCGTCGGTCGCGCGCCTGATCGCGTAGGGCTCAAGCTTCTGGCTGGGATCGAACGGCGTGCCGCCCTCGCGCACGCGGGTCAGGGTCGATTTGAACTCAGGTTCGTCCTGGCGCCCTGCGGGTGGTGTGGCCATCACGGCACAGACAAGAAGGCTTGGAGCAAGGAGGCTGCCAGCGCTCGTGATTGCGATGTTCATGGATGTGCCGCTTTCTTGCTCTTGATCTGGTCTGGATCGGATGGGGGAGGCCGTTGGGAGTCTGTCGCAGACCGAATGATGACCAATGTAGCCCGTGGGTCAATTCGCCCAACACAATCCGGAGTGATTTGAAACCGCGTGGGGCGCAAGGGGCTGACAGGGGTCCCCCAAGGGAGCTTGGCGGGGCATGCCCTCATTCCGCCCTAAAGCTCCTTTGTTCAGCGCCGACGGCCGCGCACCAGCCCGCCAGCCGCCAGCAGCGCGAGCGCGCCTGGTGCAGGCGTGAGCGTGAAATCGGTCATGCTGAAGGTGCCGGTGATGTTCTGGCCAGCGAGCGCGGCGGGTACCTGGAAGCCCAGCTGGATGTTGCCGATGTTCGAGAAGATCGCGGAGTAGGTGCCGCCACCGAGCGAGATGATGTCGCTGCTGCCTTGCGCCACATTGAAACTGACGAAGGTCCAGGTATTCGAGGCCACCAGCGCGCTGGAAACAACCGACGCCCCCGGTGAGTTGTTTGGCGTCGCGAAACGCCCGGTGATGGCGATGGACTGTGAAAGGTCGTGTCGGAACCAGAATCCAACGCTGGTCACACCCTCGTTGATCCAGTTACCCACATAGCCGCCGTTCGAGGAACCGTAGCTGGCAGCCGCGCGCATGACCGTCGGCGGGAATCCGCCCACGGTGGTGCTGGACAGGTTGAACTGACCGCTCACGAACGCATCATCGGCCGGGCCGCCACCGGCAGACCAAGCAAGCGTGGCCGTGCCATTGAAGTTGCGCCAATTTGCTGCACCTTCCGAGAACGACTCGGTGAAGCCATTGATGGCGGCGAATGATGGGCTGCACAGGGCGCATGTAGCGCAAGCGACGGTGATCGAACGGAACATCTTGATGCCTTTGGTTAGAGGGAGGGGGACTTCGAACCATAGGTCTGAAATCCCAACGGGGAAGTGACGATCCCGAAATTGCCCGGACATCGGCTGCCACAGCCCGGTTGGCCGACCTGCATCGCCTCGCGTACGCTGCAATCATGAACTGCAGCCTCGGCAGAGTGCCGCCGGCCCTTTTGGGCTGTCTTGTCGGCTTAAGCGCCTGTACCGGACCTGTCGAGACGGATCAACGCATGGTTGCGGCCCTCGCGCCCCCTGTGGCCATCGAGCGCGTGACCGTCGTCAAGAGCCCGCACGGCGAGCGCCGCGATGAGTATTACTGGCTCCGCGACGACCATCCCGAGCGCAAGAGCGACGAGGTGATGAGCTACCTCCGGGCCGAGCAGGCCTTTACCAGCGCCATGCTCGCGCGGCTGGCCCCGCTCCAGGCGCGACTCGCCAGCGAGTCTCGCGCGCGCATCGCCGAGGACGACTCGACCCCGCGCCAATTCGATCACGGATGGTGGACATGGACCGCGTTCTCGCCGGGCGACGAGCAGCAGCGATGGATGCGCTCGCGCGACGATGGCGCCGGGCAGGTGATGCTCGACGGCAATGAGCTCGCGAAGGGCCACGCGTACTTCCGTGTGGGCGATGTCGAAGTGAGCCACGATGGTTCGCTCGTCGCCTGGACCGAGGACACCGTCGGGCGCCGCGGTCACGAGCTGCGCATGCGCGACCTGTCGACCGGCAAGGACCTTCCCGATCGCATCAGAGGCACGCTGGAGTCGGTGGTCTGGGCCGCCGACGGACGCAGCATCTTCTACATGCGACAGGATCCCGTGCTCCTGCAAAGCGGGCCGGTCTGCCGCCATGTTCTTGGCACCGATCCCGCCAGCGACACGATCGTCTATCAGGAACCCGACCAGACCCTCTTCACCTCGATCGACGCCTCGCGCTGCCGCACGCTGCTTCGGATCCAGATGGAGGGCTACGACACCAACGAACTGCGCACCGTGCCGCTGGCCAACCCAGCGGATGCGCCACGCGTGGCGCTGCCGCGCACGGCTGGCGTGCGTCACTACGCCGATCGGCTCAACGGGACCTGGCTCATTCGCACGAACCTCAACGCGCGCAACTTCCGCATCGCCGTGGCGAGCGATGCAGAGCTCGCCGAACCCGGGCGCTGGCGGGAGCTCGTGCCGCACCGTACGGATGCCGCGATCGACGACGCCTCGCTCCTTGAGCAGGGCGTGGCCGTGGCCGAGCGCGTCGACGCCAACGCCCGCGTGCGCATCGTGCCGTGGTCGGGCGGCGAGGGCCGGCTGATCGCGACCGATGAGGCCGCCTGCACGATGACGCTCGGCGACAACCCGGATCCTGCGAATCGCTGGGTTCGCGTGGAGTACGGCTCGATGATCACGCCGCAGCGCACGATCGATGTCGACCTGGCGACCGGCGCGCAGCAGGTGCGCAAGGAGCGCACGGTGCGCGGCTACGACCGGTCTCGCTACGCGAGCGCACGGCTCTGGGCGCCGAGCCGTGATGGCAAGCGCATTCCGATCTCGATCGCATGGCGGAACGATGCCTGGGCGCACGACGGCGCACACCCGGCCTTGCTCGAGGCCTACGGCGCGTACGGCTACGCGAGCGATGCCCGCTTCGATCTTCCCGGCGTGTCGCTCATGGACCGTGGCGTCGCGCTCGTCACGGTGCATGTGCGTGGCGGCGCCGACTTGGGCCAGGACTGGTACGAGGATGGCCGGCTGCTCAGGAAGCGCAACACCTTCAACGACTTCATCGATGCCACCGACTGGCTCGTGCGCGAGCGCTGGGTCGATGCCAAGCGCGTCTTCGCCAGCGGCGGATCGGCGGGCGGGCTCCTGATGGGCGCGGTCGCCAACATGGCGGGGGATCGCTACCGCGGCATCATCCTCGGGGTTCCCTTCGTCGATGCGCTGACGACCATGCTTGATCCATCGATCCCGCTGACGACGAACGAGTGGTCGCAGTGGGGCAATCCGATCGAGTCGCGCGAGGCCTACGAGTACATCTTGTCCTATTCGCCCTACGACAACATCCAAGCGAAGGACTATCCCGCGATGCTCGTGACGACGGGCCTCTGGGATTCCCAGGTCGGCTACTTCGAGCCCGCCAAGTTCGTCGCGCGACTGCGTCGGCTCAAGACCGACCGCGAGCCGTTGCTCTTCGACATCGAGATGGCAGCCGGACACGGTGGGCGCACCGGGCGCTTCGACCGGTTGGCGCGGGTCGCACGCGAGCAGGCTTTTGTGCTGGACCTCGCAGGCGTTCGTGACTAACCCTCTGGCTGAGGTGCTCGACCGCACCGTCCGTGGTGCTCACCCCGCTGGCCGCAGTGCATGACGTCGCTGGCCGCCGCACACCTGCTGGCCGGGGCGGGCAGCACTCTGCAGTGGGTGATCCCTGCCGTACCGCGTCGTGCGTTGCTAGGCTTGGCTTCGCGGGCCCAGCGGCTCACAGACCAACGAGGACCACCCATGACCACCATGACTGCACCGAGCAAGTGCCCCTTCGCGGGCGGATTCGTCAAGAACATCGCGCAAGGTCCCACCAACCGTGATTGGTGGCCGAGCGAACTCGACCTGTCCGTGCTCGCGCGCAATTCCTCGAAGTCCGATCCGATGGGCGCGGGCTTCCAGTACGCCAAGGCCTTCAAGGAGCTGGACCTCGATGCGGTGATGGCTGACCTCAAGGTGCTCATGACCGACTCGCAGGCGTGGTGGCCCGCCGACTACGGCCACTACGGGCCGTTCATGATCCGCATGGCGTGGCACAGTGCAGGCACGTATCGCACGAGCGATGGTCGCGGCGGCGGCGGGTCGGGCCTTCATCGCTTCGCCCCGCTCAACAGTTGGCCTGACAACGTGAACCTCGACAAGGCGCGCCGCCTGCTCTGGCCGATCAAGCAGAAGTACGGACAGAGGCTCTCGTGGGCCGACCTGATGATCCTCGCGGGGAACGCTGCGCTCGAATCCATGGGCTTCAAGACCTTCGGCTTTGGTGGCGGACGACCGGATGTCTGGGAACCCGACACCACCTACTGGGGCAGCGAGCGCACGTGGCTCGGTGATGAGCGCTACCAGGGCGACCGCGTGCTCGAGAGCAATCTCGCCGCCGTGCAGATGGGCCTGATCTATGTGAATCCCGAAGGCCCCAACGGCAAGCCCGATCCCATCGCGTCGGCGCGTGACATCCGCGAGACCTTCGCGCGCATGGCGATGAACGACGAGGAAACCGTGGCGCTGATCGCCGGTGGTCACACCTTCGGCAAGTCGCATGGCGCGGCCGATCCTGCGAAGCATCTTGGCCCGGATCCTGAAGCGGCACCGCTGCAGGAGATGGGCTTCGGTTGGCGCAACTCATTCGGTTCGGGCCATGGCCGTGACACGATTTCGAGCGGCCTCGAGGGTGCATGGACCCCGAATCCCACGACGTGGGACAACGGCTATTTCGACACGCTCCTCGGCAACGAATGGGAGCTGACCAAGAGCCCCGCCGGCGCATGGCAGTGGGTGCCGCAGGGCACGCTCGCCAACGGTCCGCAGGTCACGGCGCCCGATGCCGAGGATGCCAGCACGCGTGTGACCGTCATCATGCTGACGACCGACCTAGCGCTCCGCATGGACCCCGCCTACGAGAAGGTCTCGCGCCGTTTCCACAGGGATCCCAAGGCGTTCGCCGATGCGTTCGCGCGCGCGTGGTTCAAGCTCACGCACCGCGACATGGGGCCGCGCTCGCGCTACCTAGGCAAGCTCGTCCCGAGCGAAGTGCTCGTGTGGCAGGATCCGGTTCCGGCCGCCACGCACCCGCCTGTCGGTGCAGCCGACGCCGCCGCGCTGAAAGCCAAGGTCCTCGCCTCGGGGCTGTCGGTCGCCCAGCTCGTGACGACGGCGTGGGCTTCCGCGAGCACCTTCCGCGGCACCGACAAGCGTGGCGGCGCCAACGGCGCGCGCATCCGGCTCGCCCCGCAGAAGGACTGGGCCGTCAACAACCCGGCCGCCCTCGCGATCGTGCTGAAGGCGCTCGAGTCGATCCGCGCTGAGTTCAACAAGACAGGCGCGACACAGGTGTCGATGGCCGACCTGATCGTGCTCGCGGGTTGCGCCGGCGTGGAGAAGGCCGCCAAGGATGCCGGCATCAGCGTGACCGTGCCGTTCACGCCGGGCCGCACCGATGCGACGGACGAAGACACCGACGCCGAGTCGTTCAAGGTGCTGCAGCCCGCAGCGGATGGCTTCCGCAACTATCTCGCGCACAGCCTGCCGCGTCGTGCAGAGCACCTGCTGGTCGACAAGGCCGACCTGCTCACGCTGACCGCGCCGGAAATGACCGTGCTCGTGGGCGGCCTGCGTTCGATGGGCGCCAACTGGGATGGCTCCGCGCTCGGCGTCTTCACCAAGACCCCGGGGCGCCTGACCAACGACTGGTTCGTCAACCTGCTCGACATGGGCATCGAGTGGACGCCGCTCTCGTCGGATGAAGAGACCTTCGCGGGCCGCTGCCGCCGCACCGGGCAGGCTGTCTGGACGGCGAGCCGCGTCGACCTCGCGTTCGGCTCGAACTCCCAGCTGCGCGCCCTCAGCGAGGTCTACGCCAGCGCCGATGCGAAGGCGAAGTTCGTGCACGACTTCGTCGCGGCGTGGGTCAAGGTCATGAACCTCGACCGGTTCGATCTGGCGTGACCATCGGTCTTGCGGCTCGCTCGGGCCCAGCGACCATCGTGGCGTGATCAGAGGGTTCTTCCGCGCCTGATCATCATGGCACTGTGGGCGGGAACGCTCGCCTCCGCTTGGAGGGGCCGATCATCACGCCCGCATGGGCCGTTAGCATCGCCTCCATGCACGACAGCCAGCGGCGCTTCATTGACTTCATGGTCGATGCCGGAGTGCTCACCTTCGGCGACTTCACCACCAAGAGCGGCCGCAAGACGCCGTACTTCGTCAACACGGGCCGGTACCGCTCGGGCGTCCACCTGGTCGAGCTCGGTCGGGCGTATGCCGATGCGATCGAGCGTTCGTTCCCAGGCGGCTTCGATTGCCTCTTCGGTCCTGCGTACAAGGGGATCCCGCTGGTCGTTGCTGTGTCCATGGCGTTCGCCGAGCGTGGCCGCGAGGTTGAGTTCTGCTTCAACCGCAAGGAAGCCAAGGATCACGGCGAGGGCGGTGTGCTCGTCGGCCGCAGCTTGAAGGATGGCGACCGCGTGCTCATCGTCGAAGATGTGACGACCGCCGGCACTTCCATTCGCGAAACGGTGCCGGTGCTGCGCGCCGCGGCGCGCGTGTCGCTGGCGGGGCTCGTGGTGTCGGTCGATCGTCAAGAGCGTGCGAGCGAGAGCTCGACCCGCACGGCTTTGGCCGAGGTCGGCCACGAGTTCGGGATGCCGACGGCCGCGATCGTCACGATCGACGAAGTCGTCGAGCACCTGGGAGCGCGGCTGACCGATGCCGACCGCGCCCGCATCGCTGCGTACCGCGCGCAGTATGGCGCGGCGGGGCAGTAGGTCTGGGTGCGTCCCATCCACGCCTCGCGCTACCGTGCGCGCATGACTGCCGAAAACCTCGCCTCGACCCGTGCCACGTCAGTCTTTGGAGTGCTCGCTCCGTCTGTCGCTGCATCGGTCGTGCTCGCCCTGGCTGCGCCGCGCACCCACGCTGCGCCCCCGACCGAAGCCGAGCAGATCGCGCTCTGGGCCAGTGACCGCGACACGCGCATGGCGTGGTGGCGCGACGCTCGCTTCGGCATGTTCATCCACTGGGGGCTCTACTCGCCCGCGGGCGGCTACTGGGATGGCAAGCGCTACGAGCAGCACTACGCGGAATGGATCCAGCACTGGGCTGCCGTGCCCTGCGCCGAGTACGCACGGCAGATGAAGCCGCGCTTCGTGCCGGATGCAGGCTTCGCAGACGGGTGGGCCGAGCTCGCACGCGCGGCGGGCATGTCCTACGCCGTCATGACCTCGAAGCACCACGACGGCTTCACCCTCTTCAACTCGAAGGAGCCGTACTCGCTGTCGAATGACATCGCCGGTGGAACCAACATCTCGCCCGCGGGCCGCGATGTCGCGCGCGAGTTCGCCGACGCGATGCGTGCGCGCGGCCTCAAGGCCGGCTTCTACTACTCGCTCCTCGATTGGCAGCACCCCGATGCCTACGAGATGGCGCTGCCGGCGTATCCCAAGACTGGCCGGCCGCGCGACCATGCGCGGTATCTCGCGTACCTGCGCGGCCATGTGAACGAACTGCTGGCCAACTACGGTCCGCTCTCCACGATCTGGTTCGACTACTCCGATGAGTCCCGCCAAGGTGCGGCATGGGGCGCCGCCCAGCTCATGGCCGACATGCGGGCGAAGCAGCCTGGGATCCTGGTCAACAACCGGCTCTTCTTCGGCCTCGAGAACAAGAACGGCGACTACGGCACGCCGGAGAAGTATGTGCCGCCCACCGGGCTGCCTGGCATGGACTGGGAGGTCAACCACACGCTCAACGAGAGCTACGGCTTCAGTGCGCACGACATGAACTGGAAGGACGCCACGACGGTGGTGCGCCTCTTGAGCGACATCGTGTCCAAGGGCGGCAACCTGCTCCTGAACATCGGCCCCGATGCGCACGGCCGCGTGCCGGAGCAGGCCGAGCGTGCGCTCCGCGGCGTGGGCGCATGGATGACGGTCAACGGCGAAGCGATCCGGGGCACGACGGCGAGCCCGTTCCAGCGGCTGTCATGGGGACGAGCGACGCAGAAGCCCGGCGTGCTCTACCTGCATGTGTGGGAGTGGCCCAAGGACGGCCGCCTCGTCGTACCGATGCAGGGCAAGGTGCGCGGCGCGCGACTCCTCGGCAGCGACGCGCCCATCCGCGCTGCGCCGAGCCCGCAGGAGTCGGGTCGCCTGGTCGTCGACGTGCCGGCGAAGCCCGTCGATCCCGCGTGCTCCGTGGTGCGCCTTGATCTTGACGGCGAGGTCCTGCCGATGACGTTCCTCGTCTTCCCGGATGCGCGTGGAATGCTGTCGCTCACGCCGCACGATGCCACGCTCGATGGTCCATCGATCCGCATCGAGCGCGTCGGGGTGATTGGCGAGGTCACGCACAACATCGGCTATTGGCTCGATCCCGTGGCCACGGCGGCGTGGCCGATCGGGATCGGCGCCGCGCAGGGCGGGACCTACCGCATCGAGATCGACCTCGCGTGCACCGACGCGGCTGCCGGCTCGCGCATGCGACTCGAGATCGAAGGCGGTGCCGGCTCGCCTGAGTTCACGGTGCCCGCAACTGGCGGTTGGCAGTCGTATCGCACGATCGAGGTCGGCCGTGTGGAGTTGCCGATGGGTTCCCATCGCGCCATCCTCCGCGCGCTGTCGAAGCCCGGCGAAGCGGTCGCGAACATCCGAGCGATCCGTCTTGTTCGGGAGACCAATCCATGAACCCTTGGCAACCCACGCTCCACGGCTCGATCGTCAAGCTGCGGCCACTCCAGGCCGCCGATCTCGATGAGCTTCATGCGGCCGCGGCCGATCCCCTCATCTGGGAGCAGCACTCGGAGCGCGACCGACACGAACGACCCATCTTCGAGCGCTTCTTCAAGGGCGCGCTCGAGTGCGGTGGGGGACTTGTGATCTCCGAGCGCAGCAGCGGCAGGATCATCGGCTCGAGCCGCTACTACGACTGGGATCCTGCAGGATCGTCGGTCGTGATCGGCTACACCTTCCTAGAACGCGCGCACTGGGGCGGAGCCACCAACCGCGAGGTCAAGTCGCTCATGCTCGCGCATGCGTTCCTGCATGTGGCGACCGCGTGGTTCCACGTCAGCCCCGGCAACCTGCGCTCGCAGCGTGCGCTCGAGCGCATCGGGGCGCGGCTCGACCGCCGCGAGCAGGTGCCTGTCGGCGGCGTGCCCAGCGACCGGCTGATCTACCGGATCGATCGGGCGGGGTAGGCCTCAGGTCCCGAAGGCCGTCAGCAACTGGCCGAGATCGGCGCCGTCGACTCTGGCATCATCGTTCAGGTCAGCTGCGCACCCGGGGCACGGTCCCCATGCGCTGAGCATGGCGCCAAGGTCAGCGCCATCCACGATGCCGTCGCAATTGAGGTCTGCTTCGGAGCAGGGCGGTGGTGTCCAGTACCGCTGCACATCGACTGTGCCGGCAGCGATCAGGCTGCCATCAGCCGACAGGGCGGGGCCGCCTTGGCTGAGGCCAGTGATCGATGCACTCCAGAACACCTCGAGCGTGGGCGCGAACGCGCGAAGATCGGCAGGTCCGCCGCCGGCGCCGTTGGAATTGTTGTGGTAGAGGCGCCCGAGGGCGTCAACGGCCACCATCGACGAGGTGAACCCCGTTGGGCTGAGCACGGTTCCGGCCGACTCTGCGCGGACGGCGCCAGTGAGCTGATCACGGATCTGCAGTCGCCCCTCGGGCGAGAGCATGGTCACGCCTCCATCCGGCGTGACCGCGTGCCGGGCACCAGGTTCGGTGTAGGCCTGGGCCGACCACAGCAACTGGAAGCCGCTGCCGGTGTCCTTGAACGCGTAGAGCTTGTCGAAGCTCGGGCCCTCGTTGCTCGTGCGAAGGTAGAAGACGAGGCCGCCGGTGGCGCAGAACGGCGAGTTCTGGTTGAGGAAGCCCGGCATGGTCTGGCTGCTGTAGAGCCGTTGGCCGGTCGTGGCGCTGAAGCGGGAGATGCGTTGCCCACCGCCGGCCACTTCGTCGACGTAGATGGCATCGCCGTCCCGGGCGGGGCCGCAGTTCCCGCTCACGCTGCAGCTTCTTGACGTCAACCACACCGTCGCGCCAGTCTGGGCATCGATGCGGCGCATCTCGAGATGGCTCGCGAAGATCGGATCGCCGTCGTCCATGAAGACGATGCCGTCATAGGCGCCCGTGCGGACCATGTCGGCCGAGACCCAGATCACTGCACCCGTCTGCGCGTCAAGGCAGTGCACGCGTCCGGCCGAGGCGGAGCCGTTGCCGCCGCGGCCCACGAACACCCGCCCATCCTTCGCGCCGTAGACGACGGTGGTCCATTGACCGCTCTCGAACGGGCAGTCGAAGGTCCACAGCGTGGCGCCTGTCGTGAGATCGAGACAGTGCACCCGGGCTTCGCCCGGCGGTGGGTTGTAGGGAGCCTGTGCGTACGTCTGGCGAACCATGAAGGCGCGATGGCCCTCGATGGCCGGAGCCCAGGAGATCAGGCAGCCCATGTTGCTGCGGGCCCAGGTCACCTCGGCAGAGGATGGCCCGATGGCACCTGAGCGCCCGTTCGCCATCGGTCCACCCCCGAGGTTGGGCCAGTCGGCCAGGGCGATCGGGCAAAGGAGGGCAATGGTGATGGCGCTGACGATGGTTCGCAGGATGGGCATGGAGCGTCAAGGGATCGACTCGGCATGGGTCGATGCGATGGAAAGGTAGTCCGGGCAGGCGGTAAGTCAAAGCGCCCTTTGTCCTTGGATCAGGCATCACGCCGTGCATCACGCCGCATCGATGGGTCGACGCTTCGCTTCAACGCGTGCAGCAGAAGGGGCCCGGGTCTTTGCACGACACGCTGACGCATGTGGTGGGTGCGATGCTTCGCTGGGCCGATCGCATCGATGGACCGCCGACCGAGCTGCGCCCCTCGATCGAGAGCGGTGTGCAGCGGACGCCTGCGGAACTCTTGCGCCTGCTGGACACGGCGGCGAGTGGGCTGGCTGCGAGCGCAGAGCGTGCGCGGGCGCGTGGACTCGGAACGGAGTTCGAGGTGACAATCGCAGGCCAGGCCCATCGATTCACGCGCGGTGCCGCGCTCGTCCATGTGGCCACGCATGGCATGCACCATCGTGCGCAGTGCCTCAACATGCTTCGGCATCTGGCCGTGCCCGGCGTCAGCGATTGCCTGCCCGAGATCGATCCGCTCGACTGGCAGCTGCGGGCGAACTCATGAGGCGCACATCTGGCACTTGCCCTTCAGGACGATGGTGTGCTCCTCGAGCGTGAAGCCATGGGGGAGAAGACCTCGAAGGCCTCCCGGGCAGCCTTCAAGGTCGTAGACGCGATCACAGCCGTGGCAATGGAAGTGGTGGTGATGGTGTGCGGCGACCGCCGCAAGCTCGTATCGGGGAGCCTGGCCGGGAATCGACACGGCATGGATCTCACCCGCCTCTTCCAGCGCGCGAAGATTGCGGTAGATGGTGCTCTGGCTGATCGACGGTATGGCACGGAGGGCGAGGGCGTGCAGCTCGTAGGGCGAGAGCGGGCGCGACTCGCGTGCAATGATGGCGAGCAGCGCGCTGCGCTGGCGCGTGGTGCGCCCGAGTGCGCGGAGGGCGGACGCGGGCGCCTGCTTCGGCGAGGTCCGTGCGCGGGCAGCCGTGCGGGATGTGCGGCGGGTAGCCATGCACAGTAGCATATGCAAACGCATTCCCATTTGCAAGGCTCCCACCCCATGGCCACCATGACGCACAGCGATCCATCGTCCGACACCCGTCGCCTTCCCGTCACCGTCCTCTCCGGCTTCCTCGGAGCAGGCAAGACGACGCTGCTCAGTCATGTCCTCAACAACCGCGAAGGTCTGCGCGTCGCGCTCATCGTCAACGACATGAGCGAGGTGAACATCGACGCATCGCTGGTGCGTGGTGCCGTCGAGCTCAATCGAACCGAAGAGAGGCTCATCGAGATGTCCAACGGCTGCATCTGCTGCACGCTTCGCGAGGACCTGATGAAGGAAGTCCGCCGCCTCGCCGATGAGGGCCGGTTCGATTACCTGCTCATCGAATCGACCGGGATCAGCGAACCCAAGCCCGTCGCTGCAAGCTTCTATGTAGAGCAGGAAGACGGCCAGATGCTGTCCGACGTCGCCAACCTGGACACCATGGTGACGGTGGTCGACGCCAAGAACTTCCTGCATGACTGGGACAGTTCGCAGCAGCTGAAGGACCGCCGGACGCTGCAAGCCGATGGTGACGAGCGGATGATCGTTGACCTGCTCAACGACCAGGTCGAGTTTGCCAACATCATCGTGATCAACAAGTGCGACCTCGTGTCGGTGACCGATGCCGATCGTCTTGAGTCCATCCTGCGACAGTTGAATCCCAAGGCGCGATTCATTCGCGCCAACCATGGCAGGGTCTCGCCGCGGGAGATCCTCAACACCAAGACCTTCGACTACGAAGCCGCGCAGGCAAGCCCGGGATGGGTGCAGGAACTCATGGGCAACCACACGCCGGAGACTGAGGAGTACGGCATCTCGAGCTTCGTCTATCGAGCGCGTGTGCCATTCCATCCGCAGCGCCTCGCCCAGATGCTCAACCGGGGCTTGAAGGGCGTGGTTCGCTCCAAGGGCTTCTTCTGGCTGGCCACGCGCATGCGTGATTGCGGTACGTGGGCGCAAGCGGGGTCATCCCTGACGATCGACCGGGCCGGCATGTGGTACGCAGCGCTGCCCAAGAGTCAGTGGGAAGGAACCGGCGGACTCGAAGACTGGGTCAAGTCCAACTGGCAGGATCCCTTCGGCGATCGGCGACAGGAGATCGTCTTCATTGGTGCCGGCATGGATCGGGAGGAGCTCACGCGCCAACTCGACGCATGCCTGCTTTCAGGGGATGAGTTTTCGCAAGGTCCGAAGGCTTGGGCTCGGTACGAAGACCCCTTCCCAGCTTGGGAACAGCCTTAGCTCAGAGCGACCGCTGATTCCGCAGAAGAACGCCAGATGCCTGAGCCGGTCCAACCGTGGCTCAACGCCCCGGTCAGGGCAGGGGAGCGAAAATTTCTGAAAGCTCACTTGTCCCGGTCGATGCGGCCTCCTAGCCTGACCGTGCAATGAGCGATCGCGCCCCATCCTGCTCCAAGCCTCAGGCGACTTCCACGGCCAATGCCGTGCGCAGCTGCCAGTGCTTCTGCATGGATTGTTCCTCCATGCATGCCGGCGTCATGCATTCGAAGGATCAAGCAGGGCATCGACGGACTCGCTGAGCGCAAGCATCACGCAGACTGATCGAAGAAGGCCCTGCCCGAAGGCAGGGCCTGTTTCATTCATCGAACACACAGAGAAAACGCGGCCGCACCATGGAATCCTTCCCAGAACCCGCCCGATCCGGGCGAACCAAGACAAATGCCCCTCGCAAGCCCGCCTCAACCGAGCGTCGTGGAGTGCACGCCCGATACGACGCGCTTGCGTCCTCGGATGACTCGCTGTGCGAGCGCGGTCGCCTGTACCTCGGCCCCGCGCCACTTCCAGTCGTAGCGGCACGCCTTGCGAGCACCCTTGCAGAGGGCTGCACGATCGTCGAAGAGACCTCCGGCGCGGTGCGCGCATGGGATGATCGAGCGCTTGCCGCTCTCGTGCGTCAGGGATCGTTCGAGGCTCGTGCCGCCGTCCGGCTTGCAGCGCCCATCGAGTGCGTGGACGAGACGGATCTGCTCGCCGTCGTGCGCTGCTTACGGCTCGAACAGGACATGCTCGGCGCCGATGTGCGGGCGATCTGGAGCCTTCAGGCCATCGATGCAGACCTCGTCCTGCACAGCATCGACCCCGCGGCACCGCTCGCCATGCTTTCGGATGCCATCACGGACTACACGCAGCTCCAGATCGCAGAGCAACGACTGCCGCGCTTCCCGCGGCGCTTCGCCGGCGAACTGCTCCGAGCCGGCATCGTGGAGATCACGCCGGGTGACACCAAGGTCTGGGGCAGTTTCGTCGAGATCGGAGTTCGGCTGGGCTCTGGGGCGGCAGTTCGAGAGTGCGAGCGCACCATCGTCTTCGATCGCCCGAGTGCAACATGGCATGTCGACGAGTGAGTCCCTGAGTGTCTTGCGCTCACTCGGGAATCCGAAGCCGTCGGTCAGTAACTCGGCCACGCCACTCCGTTGGCCCACCGCGAGAGACCTCCGCGCACGCAACCCCATGTCGCAAAGGGCGCATCCGCACGCCGCACAACGCGAACGCCCCGGCCGTGTGGCCGGGGCGTTCGCTCCGGACTGCTGCTCGCACCGCCCGAAGGCGACACGGCGAGAAGTGTGGTCGCCGGCCAGGAGCCGGCGGGGATGCGCGAGGGGAGTGTCAGCGACGACGGCGCGAGCCGACGAGGCCTGCCATGACCAGGAGCGCCACTGCGCCGGGTGCAACAACATCGCCGCGACCAACGCGACCGGCCTCTTCACCTTCGAGCTCACTTAGTCGGCGGCGTCCGTTGGACTCCTGACCGTGTTCGCCTCCATCCGCGATGGCAGCAACCTGTACTTCGCCAGCACCGATACGAACAGCACCGCCTTCACGATGAATATCAGGGGATCCATCGAATTAGACCCATGGCTCTACCTCAGCACACTCAGCCCGCAAACAACTTTGAACTCTCAATACTGTGTCCGGTACTCCACCCAGCCCATCACCACCATCGCTGGAGCCGTCCCCGCATCGGGTACGATTGCGCCAACGGGCATGGCTGGCCTCGTAGGCCGCCGTCGCCGCTGAGCGTGTGGTGCGCAGTCAGTGACGGGCGGGTGATTCGGGTTCCCGCCATCATGGGAAGTGAACATCGCAGGGTGCGAGCCACACGGTCCGCACCCTGTCTTCGCATGTTGCATTGCCGCGGCGGAGGGGCCTCGCGCCGTGCTCGACGCCCGCCCGAGCGCCCGTAGGGAGGCGCTTCAAGCCGCTCCCAGTTCGCGCAGCGCCGTTCGGCCATAACACTGCACCGCTGCCGAGATCGGCTGCGCGAGCGCACCGAGCTCGTCAGCCGAACACCGACTGTGTTCGAAGGTGCCCTCCCTCAACCGAGTCGCCGTGCGACACCACGGAACCCGGTGGAGGGCTTCTCGAGACCGCCAGACCAAGTTCAGCGCTACCTCGGGAAGTTGCATTTGAGCGAAACTTCGCAGTGACTCGGCGGTGGCTAAAGTTGACCGACTACCTTCCAAGTAGCCATCGTCTCCAAGCCCATCAGGAGGCACCGACGGACATGCCAGTTTCATGCCAACAATCAGACAGGGTTCTTAGGACCATCGACCTCTTTGCAGGATGCGGCGGCCTGGCCACGGGCTTTGAGATGGCCTCGGTCCCCGGAGGAGCGCGGTTTGAGTGCGTCGGCGCCATCGACAACTGGCAGCCAGCCTGCGACGCGTTCTCGTTGAACCATCCGGTCAAGGCGACCTGCACGGGCGTTTCCGAGAAATCCGTCGGGGAGATCCTCGATAGGGTTGGGTCAGTCGATGTGATAGCGGGCGGCCCCCCATGCCAGGGGTTTTCAACAAGCGGAAAGCGCGCGCTCGATGATCCTCGGAACAGCTTGGTGAAGGCGTACTTCGGCGCCGTAGCTCTCGCGAAGCCTCGCGTTTTCCTCATGGAGAATGTGTCCGGCTTCACGACATTCCAAGATGGCGCCATCATGAGGGAGGTCTTGGATCTCGCGCGCGAGCTTGGCTACAAGCCGTATCCCGGGATCGTGCTTGCCAGCCTTTGCGGTGTCCCGCAGCGCCGCCGTCGTTTCATTCTCGTTGGAGTCAGGGAGGGAACATTTGAGTTCCCGAATCAGCGACATGCGTCCGCGGATTGCCACGGGGGCTTTCTGTTCGAGGATAGCGCGGTCGACAGCGGCAGCAATTCCTTGGTAGTTGATCAGCGGCCGAGCGACGGAACTGAACAGTGGACCTTCATGGACGCAACTTGCGACCTGCCGGCTATCGATGCAGGGGAGGAGTCGACCGGATACGCCAGCGCTCCGACCAATGCGTACCAGGCATGGGCCCGAGAAGGCGCCCCTGACTCGCTCGCCGACCATGTCGCGTGCGGGCATCGGGAGTACTTCGTGAAGATGATGAGTTTCATCCCTCAGGGTAGATCGGCGATGGACCCCGAGATTCAGGCCCTCATGCCTGTCGAACTACGTCCTCAGTCCGGGTTCCCCAATTCATATGCGCGGATCAGGGGCGACGAGCCGTCCCCGACGATCACTCGAAACTTCACCACGCCTTCAAGTGCGAACTGCATTCATCCGCTCCGAAACAGATCGCTCACGCTGCGAGAAGGCGCTCGTTGCCAATCATTCCCTGATCGCTACCGATTCGCCGGGAGCCACGGTGATCGCCGCCTGATGATCGGCAATGCCGTCCCCCCTTTGTTGGCACGGGCGCTGGGGGTTCAAATCTTGCGTTGCCTGACTGGGGCCAAAGGCAGTGATGTCCCAACGCTGGCGGGGTCGGCCAGCTAGAGGCTGAGGGTCGCCTGAATCGCGTCAAGTCCGTGATGAAACTGCACTTGGTTTCCACCCGCAGGGCGGTGCATCTGAAAGAAACCGAAAGGCAGAGTGACAGTGCTGCCTCCGTTTCGGGGACCGACCGCTGCGCGAGAATTGAGCGGCATTTTGGATATAGCGGCGACGATCGAAGCCAGCGGGATCACGCGGGATTCAAGGACCTCACCGGAAGCCTCGTTGCGGATGTAGTACCAAATGAATTCGGCCTGCGCATCCGGATCGGCGCAGAGGCCGCGAGAAAAGCAGAGCTCGGCGATGCGTGGCAATTCATGACGCATCCACTCGAGTGTCGCATTCCACTCATTTGGAATGATGGCAGCCAAGGTCTCGGCGACAAACCGCTCCTGATGCAGTTCCTGCGACTTGCCGTCCTTTGATCGAATTGGACCCCGCGGAAGCTTCCCACCGAGTGCATCCCGCATCTCTTTGCTGGAAAGCGGACCGATGAAGAATCGGATGCCCGTCCTAACCGCATGAGGCACGCGCACGCCGAACTGCGCCTCGAATCCGGCGACAAACCGCTCCGGGGTGACCAGCCAAACCTGACCGCCGGCACTCTTCTTTAGAGAGATCTTTGCAGTGCGGCCGGTGTCCCAGCGAACCACCAGATCCGTCTTGGATGGCGTAACGCCTCCCAAAACGCAGCGACCACGCTTGGCATCGATGCCTCCTGCGACAACTCGTGGAACGGATGAGTCAGGCAGGCCGAAGCAATCCTGATGAAGCTCCGAGGAGCGCGTAGCGTTCGACTCAAGAGCTCCTTTGAGCTGCTGCTCGAGGTCATGGCCCGAAAGCTTTGCATGCTTCCAGCCTTCCGAGCGGTTCCTTCCAGTCATAAATCCGCCTGTTTCAGTTTTACGATTTGCGTAACTCGGCTGCGAACTTTTCCGACGTTGCTTCCAGCGTCAGAGGACATCCGAGGGGGATCCGGGCCGTCTTTGTCCCGCCCATCGCGGCATTCGCAACTGGCTCGACACCTCCAGTGGCTCGCCTATCCGCCAGATAGAACTGACCTGCCACGAGATCGAGACCCAAGACATAGTCCAATTGCCCGCTATCGAGATCGTTCAGTTTCCCCTGCTTCAGATCCATCCCGCCATTCTTCTTCCAGGTGCCCTTGTGGTCGACAAAGATGTCGACACGGAGGCGCTTGTGGGGAGTTCGAATCTCGATATCCGCAGTCGCCTTGATGCCGCGAGAAAGGAACTCGCGTTCACTATCGACACCAACACGATCGATTACTGTGCCCTCCGGCAATCGCTTTGGCTTTTCTAACGCCTTGATCAGCAACTCCTCCTCAAGCCATCCCAACGCGACATCAAACGCATACTCCTCGGTGTGGCGGCGATCCGTGAGGAAGGGACGCGTTCTCAGTCGATCACGAATCAGGCGCCATGAGATAGGCGACAGCTCGTCTT
>Ga0194123_10003768_pt1 | contig 17904 bp, 23 predicted proteins | sample TA2MahsurfametaG_5_FD_155479 | JGI IMG/M metagenome (GOLD analysis project Ga0194123, IMG submission 155479) | Freshwater microbial communities from Lake Tanganyika, Tanzania - TA2015023 Mahale A surface | ecosystem: Environmental > Aquatic > Freshwater > Lake | place: Tanzania: Lake Tanganyika... | reverse complement strand
ACGGCCGGGCATCCCGTGACTGATACGATCCGCACAGGGAGTTTGCTCCCGTCCGGCGGCATGGCCAAGTGGTAAGGCAGAGGATTGCAAATCCTTTACCCCCAGTTCGAATCTGGGTGCCGCCTCTCGTTTCCGATCAGCCCAGCTGAGCCTGGTTGTATCAGCGCAGCTGAGCTCGAATCACCCATGGCGGCTCTCCGAGGGCTGCCAGATCGCTGTTCACTGCTTCGCAGCGCAGATCGCTGGGATCGATCTGACAGCCACCGCGCACCGACCAGGTACTCGGCAGGCCCTGCACCAGGCCGCGCCCATCAAAGCGAGCCAGGCTGAGGCTCACCAGCTTTACGTTCAGCGGACGCTTCAGCGAGCAACTGCCGTTGCGGCAGCCCATCGGTTCGCTGCCCTCCGCCAGGGCTCCCACCAGCGTCAGCCGGATCGAAGCACCGGGCTCAGCCGCCTCGGCCTGCACACTCAGGCGCAGCACCTCCGAGCTGCGTTGATCCAGCTGCAGCTCCTGGCAGCGCAACCTGGGCGCTGCGCCGTGTTCCACCACGCAGCTGTTGGGGCGGTACCGCCAACGGCCAAAGGGCTCCTCCGCGGCCGCCAGGGGCCGCCAGGGGCCAAGCAGCAGCACGGCTGCCGCCAACACAGCACCGCAACCCAAGCCACGGCCCAGCATCAGTAGCCGGAGTCGGCCACGCACATGCCGATGCACACCAAGCCATTGCTGGCGGTGCGGCCGCAGTGGCCGCACAGCACCGGATCGGGCGGCAGTTCGCTAGCGCCTTGGGGTGGCTCAGCGGCTTGAGGCGGCTGAAGGTTGGAGGTGGCGTTGGCGGTGGCGATGGCTGAGCTGGGCAGAGAATTCACCGCAGAGATGGCCCCGATTGGCTCGATCATGGCAAGCAACAGCCATCAACCCGGGATCGGTGTGGGCACCTGGGCCTGGGGCAACCAGTTCCTCTGGGGCTACGACCCCGCGCGCGACGACGAGGCCCTGGCCGCCACCTTCCGCCGCTGCCTGGAGCTGGGGCTGCACTTCTTCGATACGGCGGATTCCTACGGCACCGGCCGGCTCAATGGGCGCAGCGAGGCCCTGCTGGGCCGTTTTGCCATGGCAGCGCCAGCCGAGCCGCGCGCCAAGCTCTGCATTGCCACCAAATTGGCCCCCTTCCCCTGGCGGCTGGGGCGCCAGGGCTATCAGCGCGCCTTCGCCTCCTCGCAGGAGCGGCTGCAGGGCCACTTGCAGCGGGTGCAGCTGCACTGGAGCACCGCCCGCTACGCCCCCTGGCAGGAGGGGCCACTGCTCGATGGCCTGGCCGATCTGGTGCGCCGTGGCGCCGTGGCGAGCCTGGGGGTCTCAAACATGGGCCCCGTGCGGTTGCGCCAGGTGCATCAGCGCTTGGCCGATCAGGGGGTGCCCTTGCGCAGCCTGCAGGTGCAGCTCTCGCTGCTCGCACCGCAACCGGTGCTGGCAGGCGGAGTAGCGGAGGTGTGCCGTGAGCTCAACATCGAGCTGATTGCTTACAGCCCACTGGCCCTGGGATTGCTCAGCCGCTACAACAGCCAGAACACAGCTGGCGCGCGGCCGCTCACCGGCACGCGCCGGCGGCTGTTCCAGCAGCTCGAGCCCCAGCTGCAACCGCTGCGCCAACGCATGGCGGAGATCAGTGCGGGCAGGCCGGGTGGTTTGGCCGCCGTGGCCCTCAACTGGTGCCGCGCCCACGGAGCGATGCCGATCCCCGGCTTGCGCAGCTGCGAGCAGGTGGAGGCCACGGCCGCAGCCCTCAGCTGGCACCTGAGCCAGGAGGAGCGCCACAGCCTCGATCAGCTGGTGGGGCAGGCCGGTGCTCCGCGGATGCCGGCCAATCCCTTCCAGAGCGCCTGATCAGGCCTGGCCCATCAGCGGCGAGGGATCGGGGGTGAGCACCACCGGCATGCGCTCACGCTCGGGAGCCTCGCTGCTCTCCGCCGGCCGGCTCAACGACACGAGCCTGGGGCGAGGGGCTTCCAGCACAGCCGGCGCTGCTGGAGCTTCCGGGGCGGCCGTGCCTTCATCACAGGCGGCAAGCGCCTCCTGGAGCAGGGAGTCGAAGGTAGCGCCGGGCAGGCGGTGCCGGGCAATCTCGAGGAAAGCCCGCGCCAGGGATTCACCGGCGGCCGCCTTGAGGGCGGGGTTGGTGCGGCGCTGCTCCTGCTCCTCTTCCACCGCACGGATGAAGCGCTCGGTGACATCGCGCTTGGTGGCAGCGCGGATCCGGGTTTCCTGCTCCGGAGGCGACAGCTGCAGCTGTTGATCCAGCTCCTCGAGCCGGCGGCTGATGCTCTCCAGCACCTCGCGGGCTTCCTTGCCCACATGGGCCAGCTGGCCATCGGAGAGGCGAGGCAGATCCGCCACAAACACCTTGCCGTGGTCGCGCAGGGTGAGGAAGGTGGGGCGAACGCTGCTGCGGCTGGGGTACGTGTCGCGAGGGCGCAGCGGGCGGTTCGGGGGAATCGGGCCAGCGGAACTGCGCCGGCGCGTGACGCGGGTGGAGGCGTTTAAAAGCGAGCCGTTTAACGACATCTCAAACCTATAAAGAACAGACCTATGCGCTGTGTTCTGCGTTGCCGAACAATCAGGCACGGCGCGGGCGTGATCAACGCCGCACCGCAGTGCTCAGACCCTAACGGCCTGGAGCGGTTTCACCGGGCTCAAACGCCAGGCTGATGCAATTTGGCAGCCAAGGCGGCGGAATCAGTACGGCAATCCAGCCAGGGGCGCCGCTCCTGCCGATCCAGGCTCCACCTGACCGAGCAACCAGGCCTGATGCCCCTGGCTCGCGCACACCTGCAGCGCTGCATCCACCGCCCGCTCCGGCAGCACCAGGCAGAAGCCCACCCCGAGGTTGAAGGTGTTCCAGAGATCCGCCTCCGGCACCTCACCGTTCTCCTGCAGCCAACGGAACAGCGCCGGGCGCTCCCAGCTGCCGGAATCGAGGCGGGCGTGCAGGCCTTCCGGCAGCGCCCGGGGCAGGTTTTCCGGCAGACCACCGCCGGTGATGTGGGCCATGCCATGCAGCTCCACCCCTGCAGCCAGCAACGCCTGCACCAGCGAGGCATACAGAACAGTGGGCTCCAGCAAGGCATCCAGCACAGCCGGGCCACCAGGCATGAGGCTGGTTTCCGGGGTGACGCCGCGCATCTCCAGGATGCGACGCACCAGGCTGAAGCCGTTGCTGTGCACCCCGCTGCTGGCCACAGCCACGATGCGATCGCCCGCCTGCACCCGCGCTGGATCGATCAGCTCGTCTTCGTCCACCACAGCCACGCAGAAGCCCGCCAGGTCGTAGCGACCGGGGCCGTAGAAGCCGGGCATCTCGGCGGTTTCACCCCCCAGCAGGGCACAGCCGCTCTGGCGGCAGCCATCGGCGATCCCCTCCACCACCTGGGCCATCGCCTCGGGCGTGAGCTTGCCGGTGGCGATGTAATCGAGAAAGAACAGGGGCTGGGCGCCACTGGTGATCACGTCGTTCACGCACATCGCCACCAGATCGATGCCCACGCCGTGATGACGCCCATGGGCCTGAGCCAGCTCGAGCTTGGTGCCCACACCGTCGGTGCCCGATACCAGCAGCGGCTTGCGCATGCCCTGAGGCAGGCGGCAGAGCCCACCAAAACCGCCCAGACCACCCAACACCTCGGGCCGGCGCGTGGACTCCACACTCGAGCGGATGCGCTCCACGAAGGCGCGCCCAGCCTCCACATCAACGCCGGCTGTGCGGTAGTCCATCCCAGCAACCCCTCACGGATCCCTTGATCCTGCCCCGCCAGGGGGCACAGCCACCAGCCAATCCGCAACCGCCCACCGGATTGGCACACACTTCGATCAGGCCCGCTTATTGAGGCGATCAGTGGCTGTGATCGAAAGACCCTCTTGCCAACCCTGCAAATCCCTGCGATAGCCCTCTTTTCGAGATTTGATCGCAAATGCTGATCAATCCAACGCTCGCAATTGCAGACCAAATCCACCACGCACTGCCAGTAACTTTGCGGCGTCGTCAATTCCCGATAGGAACTCCATCAGCACATCGGTTCAGAAATGCCTCGCAATTTGCGATCGCCTCTGTCTGAAACCCGCTCTTGAAGCTGACGGGCCACACCTTTTCCAGTGGCTGCTGCGTTAACCGCGGCGAGTTTCGCTTGTTATGCGTCGCTTCTGTCTCCTTGGTGGCTCGGCCCTGCTCCTCTCCGGCAGCACTGGTCTCCCCCCGGCCTTCGCCACCACCGGCCGCGTTGCTGCCGACACCAGCAGCCCCGCACTTGAACTGGCGATCCGCAGCGTGGATTCCAGCCTCGAGTCGGCCGATCCCTCAGACGAGCTTCAGATCAAACCTGCCGCTCCCGCGCTCCCCATCGCCACCCCTCCGCAGCAGCCTCGGGTGAAATCGGTGAGTCAGGGTCAGGCCAGTTGGTACGGCCCCGGCTTCTTCGGGAACCGCACCGCCAGTGGTGAAGTGCTCCGCCCGGGCACCCTCACCGCCGCCCACCGCACCCTGCCCTTCGGCACCAAGGTGCGCGTGACCAACATGGGCAACGGCCGCAGCGCCATCGTGCGCATCAATGATCGTGGCCCCTTCCATGGCAACCGGGTGATCGACCTGGCCCATGGCGCCGCCAACAACCTTGGTCTGATCTCCAGCGGGATCGCCAACGTGAAGCTGGAAGTGCTCCAGCCCTGAGTGCCGCTCAGGCTTTGCTTCAGCCCACTGGCCTTGCGGCCGGTGGGCTTTTTGCTGGCCCGGTAGGGTCGCACCAAGCCGCAAGAGCCCGTGCGCCTGCTGCGCCGCTGCACCGATCTGGAGGCCTGGCGCCGCAGCTGCGGAGCGTCGCCCCTGCATTTCGTGCCCACCATGGGCGCCCTGCACCTGGGGCACCAGAGCCTGATCGCGCGAGCCGGCCGGCTGCAGGCTGACGTGCGGCCGCAGGTGCTGGTGAGCGTGTTCGTGAACCCGCTGCAATTCGGAGCCAACGAGGATTTCGGCCGCTATCCCCGCCAGCTCGTGCGTGATGCCGAACTGGCCGAGGCCGCGGGCGCCGATGCGCTGTTCGCTCCGAGCGTGGAGGAGCTCTATCCCGCCGGTGAAGCTGAGATCACCCGGATCCACCCCCCGCAATCCCTGCAGGCGGGCCTGTGCGGGCGCCACCGGCCTGGTCACTTCAATGGCGTGGCCACCGTGGTGGCCCGGCTCCTGGGCCTGATCCGGCCGGATCAGCTGCTCCTGGGTGAAAAAGACTGGCAGCAGCTGGTGATCCTGCAGCGGATGGCGGCGGATCTGGGCCTACCGGTGCAGGTGGTGGGATGCCCCACCCTGCGCGAGCCCGATGGCCTGGCCCTCAGCTCGCGCAACAGCTATCTCAGCGCTGAGCAACGGCAGCAGGCCGCCGCTCTGCCGCAAGCCCTCCAAGCCGCCGCCGCCGGGCCCCTCCCCCCAGGCAGCGCCCTGGCCCCCACGCTGATGCAGGTCCAGCAAGCGCTGGAGCAAGCCGGCCTGGTGCTCGACTATGTAGAAGCGGTGTGTCCCCGCAGCCTGCAGCCCCGCAGCGCGCTCACGGGCCTCACCCTGCTGGCCGCCGCCGCCCACTGCGGCCCCAGCCGCCTGATCGATCACGTGTTTCTGATGAGTCGAGCCCCGATCGTTGCCATCGATGGCCCTGCCGGCGCCGGCAAAAGCACCGTGACCCGCGCCTTTGCCGAGCGGCTGGGGTTGATCTATCTCGACACCGGCGCCATGTACCGCGCCGTGACCTGGCTGGTGCAGCAGAGCGGTGTGGATGCCGCCGATGCCGCCGCTGTGGCGCCGCTGCTCGAGGGGCTGGATCTGCAGCTGAGCACCGCCGCCGCCGGTAGCCAACGCGTGAGCGTGAACGGCCACGACGTGACCGAGGCGATCCGCTCCCCCGAGGTGACGGCGCAGGTGTCGGTGGTGGCGGCCCATGGCTGCGTGCGCGAAGCGCTCACCCGCCAGCAGCAGGCCATGGGTGAACGCGGCGGCCTGGTGGCTGAAGGGCGCGACATCGGCACGGCCGTGTTCCCGGATGCCGAGCTGAAGGTGTTCCTCACCGCCACCGTGGCCGAACGGGCCCGCCGCCGCGCCCTTGATCTGGAGCAGCGGGGGTTCCCGGTGCCGCCGCTGGAAGAGCTCGAGGCCCAGATCGCCGAACGCGACCATCTCGATTCCACCCGGGAGGTGGCGCCGCTCACCCAGGCCGCCGATGCCGTGGAGCTGATCACCGATGGCCTGAGCATCGAGGCGGTGATCGAGCAGCTGGTGCAGCTATTCCGCCAGCGCGTGCCCCACGACGCCTGGCCGGAGCCGGCGGCCTAACGCTGCTCGCGCAGCAGGCTCTCCAGCAGGCCGGCGCAGGCATCCTCGAGCAGATCGAGCACCTGCTCAAAGCCCTGTTCACCGCCGTAATAGGGATCGGGCACCTCGCTGGCGCTGAGGCGGCGGCAGTGGCTGGTCATCGGCTCGATGCGCGCCAGCCCCGGGCGGTCGCCCAGTTCACGGGCCAGCGAGCGCACGTTGCGCAGGTTGTCGTCATCCATGGTGAGGATGCGATCGAAGGCGCTGAAATCCGCCAGCTCGATCTGGCGAGCGCGGCTGGGCAGGTGGATGCCGCGGCGCTCTGCGGCGGCCCGCATGCGCCGATCAGCCGGATTGCCCACGTGCCAGCCGCCCGTGCCGGCGCTATCCACCACGAAGCGATCCTCCAGCCCCTCACGGGCGATCAGGTGCAGAAACACCCCCTCAGCGGCCGGTGAGCGGCAGATGTTGCCCAGGCACACAAACAAGAGGCGCTGCTCAGCCATGGCTCACCCCCAGGCGCTGCAGCGCCAACGCGGCTCGCAGCTGCACCACCGGCGCCTCCTCGGCTGGATTGCGCCATAAGCCGATCAAGGCCTCGTGCAGGCGCTGCTGGGCTGCGGGCCCCTCCAACAGCTCGGGATGCAGTGCCGGCGCCAGGGATTCCAGACCCACCACCACCGCGTAGCGCACCACCCATTCACCATCGCGGCAGCCCTCCACCAGGGCCTGCAGGCAACGCTCGGCCGTGGCACAGCGCTGCGAAGGCGCCAACCGATCCAGCTTCAACTGACCCAGCCCCCGGGCCGCCGCGCGGCGCACGCTGGGGCCGATGTCGTTGCCGAGGGCATCTTCCAGCACCTCAAAGCCGCGCACATCGCCGATGCCCGCCAGGGCGCGCACCGCCCAGGCACGGGCGCCGTAGTTGTAGCCATCGATGTTGGTGAGGATCGTGTCCACCGCGGGCTCACCGATGGCGATCAGGCCATCCACCGCCGCCACGGCAGCACCGGGGTTGTTGAAGCCCAGCACCTCCACCAAACAACTGGCGCCGCCGGGGTGCGCCGCCGCGGCGAGGGCCTGGGTGGCCTGAAGCAGCCCCAGGGCGCTGTCGGCCCGCTGCACCGCCTCCACCAGGGCGATCACGTGATCAGGGGTCAAAACCGATGTGCTCACAGCAGGGCATCCATGGCATCAAGCACCGCCACCGTTTGCTGATCAGGAGCAGCAGAAGCCTCAGGCATGGCGGGGTGGTGTTCCACCAAACCGCGCAGGGCAATCAGCTTGAGGCTGTCCTCCGCCAGGGTGCTGGCGATGGGTTCGAGGGCCTCACGCCAGCCGGCCGCACCCAGATCCATCAGGGCCGCGCGGCGCACCTGCAACTGCTGGTGTTGGAGCAGCTGCACCAGCTGATCGCCCCAGCGGCGCTCCTGCGTGAGCTGCAGCAGCGCGCGGCAGGCGGCGCTGCGGATCAGAGGGCGCTCATGGGCCACAAACGGCTCGATCACCGCCAGCACCGGCGGCTCCGCCACACCGATGTCACCCAGGGCCTCGAGCAGGGCCTCGCACGGTTCCTGCAGCCTGGGTGTGCCCGGCTGCTGAGCCCCAGCCACCGACGGCCCGCTAGCCAAGCGCCGCCGCAGCGGCTCCACAGCCGCTTCAGCCCTGAGATCCCCTAAGGCGCGAGCTGCGGCTTCGCGCAAACCATGATCCTCATCCTCGAGGGTGGCCAGCAGGTCGGGGATCGCGGCCTGGGCGGGCAGCCCCAGCTTGCCGAGGGCGCGGGCCGCATTCCTGGCTACGGCGTTTTCTTCCACACCGGCGCCGGGATCGCGCGGACGGCGCTGGCGCAGGGCCTCCTGCAACAGGGGCACCGCATCGGGGTGACGGCTGCGGTTACGGCCCAACCACCAGGAGGCGTAGTACTGGGCGGAGGGATCGTCGGTGAGGCGCAGGCGCCGTAGCGCCTCCTCTTCACTGATCGGATCTCCGTTGCCCGGGAGCGAAGGATCAACGTCGCCGGCGGCCATGGTGTTGGGATAGCGGTGCGGCACTGGTGGCGATGCTGCCATCGCCGCTGGTGCCTGCGCGGAGGCATGCAACAAAAAAAGCCTCCCTTTCGGGAGGCTCGCTCGCAACCAGCGGTTGCGCTCAGCGCCTGAAATCAGACCAGAGCGGCAATCGCGTAGTCGATGTAGTTGTTGGCGATCACGCCAGCGTCGCCGCTGATGCCGTGGTTGGCCTTGATGTAGTTCAGAGCTTCCACATACCAGGAGGGGGAGAGCTCGAACGCACGGTTGATTTCGTCGAGACCAGCGATCAGGTACTCGTCGATGGGGCCGGTGCCACCAGCAACCAGGCAGTAGGTCACCTGACGCAGGTAGTAGCCGATGTCACGGGCGCACTTGGCCTTACCGCGAGCATCAGAGGCGTAGTTAGCGCCCTGCATCTGGGTGGTGTAGGGGAACTTGTTGTAAACGGCCTGGGCAGCGCCGTTCACCAGTTCGTCAGCCTTGGCGGTCAGTGCCTTGGCAGCAGCCAGAGCGTTGGCAGCGCGCTCGAAACGACCGAAAGCGGCGTTCAGCTCGGTGTTGCTCAGGAAGCGGCCCTGGGAATCAGCGGCTGCTACGGCTTCGGTGAGGGGGGTCTTCATTGTTCGAAGTGAAGAAGAAGGGTGGACCTAGAAAAAACGCGGTGCGGCGTTGCCTCAGGCAACAGCAGCAGCAGCGCGATCGAAGTAGGTGCCGATCTCGCTCATCAGAGCGGAGCAGTCGCCGGGGGTGATGCCGTTGCGATCGTTAGCGATCGAAATGGCGGCGTCCTTCATCTTGCGGATGCCTTCTGCCACGGAAGCGCCAGGCACGCCCACGGCCAGGTAGGTCTCACGCAGGCCGTTCAGGCAGCGGTCTTCCAGCACGGAGGCGTCGCCGTTGAACACGGAGTAGGTGACGTAGCGGAGGATGATTTCCATGTCGCGCAGGCAGGCAGCCATGCGGCGATGGGTGTAGGCGTTGGCGCCGGGTGCGATCAGAGCTGGCTGCTGATCGAAGAGATCGCGAGCAGCGTTGGTGACGATCTTGGAAGCGTTGGAGGTGATGCGGTTGACGGAATCCATCCGCTTGTTGCTGTCGGCGACCATCGCCGCGAGGGCGTCGATCTGACCAGCGTTGATGAATTCGCCGCGGGCATCAGCCTGAGAACCACCTCGGCAAACACGTCACACTCTGCGGATGACGCTCTTGTCATGGGAGTCGTGAGTATCAAGGGGGTGACGCGCTGTGAAGACAGCCATCATTTTGCAAAGAAAGAGGGCCAAACTTGTTGCCCCCATTAAGCTGACTAATTGACCTCCTGATCGACAACCATGGCCATTGCCCTTGCCTCCCAGCTGCGTGAAGGCACCAAGAAAGCCCACACCATGGCCGAAAATACCGGCTTCGTGAGCTGCTTTCTCAAAGGCGTGGTGGACAAGGTCAGCTACCGCACCCTGGTGGCCGATCTCTATTTCGTGTATGACGCGATGGAGCAGGAGATCGGCAGGCTGCGGGCCGCCGGCCATCCGGTGGTGGGCCCGGTGGGCTTCCCTGAACTGAACCGGCGCGAGAGCCTGGAGCAGGACCTGGCCTTCTACTTCGGTGACAGCTGGCGCAACAGCGTCAAAGCCACCCCGGCCGCCCAGGAGTATGTAGCTCGCATTCATCAGATCGCCCAGGAGTCGCCCGAGCTGCTGGTGGGGCACCACTACACCCGCTACATCGGCGATCTCTCCGGCGGTCAGATCCTCAAAAACATTGCCCAAAAGGCGATGAACCTGGGTGACCATGACGGCCTGCGCTTCTACGAATTCGACGCGATCCCCGACGAGAAGGGCTTCAAGACCAACTACCGCGCCACCCTCGACGCCCTGCCGATCGATCAGGCCACGGGCGATCGGATCGTGGCGGAAGCCAATCACGCCTTCCACCTGAACATGACAATGTTTCAGGAGCTGGAGGGCAACCTGATCGCCGCCATCGGCAAGGTGCTGTTCGGCTTCCTCACCCGCCGCCAGCGCAGCGGCAGCACCGAGGCGGTACTGAGCTGAAATTTTGAATCTTGCTTTTCTGCGCCCCAAAAAGGTACGGGTAGCCCTCAGGTTTGGGCCTTCGAGGTGAAAACAAAGCCAGAGAAATTCACCCAAAACTTTGGAAGGGGAAAAGCCAAAATACTTATCCCCCACTGCTTCATCCCCGGGCGCTGGAGTTGACGGTCACCGGAATGGGGCGCAACTCGCTAGTAACCTGTGAGGAGAAATCAGCCACGCTGAGGTCGTCGAGCATCGCCGGCACGATGCCGGCATCAAAGGAGAAGCGACCAGGGCCGTTGAACAGCAGGGCGAGGCTGCCGCCTAGATAGAGAAGCACCAGCTCCAGCACATAGATGTTGAAGCCGGCGGTGGAGATGTGCTGATAGGCCGCCACCAGCATCGTGCCGGTGAGGGCCAGGGCGCCGAGGGGAGTGAGCAGGCCGAGGATCACCAGCCAGCTGCCGATCAATTCCGAGAAGCCGGCGGCGTAGGAGAAGAACAGCGGGAAGGGCAGGTGCAGCGAGGCCACATAGGTGTTGGCGAACTGCTGTGGATCGGCGAGCTTCTCCTGGCCGTGGTGAATCATCAGCCCGCCGATGCTCATGCGCAGCAGCAGCAAACCGACGGAGGCCAAGAGGCCTGGGCGCTGCAGATAGGCACGCACGGCAGGCGCCACTGCCATGAGCCCAGCCAGGGGAGCAGACTTTGTGGCGGTAATGTCGATCGCGACGTAGCGGTTCATCGCGAAGAACCAGAGGGCAACGCAGGCGGCCATGAAGCCGCCGAACAGCTCAAGCAGGGTGGACGTGGACATCGGGGTGTAAGGGCGTTTTCAGAAATCATGGCAAGCTTCATTAAGGAACGTGAAGTGCCGCGGGCATCCAGCCCAGCTCTGTCATGGCGAGGCTTCCGGGCGGCGGCTCGGAGCCCCAGGCCTCGCGTAAGCCCCGTCCGTGCCGCCAGAATGTGACGAAGTCGTTACAAACCGATGACCGCTGGCGAGCTGTTCCTCGAGAGCCTCAGCTCCGGGGTGATCACCCAGGCCGAGATCGACTGGCTGCTGAGCCAGCAAGACCGCCTCTCCAGGGCTGAGCAGGCAGCGATGCAGCGACTTGGCCGCCTGCTCGATCAAGGGCAGATTCAGCTGGGGTGCCGGGTCGCGCCACACTGGCAACGGCACCGCGAGGTGCTGAACGAGTGGATCGAACCGCTGGGACGGCGGCGCAGATCTTCCCTGGCCCGAACCGCCTGAAGCAAAACGGCTCAACTGGGCGGTGATCCGCCAGGCTTGACGCTCGCACCGTCCCCTCGCTTGATCCAAGACCATTTGACGTAAACGACCCTGGAGCCCCGGTAAAAAGAGGACATCAGAAAACACACTCCGATCGCATCACCGAGAGTGGCGAGACGGCAAGCATGAAAAGCACCATCCCCTTGCAACTGTCTCGCAGCCTGCTGGATGCCACGGGGATGTCGGTGTCATTGCATCATCCTGAGCGGATACCCACAAGAAACAAACTTCTTATTGTCAGCAACCATCGCAGCCTGCTAGATGCTCCCCTGCTGATGTCGGCGATCAGCCGACCTGTGCGATTTGTCTGTCACTATTACATGAGTCAAGTGCCACTTTTGCAGCAGTCAGTTGCGCTGATGGGTGCCTTTCCGCTCGAGGCTGATCAGCGAAGGCAGTCATCGTTCTTCCGGCAGTCGGCCAGGTTTCTGCAAACGAATCAGGTGGTGGGTGTGTTTCCTGAGGGTGCGGATCCGATGGTGAAGGTCAACGCCCCCCAGCAGCTCAGCCCGTTCCACAGGGGTTTTGCCCACCTTGCCCTGAGGGTGCCAGTGCATGGTCTGGCGATCCTGCCGGTTGCGATTGCTTCAAGGGAGGAAAAACAGGGAAAGCTTGCTCCGCTTGCCTTGTTTAGGCGCTTCGATCCATCGGAAGCACTGTTTCAACGCGATGGCTGGCATTCTGCAATCCTTTACAGACATGTTGATGTTCTCTTTGGCCATCCTCTGCTGATCGATAAGAGTTGGAAATCTCGGTATCGAGGTAGCGGCGGAGCTACTACAGCACGAGAGCTTACCCAAGCCTGTTGTAGCCAGATCGCTGAATTGTTGGCCCGCTGATGCTTATTAGTACTCCTTGATCATGATCGCCACCCCGAAGTCTTTGCAGCTCCTTGCCTGTACACCTGTAAAGGCATCACGACCACTGTTTGTCTTTTTGCCGGGCATGGACGGCAGTGGTGCGCTGCTGCAACCACAGGTTGCTGGACTCAGCACTGGCTTTGACATTCGCTGCTTGTCTATTCCTCCAGACGACCTCAGAGGATGGGACGAACTGACCGATCATGTCGCCGAACTGATCCAGATGGAGCAGCAACGACATCCTGGGCGAAAGACCACAGTTTGTGGTGAATCGTTTGGTGGTTGTTTGGCGTTGAGATTGATCACACGCTTTCCGAAACTGTGTGACCAACTGATTCTGGTCAATCCCGCCACCTCAGCCCAGCGTCAACCCTGGATCGGTGCCTGCAGCTCTTTGACTCAGCTGCTGCCCAAGCCGATTTACCAGCTCTCCACCTTCGGTTTATGCAATCTGCTGATTGCATCCCATCGGGTCAGCAGGCCCAGGCGGCATCAGCTGCTGGCCGCCATGCAGGCTGTGAGGCCTCAAAGTGCTGCCTGGAGATTGGCATTGCTTAGACAGTTCCGCCTGGAGGATCTGCCCCTGGATCGCGTACGTCAGCCTGTTTTAATCCTGGCCTCAGAGGCGGATCGACTCATGCCTTCCCCACGCGAGGCGAAGCGATTAGCTCGCTTTCTTCCAAACACCACAATCGTTCAGCTTCCGGATAGTGGTCATGCCTGCCTTTTGGAGGATCAACTCAATTTGTCTGCCATCCTCAGGTCGCAGGATTTTTGTTGTGACCTGTTGGGGGCCACTTTGCCGGTGAACGCGCCAGCCCAGGCGGCTGCAGTTCTCTGGTAGCCCGCTGGCGCAAGTGAAGCCTGCGACATAGGCAGGTGGAACCGTGCGGGAAACCGGCTGCGGCGCGCGTTGTCACTGCTTAATATTTCGAAACACTGCACAAAGAACGTGGATCGCACTCTCAGCCGCCAGTTCGCCGTTGAGACCCAGGCCAGAGCCATCGACGCCTGCAATGATGTGGCCGAGCTCAGGCGCATCGCCAAAACATTGCTGACGGCCTGGCATCTGCAGACGGACATGACGCGGCACTTTGGCGCCCAGGCGCTGGGCATCACCCCGCCATCGCCATGAGCCTGTCCACGCTGGCGGTGGGTCTGCTGGCGCTGAGTGACCCGGTGGGGTTGCTCAGCGTTGTGAGCCAGGCCGGTGCCGGCCCCGGTTCCCGCCTGCGGCGGATCAGTCGTCTGGCGGTGCTCACCTACCTGGCTGTGCTGCTCGTGGCCTGCTGGTGGGGATCGGGCCTGCTTGGCTTATTCGGGATCAGCCTGCCGGCCTTCCGGGTTGCTGGTGGCCTGATCCTGCTGCCCTTGGGGCTGAGGCTGCTGGAGGGGCGCCCGGCCCTGCTGGGTAGTGGCTTGGCGGAGGATCCGGCAGCGGCGATTGTGCCGATCGGGGTGCCGTTGATGGCAGGCCCCGGCACGATTTCCCTGGTGGTTGCGGAAGCTCCCGACGGCTGGACCGGACGACTGCTGGTGAGCCTGGTGATCGGCGCCATGGCTATGGGGCTCTACCTGTTCCTGCAGTTCACGCCGCGGCTGCGGGTCTGGCTGGGTCAGACCCGCGAACGGGTGCTGCAGCGCTTGATGGGTCTGTTGATCACTGCGGTGGCGGTGCAGATTCTGGTGAACGGGCTGAAGGGCTGTTTCCCGATCCTGGCCTGAGAGGGGCTGGGAAGAGCGCACAATGAGACCTGGCCAGTTCCTGATCTCGCCCCGACGCCATGCCTGCTGAAGTGGTGATCGAGGTGTCAACGCTGCGATTGGCCAGGCGCAGCGATGTCGCCGTTGCGCAGCGTGTGGCGGCCCATTTCCAGCGCCGTATCGCTGAGGACGACTGGCGCCCCTACCGGAGCAGAGCGGATGCGGTGCGGGCCTGGACCCGGCTGGGCGGCATCCGCCTGCAGGTGATGGAAGCGCTGGGCCTGCTGAGCGAGGCCTGAACGTCCGCTGCATCGCAGACACCAGCAGCACCCGATCGCGGAGGTGGTGCTGCAGGGCGCCAGTGATGCAGCGGCGCAGATAGGGAGCTGCCGGCTCGCCCGCTCTGCAGTGGGGCGCGGAGCGGACCAGGGCCTCTCGGGCCACCTGGATCAGAACCTCCCGCTCCACCAGCGGGAACAGGCGCTGGGCGGTGGCTGAGGCAATGGCAACGGCCACGGGCAGGTGCTCCAGCACCAGGGCATTGCGGGCTCTGAGGGCAGAACGGCTGAGAGCCGGGGACTGCTGCTGGCGGCGAGCAGGGGAAGCGGGGGTAGCCATCTGCGGGACGGCGGAGAACCCCACCCCCACCGGCCGGCCGCAGCGCAAAGGCAAGGACGCCTGACGCAGGAGGGCGCACGGCTCGATCCTTGACGCGGCGTGAGGACCGGCCGAGGGATGCGGTGGGTGTGTGCTGGCCCTGCGGCGAACCTCTCCCCACTTCGAGTTGCCATTCAGTGCCCTGGCATGCCTACGCGCGCCCTGGCCTGGCGGCTGCAGCAGGGTGGCGGCCCCATCAGGCCTGATCTCTGATTGCAGTGAGTCACAAAGCACTGGTCCGGGAACTGTGCGCGGCGGTGGCCGAACTGGGGGCACGACACAGCGCGGCTGAGCGCTGCTGGACTGCGCAACGGTTGGTATTGGGCGGCAGCTGTCAATTACGGCGGCGGGCGGCGGTGCTGTTCACGGACGCCGATCCGCAATGCCTGCTACGGCCGGGTTGCTCCTGTGCACACAGCGCTTGTCTGGATTGATGGCTCGAACCCCCTCCGCCACCTCCCAGCGCCTGCGGCAGTACATCGCCGAACGCATGTGCATGAGCCACGTTTCCCAGCCGCTGATGCTCATGGAGCTGCTCGGCCGCCGCAGCCCGGCCCCAGCGCAGGACGTGGCCCGTCGGATCTTGGGGGAAGACGTGCCCCAGATTGATTACTACACCGAACGCGTGAAACGGATGGTGGGCAAGGTGCTCATCTGCAACGGCATCACCCGCTGCGAGAAGGGCAGCTACGCCTTGGTGGGCGGCGACGAGCTGAGCGAGGCCGAGCGCGAGCACCTGCTGGAGTTGTGCCGTAAGCGCCTCCATGCGTCCCGCCAGCAGTGTGGGGAGCAGGTGTTCACACTCCGCAGCCGCCAGCGCACCCCGATCAGCGGCTCGATCAAGTACCGAGTGCTCACCCGCGCTAGGAGCCGTTGCGAGTGCTGCGGGGCGCATGAACACCAGCGGGCTCTAGAGGTGGACCACATCGTGCCCAAGAACCAGGGCGGTTCCGACGACCTCCGCAAACCTGCAGGCCCCCTGCTTCCGCTGCAATGCCGGCAAACGCGACACCGATTCCATCGACTTCCGCGGTGTGAAGGCCAGTTACGCCCTGCGCGAGGCGGGCTGAGTGTTAAGCGCCCTGGAGGCAGCAGCAGCCCATCGGGCTGGTCAGCTCGCAGGTCGCGTCTGGCGATGCTGCTGCGCAGGTCTTTGGCCTTGTCTGCCAGCTCGCCGTAGGGCTGGGCCTCGATCACCCGCAGCAGCAGCCGATCGGCCTCGTCGCGGTGCTGTCTGGATCGAGCTCCAGCAATGCCTGGGCCAGGTTGAAGGTGGCGATCACCAGCAGGATGCCGAGGCTGCGCATCGGGGATCCTGGGGCACGGATTAGCCCTGGGCTCCGGTGCTCAACATCGCCAGGGCTATCCAGAGCACGAGGCCGGTCAGCACGAAACCACCAGTGGCCACAAAATACCGCCAAGCGTTCTGCACAGCCGGGGTGGGCTGGTTGGCCAGCCAGGCCGGACGCGGCCAGCCTTCCCAGCTGCCGCTGCCGACCCCGGGAGCGCGAACGGCCATGGTGTCACGCCAGTAGGCGTCGTAGCGGGGCGCTTGCTGGTTGAAGGGCATTGTGCCCACAGCCTGGCCAGCCAGCACCCGGGCGCGTTGGTAGGGCACAAGGTCTTCCCCGAAGGTTTCCAGATATTCCGTTGAATCGATCAGGGCATCGATGAAGGCCGGCAGCCCTTGCTCCGCGATCACGATCGACCAGGCGATGCGCTCCTGCTCCCCGTGCACCGGCCGGCCGAGCACCCGGCCCACCACCTGTTCCACCACGCGGTAATTGCTGTTGCAGCGGTAGAAGTCGTTGCGGAATTTCTCCGAGCGCAGCAGCTGGCGCACGAACTCGCGGGTGCTGATCTGGCCGGAGCGCAGCTGCGACTCAAGCATCGCATCGCGGTCGCGCTTGAAGGCGTGGAAGTACACCTGGCGATAGGCCTGCTCGATCAGGGCATCGGCGGCAGCTCCATCAAGCTGACTGGCCTGCCGACCAATCTGGCGAGAGGTCTGTTCGCTAGCTGCCAGAAAATTGCTGACCCTGGCGTTGCTGGTGAGAGGTTTGGTGGCCAGAACAGGCAGGGTCATTGAGCAGACAGGAAGCAATCAAAAGAAAGTATTGAATGCTGCGATGGGCTCAGGCTTGGGGCAAGTAAAAACCATAAGGAAGTTAATCTTCCGTACCAGCTCGCGATTGATTGGGGGCTGAGGCGGGCTCCGAGCTGGTGTCCCCTCCAGGACCAGCTTCCTGCAGGGCTGTTGCAGGCCAGGCAGGCGATCCACAGCTGCGCAGAGGCCGTGGGCCATTGCGGGGACCCCATGGCGTCAGTCGAGAATGCGATCGACGCTTACCGACCTCGTGACAAGCCCGGCGGCCGGGGGCTCGATGCCGCCGGGCTTGAAGGTTGCCTGAAAAAACCATTGGCGCCCGTCCTGACTGCGCCGTTCGACCCTGAAGTCACTGAGGCCCAGCGGCCCCAGTGCCAGGCTGAGAGCATCTCCACTGCAGCCGGGCACGTTGACCTGCATGGCCTCCAGGCCTGCGGCAGCAACGCGATAGGTGGGCATGAAAGCACCGCATCGGTGATCAACCCTCTCATGGGAGGGCCTTTTCAGCCTGTCCTGGCAAGACGGTATTCATCAGCACACCGGCAGCGACCTGGGCTCCTATGCTTTACAAATATTTACTTGTTGAGTTGCTAGCTGTGACATCTTCTCCAGATTTGGCCTCTCTCTACCAGCTGCTGGCCAAGCAGGAGAGACCCGCCCTGCCCTCGGGTGAACGGCGTGCCATCCTCGGCTACGGCTACGTGGGCGAGGAGGTGGCCAGGGCTTGGAAGCAGGAGGGTCATGAGCTGTGGGCTACCACCACCCGGCGTGAGCGCCTCGGCGAGTTGGCCGAGCTTGTGGAAACCCCGCTGATCTTTGACTCGACGGACCCCAGCACCAACCTTGACTTCACCGCTGATCTGGATGGCATT
>Ga0194123_10003759_pt1 | contig 17932 bp, 20 predicted proteins | sample TA2MahsurfametaG_5_FD_155479 | JGI IMG/M metagenome (GOLD analysis project Ga0194123, IMG submission 155479) | Freshwater microbial communities from Lake Tanganyika, Tanzania - TA2015023 Mahale A surface | ecosystem: Environmental > Aquatic > Freshwater > Lake | place: Tanzania: Lake Tanganyika... | reverse complement strand
CAATAAGAAAACTTCATAGATAAGTTTTTTTAGTTTTTTAAGGTAGGGTTAGTAAGACTTAGTTATTACATGTGTTTTTTGATCATTTTCATGAAAAATGAACATTTTTTTGAAAAACGCTGTAATATTGTCCATAATAATTTGATAAATCTTTTAAATATTAAGTATATTTATGATGATGAATGCATTAAATTTATTACTAAAATATCTATATATGACTATTCTATGCGTAATTTGTTTTATTTGAAAATGCACCCAGAATTAGCAAAAGTATTTGTTCTAGAAATATATGAGATGATGCGTGATTCAAAATTTACCGATTTTTTTAATAATCGGAATTTTGACTCCAATATATGGGTTTATACTTTCTTATCTATTTCAAAAAATAATAAATCTTCCGATAAAATTCAAATAAAAATAAATACAACTAAAAATTGAAAGATTTTATTATAAACTCTTACCCAAAAAAATGAGTCAATATAATGATATTCATTCCACTTTTGAAACACTTTTAAAAATTAAAAACAAAATCGATAAAAAACATTTCGATTTTCTTTCTGAAGAACTTCTGTCATTATTTGAAGAATTCTACGAATTTTACCTTGAAAAAAAATATTTTTCACAAAAAAATATTATCAATATTCAACCAGAAATAACTATTCATAGAGAATTTAAAGGATTTTATGACTCGGATCCAGAAGTCCCATTTCTAATACCCATAAAAGGCTGTTCATGCAATAGAGAACAAATATGTTTTAAATCCGAACCAAACGAATTATTAAAATGCAAAAATTTCAAAAAGTTTATTGAAATTAACCCAATTCTTAAAAATTTTTTTGTAAAAAATAAATCATTCATTTATTCCAAAATAACCATATGTGATATTAATAATACCCCAAATTTTATTGACAAAAATCTTAATTGTCTTATTAATCTTCATCAACTTCAAGTTCAACAATCAAATATGCATATATTTAATCATCATAGACTGATTATTCTTATTGCCATATGTGATTTTCTTATGACAAATTTCTATTTTTCCAGAATATGCACCGAATATTATATTTTTGCTCTATCTGAATTAAATAAAATTTTAAATCAACAAGATAATGAATCATACAATAATGACCTTCAATTTATGTTGAAATACAATATTAATCCAACATTTTGGTTAGCTAATTTTACTAAAATTATTGCCGCTCAAATCAAATAAAAAATGATTTTTTATAATTCTAATTCTAATTCATACAAATGCTTAAATACAAAAATATATTCTCTACACTTGAACTTATCAAATCAAATATTTCTCAAGAAGAATATGATACATTATTTCAAGGATACAATAAATGTATTGACCAAATTAATTATCCATCAGATGAAGAATCAGAAGAAATGAATTTTAAAGATAGTGAAATAATCGCAACTTGTGATTGCGATGACTCAAAATATTGCTACGTTTTCAACACTTTTGACCTTAAAATATGCAAAAATTATGAAAAAGCAATTTCTGAAAATCTAATAATTAAAACATTATTGGACCCTACTATCAAACCAATCTTTACTAAAAAAACAATAGTAAATCCAGATTACAATCACCAATTACTTACCAAAAATTGGAACTTTATTTTTCATCTATCATATACCCTAAAATTTAAAAAAGAACGTTACCTAATGTTTGCTTCTCTCTGCGATTATATGATGAGAAATATAGCATTTTCTCTTAAATTTAATCTTATCAAAGATTTATTCCCAAAACTAATCAAGTATCAAAGAAGGAAATTTTTTATGCTAACATTACAAGAATATGGAATAGATAAAGACATAGTTTTCATATGGATAAATAAATTTAGATTTTTTATTAACAAATCTAATCCATCTCCATAAAAGTATTATCAGTATTTATCTTTATAATCTTCAATCTCTGTGCATATTGCGTATCATCTCTTATACTCCAACATTCCACAGATTTACACCAATTATTAGTTATTGCATACGCATCCTCATTATCTAAATACTCCGCTTTCCAATATAAATCATTCGATTCATCAAATATCAATAACGTATTTAAAGATACATTTACATTAAAATTTGTTTTTATTCTTTCTCGCATATATGAATAATATAATTCACAAGTAATATTTCCAAAAAATTTATGATCTAATTTCATTTTACTATTATTACTAACATTTTTTTAACCCAAAAAAAAATGATTTTTTTATTTATATTTCTTTAACACTAAAATGTACCTAATCATTGATTTCAATATTAACGAACCTTTAAAACCACATTTTACAGATCAAGAATGGATTGATACTAAAGAATTATCTCTTTTTAATGAATTTAACCAAGAAATTGATGAATTACCTCCAAATATTATTAAACTTAAATTTGGAAAATATTTTAACAAAAAAGTAAATAATCTACCAGTTTCTATCACTTTTTTAAAATTCAGTTCAAAATTTAATCAATCTATCGATTTTCTTCCACCTAATCTAAAAATTTTAAAATTAGGAGACCATTTTAATCAATCAGTTGATAATTTACCTATAAATTTAAAAAGAATTCATTTTGGAGAAAATTTTAACCAACCAGTAAACAATTTACCAAAAAAATTAGAAAAAATTAAATTCGGAAATGATTTCAATCAAAATGTAGATAATCTACCAGAATCAGTTGAAAAAATTAGATTCGGTATATATTTTAATAAACCAATTGATCATCTACCTAAAAATCTGAAAGAACTTATACTTCTCGGTGATTTTAATCAACCTGTAGACAATTTAACTAACATTGAAATATTACAATTTGGATTTTATGGTTGTGAATTTAATCATTCACTTGATAAATTACCAAATAGTCTCAAAGAATTATATATTCCCGATAAATTTAATCATCCAATCGATAATTTACCAAAAAATCTTGAATTCCTTCAACTAGGACAAGATTTTAATAAAAGAATCAATAATTTACCAAAGAAACTTAAGACATTGAATCTTGATGGAAAATTTAACCAAACAATTAATAAATTACCAGCATCATTAGAAATATTAAAATTAAGTGAAAAATTTAATCGCAGAGTTAACAAATTACCGGTAAATCTTAAATCGATTACTTTCAAAAAAGAATTTGATCAAAATATTAATAAATTACCAGATTCAATAAAAAAAATAACTTTTGATAATGGATCTATTTTTAACCGTAATATTGATAAATTTCCTATGAATCTAGTATATCTAAAATTTGGAAAAAACTTCAACAAACCATTGAACAATTTACCACCTAATCTCAGAAGTCTTGAGTTAAATGGAATATTCAATCAAGAATTAAAAAATTTACCTTCATCGTTAGTATTTTTATCAGTTAATTGCCAGTATGATAAATCTCTTAATTTTTTGCCTGAAAATCTTAAAAAATTATTTATCTATAGCTCGGAAACCGAAATTATTAGATATTTACCAGATAGCATCAGATATCTCTATATTGGAGACTTCTATGATAGCCCTATCTATTTTCCTAAAAATCTTAAATATTTATTTATTGGTAGTAATTTTAATCAATCACTCGACAATCTACCAGAAGGACTTGAAGTAATCGAATTGGGTTCATTCTCTAAAATTAAATTAGAAAAAATACCTTCTTCAGTTAAAAAAATAAAAATAAAATCTTGGTATAAATATCGTTCAGAACTTAAAAAAATTTCTACGAATATAATTGTAAAAATTAAGAAAAAAGATGTTGGAGATTCTATACTTCTTGCTATGATAAATATGAAATAAAAAATGATTTATAAAAAACTTAATATTAATAAGTAAAATGAGTTTATCTAGTGCCATATTAGAAAAAGATGATTTACTGATTAGTAAATTAATTAAAAATGGTTGCGACATTCATGAAAAAGATAATTATCTCCGAACTCCCCTACATTATGCTGTAAAATTTAAATTAATTAATTATATAAATATGCTTTTAGCATTGGGTTCAAAAGTAAATGACCAAGATTGCAATGGTATAACTCCTTTACACATAGCAACCATTAATGGAGATTATGATTCAATAATATTATTATTATCATTTGGTGCAAATGTAAATTCACAGAATTGTCTAGGAAGAACACCCTTACATAATATTGTCTTACATAATGTTCTCAATAAAAATGTAAAAGATGAAGAAACTATTAAAATTCTTTTATCAATGAATGCTTCTCCTGATGTTAAAGATATTTTTGGTAATAGACCAACTAGTTATTGTGATAATAAAAATATTATAGATATGCTTTTATGCATAAATAAAATTTATAATTAAGACATCTCAATGATATCTCGAGTCAACTCATATTTGCGAATCATTTCATCAAATCTTTCCTTGGCATGATATCCACAAATTTCATAAACAAAATCTAAGTGATTTTCACCCTCAATGACTTCAATCTGTAATGAAATCAGTGTTTGGTAACTATATTCAATGTATTTGTAGCCTTTAATTGGGGTAAGTTTTCTACCACTTTTGACAACAAATTCTAATTCATTATTAGTTACGTTTCCTGAAATATTCAGATGTTCAGACAAAAAAAAATAAATTGCCTTTGATTTCATTCTTTCCTCTTTATCAAGAGAAGGGGAAGCAATCTGATATTTAGTATAAAACATACCGTGAATCGGTGAAATTATACTGTGAATTTTATCTGATGCTATATAAGTAAGTATAGCCGCAGCAATAGGTAAAGCCATAATGTTATTCTGTATAGCTTAAAAATAACAAAATTATACATCAATTTTTTTATAATATTCAATATTTCTAGCAGATAAGATGTCTATCGCCGGTCTGTAACTTCTTAATGCAGATAATATGTAAAGTCTATTTGCTTCATCAATATTTTTCTCAACAAGAATACCTGCTTCATAATATGTTCCAAGTTTAAATAAAGCGTCTTTTAAATCTTTATCAGCAGCTTCCTTGAACAATTCAAAGGCCTTTTCAATATTTTTTTCGAAATAAATACCATTTTCATACATTAAGCCTTTATGGAATTTTGCATAATTACTACCTATTTCAATCGCTTTGTCATAATATTCTATTGCTTTTACATAATCTTTTTCAAATTTGTAGCCATTCTCATACATTTGACCTATGCGAACAAAACTTTTAGAAATACCCTCTGCACAAGATTTCTCATAAAATTCATATGCTTTGTCATAATCTACCTGAAAATATTCTCCATTTAGATACATATCTCCCATACAAACTAATGCTGATGTATTATCCTTTTCTATTGCCTTCTCAAAACAATCTTTTGCTTTTTCAACATCTTTTGTAGTTCCAAAACCATCCAAATAACATTTACCAAGAATACAATACATATTGCAATGACCCGTTTTTTCGACTCCCTCCTTGATATATTCAAAAGCCTTATTCACGTCTCTTCGTATATCTTGTCCATTACGATAAATTTCTCCCAAAGTGGAATAACAACACCAAAAATTAACAGGATAATAAGTGAAATATTCAATTGCTTTAGAAATATTCTTTTCAACAATAACTAATCCACTATCATACTGTAATCCTTTTAGATATAATTTACCTAAATGATATGTTGCCATTTTGTTTCCTTGAAGATGAGATTCTGTCATTAAAACAACAGCTCTTTCGTAATTATTTTCGAGACAATTGAGGTAATAAAGAGCTAATGAAGATTTTGCATATGCATCATCTTGCAAAATAGCTTTTTCATACCAATATTTGGCTAATTCTGTATTCTTTTCAAAATGTATTCCTTTCTCAAAAATAAATCCAATTCTAGAACAAGATTGCGTATTTCCTAGTTCCGATGCCTTCAAAAAATATCCATAAGCCCTTTCAATATCTTTCTCAAAAATATATCCATAAAAATAATAAAGACCAATCTTGTAAAATAAATCCTTCTTAAAATCTGGCTTTAACTGCATATAATTCTTTTCAGACTCCTTAAAATAATGAAACGCCTTCTCATAATCTCGGTCAATAACTTTTCCATCATATAAATAAGATGCAACTTTGAAACAAGCATTTGGATATCCAATATCCGCTGATTTCAAAAAAGTTTCATATGCCGCGTTTTTATCCTTGATAACTCCAAAACCCTTCTCATAAAATATTCCTATTTTATACATACATCGGGCATCCATTGTTTTATCAACATAATTCTTATACCATTTCAATGCCATATCCTTTTTTTCTTCTGTTTCATATTGTTTCGCAATATCAAACATTACTTTAGGATTAGCATTTGGTTTACAAGAAACGTATAAAAGCCATTCCAAGTATTTGCCGATGTTTTTAAAAACATCAAAATTGTTAAGATTATTGTTTGTGCTCAAAAAATTGCATAAACTTTCTTTCTCAATATCATTGAGATTCGCTGTGTTCAATTGAATTCTATTATATAACATTCTTTTTTTCTTTCCAAAATAATTATAAAAAAGCATCAATTTTTTTTCAAATACACTAACTCCTCATCCTTCTCATTCAATAAACTTCTAACCCTTACCACTCCTGGACTCAAAATCATAACACATTGACCCGGTAAATTTAAAAAACTTATATTTGATACTCTACAAGCCTCTTTCAATAAAGGATCAACGTGAAAATCATTTATTATGGCACGATATCCAGACCCTCTAGATGGATCAGATAAATGCCAATTATTAAGAATTCGTAGATAAATTGATTTTTCCAAATAATCCATAAATATTGCTATCTGGTGATAACTGGCATTCGAAATATTCTTTGCCCACCATTGAACAGATTTTTTTACTTCAACGGATGCTTCGTTTTGTATTTCCATTTTTTTATGTTAACAAAATATCTATTTTCGCTTTCAATTTTTTCAAAAAATTATAAAAAATTGATTTTTTTTATTTTATAATTTCCTCACTTTAAATATGCTACCTACAAGACAATTTGAACAACTAAATACACTTATACAAAACGCGAAAAATCCAAAAGATCTTAAAATAGTTGTCCAAAAAAACTATCATATTATGGATAACGTTTTCTTTAATACCGCAACAAATATTGCCGCTAAAAAATTAAAAGATAAAGATCTTTTTAAGGAAATTTCGTTAATTTGGTGTAATAATCGCAATTTAAGACCAAGAGATATCGCAGGTCTTATATATCTATGTGGAAAAATGAATTTCATCGATTCTGAATTTCTTAATTCCCTTTATCAATTAGCTTCCAGTAATATTACGGAATTTAATGATCAATCAATCGCTAATATTTTATGGTCAATCGCTAATCTTCAATATTACACTCACTCTTTTTTAGAATTAATTAAAAAAGAATGTATCAAGAAAATTAATTCATTTAATGTTCAATCCCTTTCAAATACTATATGGGCCTTAGGTAAAATGGAATTATATGAACAACTTTTATTTGAAATTATTTCAAAAGAAGTTCATAGAAATTTCTCTCATTTTACTCCACAACATTTATCAAATATTTTTTGGACATATGCCCAATTACCAATAACTGACGAAAAAACTATAAACTTATTAATCAACGGATTAATAGATAAAGTCCAACAATTGAATTTTATTGAAGTTTCAATAGTCTGGTTAAGTTTAGCAAGAATAAAGATACATATTCCAATTTTCTTCAATCATTTAATCAACACTATTGATACAACATATATTAATACAAATGTTATATCAAATATTTTCTGGGCTTGTGCCGTATTAAATACACAAAATAAAAAAGTTTTTGATATATTAATAGATTTAACAAAAAAATTAATAACATCTTTTAATCAACAAGAAATAACAAATGTTATATGGTCTTTGGCAAAATTTAATATATTTGAACCATCTTTTTTTGATATTTTATTTAATGAAATTATGAAAAAAATAAAATCATTTGAAGCAAGACATATAGCAAATATTATATGGTCATTAGGAACGTTAGTTAAATACAATTACACGTTTTTTCAAATATTAATAAATGAATTTATCACAAAGATAAATACTGCAAATAATCAAGATATTTCAAATATTATCTGGGCTTTTGGAAATTTAGGATATAAAGATGCAAATATTGTAACTATTTTCGCGGAGGAAGTTAAAAAAAGAATAGAATTTTCAACACAAATGTTAGCAAATATTTACCTTGGATTTGGAAAAATTAATTTCTATGAAATTGAACTTTTCACAGGAATGAATAATCAAGCTGTTAAATTGCTTGAATCATTTAACAATCAAGAATTATCAAATATTCTGATGTCTTACTCATTTCTTAAAAAATATGACGAATATTTTTTTAAATTCCTATTACTCGAAATAAAAAAAAGACATAAAATACTTGATATCACAAACATCTCTTTTATTTTTAAATCATTTGCTATTTTGCAGATTGATGATATGTTACCATTTTTTCTTGATAAGTTGAACAATAATTATATGGAACTTACCACAATTGGAAAAATTAATTTTTTATGGAGTCAAGCTATTCTAGATTTACCAAAAAATGCAGAATTAAATTTTCTAATCGCAAATGAAATCTTTAAAGATAATATCGATTCAAAAGATAAAACAAAAATTCTTCAAGTATATTATTCTGGTATTAATATTCCTGAAGAACTCGTTAATCAGTGCAAAATTGGATTTTATTTAAATACTCCATTAATTTCTAACTACCAAAAAGAAATCTCTGAAATATTCACAAAAAATAACATTAAATTTCAAATTGAAAAACAATTTGAATACACAACTGTTGATTTTTATTTAGATGATTATGATCTTATTATTGAAATTGATGGACCACATCATTTTTTAACAAAAGATAAATTAAATGGAACCACTATTTTAAGAAATAAGATTTATCTAAGGAATTCTATAAAATTTATAGCTATCCCATATTTTGAACTAGATAAACTAAACCAATACGAAAAAGAAAAATTTATTTTATCAATAATTAACTTAAAAGTATTTTATTATAAAAATGAAAAATGGATAAAATAACTTGGATTTTAGAGAAAAATATAATGAAAATATAAATTTTCTTATTGATAATAATTGCAAAATTGAAGGAATACTGAGTCCCAAAAAAACAATATAAAGTTGGATTTACTTGTGATATGAATGTTTTATAAATGATTTGGATAAATTTATCCAATATAATGATGGAAATTATAAAACTTTATCAATATATCATTATAATTTTGAAAATAACATAAGAAATCGATTGTATAAAAATTAACACATCAGAATTTTTTTACCAATATCTTTATGTGAAATAATAATTTCAGGATTACATTCTAATTGTCCAAAATTCAATATATAATCAGTTCGTATAAAAAGCAATTTAAGATCTCTTGGTAATTTAGTAATCTTACTTGATATTTCTCCACCTAATTTAAGTATTCTTATAGTATCAGGTAAATTATTTATATCGTGAATTAATCTTGAACGAAACATTAAATATTTTAAATTTGGCAAATTGTTAAGTTCTTGATAAAAATCATATCCAAATGAAACATTTTTTAGGTTTCTTGGTAAGTTGTTTACTGGTTGATTAAATCTAAATCCAAAACTTATCAATTTTACACTTTGAGGTAAAAAATCTATAGGATGATTGAATGTTGAGAATAAATCAAATATTATATGTGTTACATTTGGCAAGTTATTTAAAGGTTGATTAAAAACACTCTGGTTTTTAAAAATAATTTTCTTAACAGTATGCGGTAAATTATCAATAGATTGATTAAAATTGCATCCAAAAATTATTTCTTTTATTCCTATCGGAAGATTATCGACAGGTTGGTCAAAATTTGCACCAAATTCTAATTTAGGATATTCTCCTATTATTTCTAGATCTTCATTTGTTAATGGAGAATTAAAGTATTCTGAAAAAATGATGCGGTCTTTTACAATTCTGTATCTATTCATTTTATTTCCATTAAATATTACAATTAAAAATCAATTTTTTTTTATTATCATAAAATATGACTAATCCCTTAAAAAATGTAATCAAAGATGATACCGAGATACTTCAATATGTAGATGAACATCCTACTCAACATAATATAATACTTGGCATTCAACTTATTACAGATATTGGAATTAATTCTATAACAAAAATATCAAATTAAAATAATTTAGAATATTATAATATAAATAGACTACTCTTCTAATAATGATAGTAGAGATGAAATCCCCCAACAAAAACATCATCATCACAATTTCCTTACGGATTTAGGTCACGCAGCTGAAGATATAGGCAAAGGTGTCGCAACTGCTGGTATTGCTTCCGTTTTATTTTAACTTCTTCCATATTTTTTGTGAACCAATCTTTTTAATGCATAAAAACCTAATCGATATTCATTAAAAATATTATACATTATGTATTTTCCCAATTCTAAATCAAGTTGATCAATAATTTCAACTAATTCATCTATATCATTTGCATTTAGTTCTGAATCAAATTCCAATTCAGATAATTTACAAATAAATTTTTTTTTTATTTCGTCAAATTGTTTTGTTCCATAATAATCATTCATTATTTTTTCTTCTATAGTCAAACATTCTCTGTCTATTACTTCACCATCTTTTATGGCTTTATAGAACCAGAAATCACAACCTTCTTCGTAACTAGTTAATTCTAATTCTAATTTATATCTCAAAGAAATTGTATCTAACCATTCTTCAGGGGGACTCCAAGCAGTAGAAAAAGTATAAATTAAATAATCACCATCATGATTTATATCCAAATCACTAACATCCCATTTTGTCCCCCAATTATTGATACAAAAATGATACCAATCAAATTCTCCATTTTTATCAAAAATACATTTATCTATTTGTTCCTTTGTCCATATTTTTTCTAATTCTTCTTTTTTTAATCCATTACATTCTGGAATGGGAATTAAACTGTTAAGACTGAATTCTTCATCTTTAGATTTTACGTCTTCTTTAAAACGATTTAATTCATTTTCTTCACCAGTTATCTCCAATCTATTGTAGCACCAATTAGGCATTTTATCCTATCAATTTTAAAAAAATATTAATCATTTTTTTTCACAAAAAAATTGATTATTTATATTAATATTTTGACCTAAATAAATGTTTCATATTGAAAATAATGTTATCAAAGTTAAATCTAACCAAAAAATATCCTCAAAAGACATAAAACAAATCAATAAATTTTTAGATCAAGGAATGAATGAATTACATTTATCAAGATATTTCAAATATGATATAGATGAATTAGAAACACTTGATAAAATAGAAATACTACATTTATGCGGTTATTCTCAAAAAATATCTAAATTACCAAGAAACTTAAAAGAATTTTATTGTGGTGAAGTTTTCAATCAAAATATTAATGAAAATTTCTTTCCTAATTCAATCGAAAAAATTGTATTTAGCTACTGCTTCAACTCAACCATTGAAAAATATCCAGATAATCTCAAACATCTTGAATTCGGTAAATCTTTCAACAAAGCTATCAATAATCTCCCTGATAAATTAGAAGAATTATATTTATTTGGTGATTTTAATCAAACACTTGATAATTTACCAAATAATTTAAAAATTATTAGTTTATTTGGATTAAATAGTTGTAAATTTAATCATCCTATAAATAATTTACCATTAAATTTGCAGGAACTATTTTTATCAGGTGAATTTAATCAATCTATCGATTTTTTGCCCATAAATTTAAAAACTATTTATATCAATAGTTCGTTTAATCATCCTATAGATAATTTACCAATAGGATTGCATAAAATATTTTTTAGCAATTACAGCAATTTCAATAATAGTATTGACAATTTGCCAGATACGATTGAAGAGATAGTTTTACCAGATAAATATGAGATAATGATAAATAAGCTACCTAGAAATTTAAAGAAGATAAAAATAAATAAAAACTATCCATACATGAAAAATTTAAGTGAAAAATTTAAGGATTTATTTGAAAAAAATATTATACAATAAAAATATTATTATAAATAAATGCCTAAAATAGTTATAATTGGGGCTTTTGGATTAGTTGGTTCAGAATTAATTAAATGTATAAATGAAAATGAAAATTTAATTGATGAAAATGAACTAATTTTTGTTGGAACATCTAGAAATAATTCTACTATAATTTTAAAAAATAAAGAATATACAGTTTTCCAATTAGATGATGTTTTAAATAATGAACCAAAAATATTTATAAATTGCGCAACAAATGAAGTTTCTAAAAAAATTTATAATTATCTCGATAATTCATTTTTAATTGATAATTCATCAGCATTTAGAATGGATGAAAATTGTCCTTTAATAATACCTGAAATAAATATGGATAAAATTGATTATAAAATATATCCAAGTCCCAATTGTTGTGTAATAATTCTAGCATTTTTGTTAAACTCATTCATAAAAAATAATATTAATATTTCAAAAGTAGATGTTTCAACATATCAATCTGCTTCAGGTGCTGGAGTTTATGGGTATAATGAATTGATAACTCAAACAAAAGAATTTTCATCTGGTCAAAAATTAACAACTGAATTCTGGAAAAGACAATATATTCATAATGTATTTTGCCATAATACATCCATTAATCTAGAAAATGGATACAATAATGAAGAAGAAAAAATCATTCAGGAAATTCCTAAAATATTTAATAAAAATATACCAGTAAATCCAACTTGTATTAGAGTTCCTACTTTAAGATCTCATTGTTTAAGTGTTTCCATTACCTTTGATAAATCATTAGAATACAAAGATATAATTAAATATTTAGAAGAAGAAGAAAATATAGTTATTATTGATGAAAAAGAATCAAACACATTTCCTGACAGTATTATTAGTAATGGCAATCATAAAATATTTGTTGGACATATTCGTTCGGATTTAACAAGTAATAATCATCGATGGAATTTTTTTATATCGGGAGATCAATTAAAGAGAGGAGCGGCATATAATGTTTATATGATTTTACTAAAATTATTAGAGAAATAATTTATTTATTTATAAATATTATGATTAATGTTTATAAATTTGGGGGTGAATGTTCTATCCTAGAAAACATTTTAGACACCATTCAGTTTATTAATTATTATGGTTCAAATAATATTTACGTTTTTTCTGCCGTGAAAAATTACACTGATTATATTCTTAACAACAAAAAAAATGAGTTAATTGAATATCATGATAAATTAATTAAACATTTTAACATAGATCCTGAAAAATTAATTAATTATAAGCTATTTATAGATGATAAATTAAATTTCACTGCGGCAGGTGAACTTATAACCGTCGAATTAATATCACAGTTAATAAATAATTCATATTTTACAGGAATATGGGATCTCGGACTTTCCATAAAAGAAGATGGATCCTTCGATCAAAAATGTATTCCCACTCTTAAAAATAATCTCAAAAAATTAGATAATAAAATTAATCTTATCGCAGGATGGGGTGCTTATCACAACAATGAACTTAAAACATTATCAAGAGGTGGTGGAGATACTTCTGCTCTTATTTTAGCTCAGGTATTAGATTTGACTAGATGTTGTTTGGTAAAAACAATTGAAAATGGTTTATATAATGTTGATCCTAATCAGAAAAATATTAATAGAACAATTGTTTCTAATATAAACACAAATCATTTAATTAAATGTGGATACAAAATTGTAAATCCAGAATGTTTATCACTTGCTGATGAATTTAAAATATCCATTTTTATTTATCACCTTAAAGAACCAAAAAATTACAAAACTATTATTAATCCATATTATAAAAATACAAGTCTTACAATGTATGATAACAATCTCAACATCATTAAACAAGAAATAAATGATAAACCAAAATTTGTTCAATGTAATATGTTTTGTCCAAGTAGTCACAGAATAAATGAAAAATTAAAAGAGTTTGTTTATAAAAATGGTCCAGAATTGATAAAAGATGGGAAATCTGTATGTGTAATTGATTTATCAATTGTCCAGAATTTACTAGAAATATGGAAAGAAAAAATGCACCCTATAATTCCTCATTATGCTATTAAAGCATTACCCGATAATAAAATATGCAATTTTTTTGAACATTTTGATTGTGCATCTGCAAATGAATTTAATCAAATTGTAAAATTAGGTAAAAATCCGGATAATATTATTTATGCAAATACTGCTAAAAGAATGGATGATATTGTAAAAGCAAAGGAGGTTGGTGTAAAATTAGTTACTGTTGATGGTATTCACGAATGTGTTAAAATTATGGAATTATATCCAGAATGTGGTATAGTTCTTAGAATAGCAACCTCTGATGAAGGCGCACAATTCACAAAATTTGCTCATAAATATGGAGTCGTCAATTTTAAAAATGCTTGTTCAATTATCGATTACCTTATGATTAACAATAATCTTAAAGGTTTTAGTTTCCACGTTGGTTGTGGACAAACTAATAAAAATGCTTGGAACGAAGCTATGATTAAAGTAGACAGATTATTTGAATACATAAAAAATAATTATCCAGACAACTATGACTCAGTTAATATCATAGATATAGGTGGTGGTTATAGCACTGACGAAAATTCAATATCCATAACTGAAATAAGATCTAGTCTGAACAATTGGATACAAAAATATAATGATAAAAAATGGATAGCTGAACCGGGAAGATTCTTTTCAGCTGATGCTATGACACTGTTATGTCCAATTATTAGTAAAAATTTAAGAAATCAAGATAGACAATATTATGTTATTGCCAATAGTATCCATCACACCTTTTCCTGCATTATCTTTGATCTCCATTTACCAAAAGATCTAAAAGAAGATGACTGGATTGACTTAGATAATAATACATTAAATTGTGTTGATGGAACAATTGTTGGAGAAACTTGTGATGGTATAGATGTATTATATAATGGAAAAGTCGCTGAAAATTTACCAATTGGAACATTATTAGTTTTTCCTAGTATGGGAGCATATTCAAATGCATCTGCAAATCATTTCAATGGATTTTTACCCCCAACAATTTTATATCTCTAATTTACTCATTACTTCATCCAATTTATCAATTATTATATCTATCTCATCTTTGTTAATCAACAATGATGTTAGAAATCTTAAAACAGAACCATCTCTTCCTCCACATTCTATTATCATTTTATGCTCGTTAAATAATCTACTCTGGATTTTTCTTGCCAATGTTCCATCACATTTACATTTGTTTCCAATTTGTAAACCCAACATTAATCCTAACCCTCTCACCTCCTCTATAAAAATATATTTCTCTTTTAATTTTTCCAATTTTTCTTTAAAATAATTTCCCACCTCGTTTACATGCAATTCTAAATGATTCTCTCTTAAATAACTTAACACTTTTTTACCCGTAACCATCGCAATCTGATTACCTCTAAAAGTTCCTGTATGTGTCCCTCCAACCCATTTGTCCAACTCCGGATTATATAATATCAATGCCATCGGCATACTTCCTCCAGCACTTTTAGATAAAACCACAACATCAGGTATTATTTCTGACCAATTAAATGCAAATGGTTTTCCAGTCCTCAACCAACCTGCTTGCACTTCATCAATAATTAATGGTATTTTTTGTTCAGAACATATTCTTCGAATTCCTTTTAACCATTCAAATGGAGCAACTACAACGCCACCTTCTCCTTGAACTGCCTCTAAAATTATGGCAGCTGGTTTGGTAATACCACTTTCTTCATCCAATAATGTTTTTTCCATAGATTCCAATAAAATCATTGGATCAATATCATGATGATATTTATTTGGAAATGGAAATACTTGTGTTGATAAAGCAGGTAATCCTATTTGACTTTTACCATTTAAATTTCCCATATGCATCAATGAACCCATAGTTTGACCGTGATAAGCACCTGTAAAACTAACAATATTTAAATTTTTAGTTGAAATTCTGCATAATTTTATTGCACTTTCAACCGCGTCTGAACCAGATGGTGAACAAAATTGGAATTTGTAATTTTTCATTTCTTGGGGAACCCATTCGAAGACTTCTTGAATATATGCTAATTTTGCTGGTGTCATTAAATCCAACATTTGTTGGGGTAATCCAGAATCAACATATTCTAAAATTGCCTCCTTAACTATTTTATGATTATGTCCTAGAGGTAAGGCACCAGCACAAGCTAAACAATCAAGATATTTATTACCATTGTCATCAAATAACCATACTCCATCACCCTTAATGAAATTAAGAGGAAATTTTCTTGCATAAGTTTTTGCATTGGATTCTTGAGATTGTATTTTATCCATTTATTTATAATATAAAATAAAAAATGATTTTTTTCTTATCTCTACTTTAAAATAAAAATGCCAAATTATGTAGATAATATTCTTTTTCTTGAAGGTAATCAAAATCAAATATCCAAAATTTTATCATATCAATTTAGTTTTTCTAACACAGTTCCATTAGAAGATTTATCAGATGAAAATTGTCTTAAAAATTGGGGCGTCAGAAATGATGCTGTTAATCCTATCACTGACAATTCTTCCACAATTTTTTTAACTCCTTATGGAGAACCAGATATTTGGTTCAAAAAAACAGTGGAAAAATATCCAGAAATTTCAATGAAATTATTTTGGTTTCAAGGGTCTACCTGTTTAGAAGCTGGAATGTTGTTATCTCAAAATGGAACTCTAATAAGAGAGGTGTATGGAGACAAGGAAGCGGAAAAGATAGGCAAAAAATATTTTGGATATACAGATGATTTTTTTGTATAAAATATATTATGGATGGAAGAAAAATTCCTAGAGAAATTGAAAATCCAATCGATAATGTTCTTATTGATATAAGTTACTTTTTTAACAAAAATATAAATCCAAATATAATTACACCAAATTTATTAACTACAATTGGATTAATTAGTGGTATTGGAAGTTCTTATTTTATTTATAATAATAATTTTTTACCATCCGCTTTATTACATACTTTCGCATATTTTATGGATTGTATGGATGGTAGTAATGCAAGAATGTATAAAAAATGTTCGAAATTTGGTGATATGTATGATCATATAGCAGATAGAATTAGAGGTATATTATTAGTATTGGCAATTGTATTTAATAAAATTATAACAAAGAAAGAAAAAATCATTTTTCTTGTTGTGTTATTTATAGCTTTTATTTTACTAATTTTTCATATGAGTTGTCAAGAGAAAAATATAATACTGGGACCAAAATCTACTTATTTGAAAATGTTTAATGGATTATGTAGTTGCAAAAAATATATTACTTTCAGTCGATTTTTTGGATGTGGAACATTTAATTTCATAATTTTACTTTTCTTATTATATTTCTATTTCACTAAAAATAACATAAACAAAAAAATTGAAAATAAAAACAGATGATTTATAAATAAAAAATCATGCCCAAACAAGGAAGAGGAGGTCGCCAAAACAAAAATTTTGGCGCTAAAAGAGAATTAATTCTAAAAAATCATAGTGAATCTGATTACGCTCAAGTAGTCAAAAATCTAGGTAATAAAAGATTAGAAGTTATGTTATTTTCAACCGGTAGAAATCTCTCCTGCAAAATTAGAGGTTCCCTACGTGTATGGATAACTACTGGTGATATAGTATTAGTTAGTATCAGAGATTTTCAAGACGATCGTGGAGATGTTATTTGGAAATATACCGCTGATGAAGCCAGAAAACTCAAAAAAACTGGTGAAATCCCTCAAAGCACTAAGATAAATGAATTAGACAACACCGCTTTTAGGTCATCCGAATTTGTAGAATTTATAGACAAAAATATGGAAGAAGAAGAGGACAGAATCCCTTCACAAAGGAATTATGATTTACCAACAGACGAATCTGAATCTGATTAAAAAATTGATAAATTATTTTATAAAGTTTTAAGAAACAAATGTCAGAAATAATTGTAACAGGCAATGTTATAGGAGACTTATATACATTAAATTTA
>Ga0194123_10003751_pt1 | contig 17959 bp, 8 predicted proteins | sample TA2MahsurfametaG_5_FD_155479 | JGI IMG/M metagenome (GOLD analysis project Ga0194123, IMG submission 155479) | Freshwater microbial communities from Lake Tanganyika, Tanzania - TA2015023 Mahale A surface | ecosystem: Environmental > Aquatic > Freshwater > Lake | place: Tanzania: Lake Tanganyika... | reverse complement strand
CAGCAAATCAAGCAGACTCATGGCCTGCCAGCCTATGCCCGCATGCAGCTTGATCTCGTGTTCGACACCGCCGATATTGGTGGTGGTCAGAACGATGTCCTGCTCGACATAGGGAAGCTTGGTGTCGGCCACGTTCAGGACCAGCGCATCCTTCCAATAGGTGTCTTCGCGATCAGCGACGCCCTCGCGATTCATTAGCTTGTCGAGATCGATCTCGGGCAACTTGACGGTGAAAGGCTTGAGCTCAGGATCGATGTAATCGGCCAGATATTCGGGCGTATCGATATCGATGGCTGCGCCGAAATCGAGAATGACGGGCTTGCCCATCAGCGTGAGCTTGAGCGGCGGCGGCTGTATCTTCAGCTTAGCGGGCAGGAACTGCGCCCCATCGATGTCGACATCATCAAAGAAGATATCGGCCTTGAATTCAGGCAGCTTGGGTTCAAAGCGGCCCTCAATCAATGCTTCGAGATTGATCAGGTCAAACAGCTTCGCATTTTCCCAGCCCATGCTGGCCGAGATACCCCAGTTAAAGCTGCGGCCGCCATGCTCAATGATGCCCAGGGTCTGTTTGTATTCGTAGTACGGCAGCCTGGGGTTGGGAACATTGAGCTCGATGCTCATTTCCGGGCCCGCCAGCGTGTAACCACCGATTTCTATGCTGGGCAGCTGGAAGCTGACACCGGTGTCGCTGCCAACAAAACCGCCTGTGGTTTCCTCAGCGTCACCGGCGATGAAGTCCTTGAACGACAATTCGGGCCAGCCCAGTCCGGCGGTCAGGCCGATTTCATACTCGGTGTCGCCGAGCGTGATCGTCGTGATCGGGATTTCCTTCTCGAGGAAGGGCATTTGCGCATTTTCGATTTTGGCGATCAGGTCAGCGGCTTTGCCCTTGGGCGGCAGCAGTTCATACCAGTAGCCTGAATCGGTAAAGTCAACCTCGGAGAGCTCCATCGTTTCCGACTCGCCCCCCATATAGCGGTAGATGCGCCCAGCTTCACCGCCAGCCTCGTGATCTTCAGCCACCATGACCTGAGAACCGAATTCAATCTCCTGCTCACCATCGCTGCTGTAGAAATCAACGCGGAAATATTCGCCATCGCCTTCTTCATCAGATTCGCCTGTGGAAGAGGCCACCACCGAAGTCTCGGCGATCACACTCGGCGCATCGTCCGCCGATACCCGCAGCTCACCCCCAACGGTGATGGTCTGATCCGAATCCTTGGGCTGCATGATGTAAGCATCGGCACGACTGCTGACCATGTTCGAGCCCAGTACCATACTGGCTGCTGCGCTGGCACCGGAAGACGAGGAGGCCTCATTACTTGTCGATGCCTCGAGCTGTGCTGAGACGGTAGCGGCAACCAGCAAATCGCCACCGCTTTCGATGATCGAGTTGTCGATCTTGGCCAATACCGTCGCAGGAATCTCATTGCCGAAATTGCTGCCGATGAGCGCATCGATCGCTTTGCGGAAAATATCCTGCGATTCCCAGCCTATCGAGTTGAAGGCCAGCGTGACACCCACCGCCGTACCGGCTGAACTGATGGTGGCGGTATTATCTGCGGCGATATTCGACAAGTTTTCTGCGTTGACCTGCATATCGCCGCCGGCCACCACATGGCTGTCGGTGATGGTGGCTGTACTAGCCGAGAGCACATTATTGGTGACGATCAGGCCATTGGCTGCCAGACCGCTGGTAACACTGTCTTCGGTACCTGTGGTCGTCGTGCCTGACAGCGTGGATTTGATATCGGCCGCTTCGAGAGCAATCACGGATACGTCTTCACCGGCAACCAGAGTGACATCATCCAGACCCGCATCGACAACGCCGCGCACATCATTGCGCACGACAATGCCGCCTACCGCCGCGCCGCCGCCCGAGGTCACCGACATCGTGATGTCCGCGTCAATGACAGCCGAGTCGACAGCGGCCACCGTCAAGGAACCGCCAACAGTCAGTGCGAGATCTTCCTCTGCCGTTGCGCTGCGACTGATGACCGGGCTGACCCATGCGCTGCTGCGGGTGCTGACCAGATTGCTGGCGAGGATGAAGCCAGCAGCTGCGCTATCGTTGTTGGCTGCTGCCTCATTGCTGATGGTGGCTGTGATCAACGCACCGTGATCCTCGCCATCATCCGCTTCAAACGCACCGGCAGTGACGCTGACATCACCATCGGCGCTGAAATCCGTATTGATGATGCGTGCCGTGATGGTGGCCGGCTGCTCGTCGCCGATCGAGGTGCCCAACAAGGCGTCGATGGCATTGAACAGCAGGTTCTGCGATTCCCAGCCGATCGTATTGAACGCGAGCACAACGCCGACGGCCACGCCATCGGATTCAATCACGGCGCTATTTTCAGCTTCGATAATGGAGGTGTTGTCGGCGGCCACCGTCAGATCACCGCCGGACACCACCTCGCTGTCGATGATCAGCGCACTGGCGTCGCTCAGAATGACGTTGGTGACAATCAGTGCATTCACCGCCAGCGGCGTGACCGCCGCTGGATTGAGCGCTGTCGCAGCGGCATCCGTCGCGCCAGAATCGGTGCCGCCGCTGCCCGCATCGGTGGCCTCTGCCTCATCGGCGGCAGGCTCTTCTTCCTCTTCCTCGCCAAGCGTCGTCGTTTCGCCAGACGCCGCGCTGATGATGGATGCAGCTTCGAGTGCTGTCAGAGAGATATCACCGCCGCTTTCGACGGTGATGCTGTTGATTTCGGCCTCGACATCGCTGCGCACATCATTACGCACGACGAGGCCGCCGACCGCCATGCCACCACCGCTGGCCGAACTCAACGAGACCTCGGCCTCGATGCCTGCGGTGTCGCTCGATGACACCGACAGATTGCCACCCGTGGTCAGGGACACCTCGCGCGTTTCATCCGTCCCCGGTCTCACCCACGCACGCGCGCGCGAGCTGACCAGATTGCTGGCCAGGACAAAGCTGGCCGCAGCACCGTCACTGTCCGAGCTGACGTCATTGGCGACGACGGCATTGATCTGCGCTTCGTTGGATGCATCCAGCGTCATGTCCTCGCCGGCTTCGAGCGAGCTGCCGGTGACCGCAATCTGTACCGAGGCTGGTTGCTCATTACCAATCGAGGTGCCTAGCAATGCGTCGAGCGCATTGAACAAAACATTTTGCGATTCCCAGCCTATCGAATTGAAAGCCAAGGTCACGCCGACGGCAGTGCCCCCCGAGCTCATGGTAGCGCTGTTGTCAGCCTCAATGAGTGAGCGATTGCGCGCGCAGATGTCCAGATTGCCAGCGGCGACGATGTCGCTGTCGATCACATTCGCACGCACATCCGACAAAATCAGATTGGTCGCGATCAGAGCACTGGCCGCCAGCGAAGAGTTCGGGGCAGCAGCCCCCAGATCGGCTACCGCGTCCGTCACACCCGTCCCGTCGGTGGCTTCTTCTTCGGCGGGCAATGATGAGGTGTTGCCGCTCAATGTGGCGGTGATGGTTGCTGAGCCACGCGCATCAATAGTGGCATCGCCACCAATATCTAATTGCGCGCTATCGACCAGCGTGCGTACTGCATTGCGCACATCGTTACGTGCGACCAGACCACCCGCGCCGACGCCGCCGCCCGTGCTGGCGTCCATGCTGATCTCGGCCTCGATGCCCGAGGTATCGCTGGCCTTGACCAGCAAATCGCCACCGATCACATACGCGGACTCCGACGCCAGCGGCACCAGTCTTGCGTCGGCGCGCGCACTGAGCATATTGCTCGCCAAAATAAAACTGACTGCCGCACCATCACCCGACGAAGCGACGCTGTTCTCGACGGTGGCGCTGATCTGCGGCACCTGCACCGCCGTCAGGCTGAGGTTTTCGCCAACATCCAGTTGGGTTCCGGAGATTTCTGCGCGCACCGATATCGGACGTTCGTTGCCGATGCTAGTGCCCAGCAGCGCATCAAGTGCGCCATAAAGAATGTTCTGCGCCTGCCAGCCTATGGTGTTGAACGCGAGCGTCGCGCCCACCGCCGTGCCAGTGCTTTCGGTGATCGCGGTATTGGTGGCCTCGATGGTTGCGTCATTGTTTGCCTCGACCGCAAGATTCGAACCGACGATCAGGTCACTATCGACGACGACCGCTTCGACCTGGCTAAGTATCAGGTTGGTAGCAATCAGCCCGTTGACCGCAACGGCGCCACCCCCAGCCAAAGGCGCGGTATCTGCAGATGTCTTGTCACCTTCGGGAGCGGTACCCGCACTGTCCGTGGTGCCGGTCTCATCGGTGGGCGCTGCCCCCTCTGGGGCGGTGTCCGCTGGCGCGGCCGCATCCGCTTCGGCCGCCTCATCTTTCGCTGCCGCCTCAATCGCAGGATCAGCGCCGGGATCACCAGCCGCTGTCTGGTCAGCTGCCGCTTCTTGTTCAGCGCTGCCCTCGGGCTCATCGACCGATGCTTCTTCGCTGCTGGCACTGACTTCGCCACTGAGTTCGGCCACGATCTCGGTACCGGAGACGGCGGTGATGCTCAGGTCTTCACCGGCATCGATCGCCACACTGGTGACATGCGAGAGCACCGAATTGCGTACGTCATTGCGCACCACGATGCCGCCTGCGGACACACTACTGCCGCCCGTTGACACCGATACGGCCGACATGCTGATGTCCGCATTAATGGCCGCCGAATCTTCGGCAGCGATCTCGATGGCGCCACCCGCTTCCAATGCGTGCAACAGTTCACCCTCGGCATCCCGTTTGCCGCGCACCTGCGCGCGCGTATCAGTGCGAACACGATTACTCGCGAGTATGGCCGCTGCACCCACCGACAAGCTGCCCGCCACACCACCCGCACTCACCTCAGCCGCATTGCTGATGTACGCATCGACCGTGATGTCGTCGGTGGCCGTCAACGACAGATCGCCACCGGCTTTGACGGTGGAATCCGTAATCAGTGCGAGCGTTTGCAGTGGATAGGCGGTCGTGCCCAGGTCAGTGCCCAGGAGGCTGTTGATCGTCGCCGCGGCGACATTGCCCATATCCCAGCCGACCGCATTGAAGGCCAGCGACGCACCCGCCGCCGAGCCCGCGCCATCGCCGACGGTGGTGCCCGCCGATGTGGTGGAGCTGACTGCACTGGTATTGCCCGCTTGTACGGCGATACTGCCTTCGTCACCGGCGTCGATCTCGCTCTTGGTGATGGATGCTTCGATCAGACCGCGCAACTGATTCCACGCAAAGGTGCCGCCCAGTGCCAGCGATGATCCGCCCGAGGTCGACTCGCCGGTCACTGCCATGGATTCTGTATTGGCGAGCAGCGTCTGAGTGCTGCTGGCAATCACATACAGGCCACCAGAACTGACCACCGCATCCTGCAATCGGGCACTGACATTGCGGTTGATCGTGTTACTGGCGGAAGCAATGCCTATCTTGACATTGTCGAGCAGTGGTACATCCGCAGAAAAACCAGAACTGTCGGCCTCAAACTCGGCCTCGTCAATCGCAATCACCAGCACATCGCTGAGCGCGCCCAGGTCGATGTCTTTCAGCAGCGCGATGGTGTCGCCATTGGAAATATTGCGCGCCACTTTGGCGCTGGAGCTGTAGGTACCCGCGTTCAACGCATAGAGCTGCAGCCCATCCACATCGAGATCAGTGCCTTCAACTGCAGCACGCGCCTTGTCGGTAATGGTGTTGGTCTGCACACCTACCAGACTGGAGTTCACCACGCCTTCGATGCCACCATCATCGCCATCGAGGTTGGCGGCGCTGACCTGCACCAGACCGGCGGAAGCATTCTCGAGCCCGGCGATGGAAACGCGATCGTCGCCATCACCAATGTAGGCAGCGGTGTCGCGGCTGAGCGTGACGCTGCTGGTGCCCAGATCAAAACCTCCGGTGAGCTTGGTCAGCAAACTGTCGGCGGTATTGAGCTCGGCCGTAATCTGGGTGCGGTCTACAGCTTCAATCAGTAGGGTCACGCCATCGTCATCGGCACCGGGCGTGATCAGCAGCGTTGCGCCGCCCTCAATACCCGCCTGCGTGATTTGTTTTGCATTGACAATCACACCGCCGAAACCGCCTTCGGCATAAACATCGAGTGTATTGGTGGTCGTGGCGCGGACTACCAGCCCGCGGCCCTGAATCGTCGCACCGGCGCTAATGGTGACGCTGGCCTCGGTCTCGAGAACCAGATTTTCGGCAATCACGACACCGGCGCCGAGCACCCCGCTGCTGTCGATCGCAACATCCGCGGATACCTGGGCTTCGACAATGATTTGTCCGCCGGCAATCAGTGAACCCTGGACATCGATTTGCGCGAGCAGTTCGAGCAACTCATCATCGGTATCTGCCTCGACACTATCGGCCGCGCGCAGCACGAGATCGGCATCGCTGGTCAGTGTGTGACCGGCCGGCACCGAAATCATTTCGGATTCAACGATCAGCGATGCAGCACCGATATCCGATTCACGCAGCAGCAAATGATCAATGCCATCGCCTCCGCGAATCGCGAGTATGCTGGTCGGACGCGCGAAGATCAGATCGGTGATGGAATCGCCCGACAGCCGCAGCCGACCATCGGCCTCGGTCGAGAGCGTGACATCGTTGTCGCCGTCGCCCAAATCGATCACAAGATTGACCAGGCTCTGGTTAAGCGACAACAGATCGCCGCTGCCAGTCAGTGCATTGTTTTGGCTTGCGCCATCGCCATCCTTGCTGAGATCAATGATCGTGGAAAGCGGCGCGATGACTTCCATGTCGTACGACAAATCCGCGGGCGGCAGATATTCGATCTCGATGTTGTCGACCGCAATCGGCTCCTCGGCCTCTGGCTTGTTCTGCTGCAGCAGCGGCTCGGCTGACAACAGAATCCGGTCTTCCAGTTTCTCAACTTGTGCGCGATTGCGCCGGAAGGCTTTCCAGCCCGGTATCTTTTTGCGGGTGCTCATGCGACTGTTCCCGCTATCCGAGGCACAGACTCACTCAGAGTAGGGTCCGCTGCAAAACACGCCCGTATCGCATCCTCGTGCGAGGCCGCACAGTAAATGGTCAGGAAGGGCTCACCATGCGTATCCAAACCACCGGCAAGCCAGACCAGCTCGCGCTGCGCGATCGTCTCGAGCAGCTGGCGAATGTCGGCAGCATTCAAGTGCCATTGATCAGCCAGCGCAATGACGGCCTCTGTGAGATCACCAGCGCGCAGCCCGCTGTCATAAAAATTGAACGCAAACGATGCGCGCGGTGTGCCAGCTTCGCATACCCTGATGTGTTCATGCTGCCATGCGCTATCGGGACCCGCCAGCGCAAGTGCCTGCGCAAGCGCCTGTGTCAGCACATGAACCACCGGCGCGGCGCGGCCGCGATCAGCCTTGCCGGACACAGGGCTGTTCTGGAGGTCGGCCATCGCCTGATGCGCATCGGGCTGCTCTTGCGTCCAGTATTCGGTAACGCGAAGATCCTCCGACGCGGCATCGGGTTCGACCCATTTGTAGCCGAGTATCCCGAGCCGCTCGCCGGGCCTGCGCCGAGCAGCACCCGCAAATTCCAGATAAAGCTTGCGTGTCACGGCGTGCCACCCCTGCTCGAAGGCGACATAGATGCGGTTAGCAGAATCCAGATCCTGTTCAATCGCCTGCCGACAGTTGACTGGAACCCCGACCTCGTCGAACAATTTGCCCCAGCGAGAAACGGACAAGGCGGCGCGATTGATGCCTGCCAACAAACGACCGGTCTGCAGGCCACGCATGCCGAGGCGACACGATGCCTCCCAGCCCAACACAGGTAAACCGCTCAGCAAATCAAGCATCGTGCGCGCGGGATGGCGATCCGGCATCGTTATGGCAGGCCATGGCCACGGGGCGCTGTGCATCATCATGCGTGCATGCCTTCCCACGGTTTTTCATTCGCGTCCTGCAATCGCCGTCCGTTGTCCGATCCGGCGGGCGGCAGACGATCTATCTGCATCAGCGAAACGCGATGTGCATACAAGGGTGTGAGCCAGCCCTGATTGCGCAGCACGCACAGGGCAGCATCACCCAAGCGATCCAATGCACGCTCGTCGACGTAATATAAATTGTCGAGGTCGAGCTTCGACAGATTCCGGTGGCTGATGGAAGCCAGCGGCGCGAGCAGCTTCAGCTTCTGCAGCGCTCGACAGAACTCTTCGGTGGCACGCAGCATTACCTCAACGTTGTTGAGTTGCTGCATCGCATGATCCAGCGCAGGCGCCGGATCACCATTCATGTCGAACAGCGGCACGCCGGTATCAGGCGAGAGAAGTTCGCTGTTCATGTCGATGCAGACCACGAGCGCATCGCTGTTCGATGCGCGGGCCATGGCGAACGGATGAAGCCGAATCACCATCGGCACATACGTGTTCAGCCAGTGGCCAGAACTACCGACGAATGCATTCGACAAGCCTTCACGCGAGAGCAACACGACCGGACGCACGGCACCTGACCCATTGCCGGCAAAGACAATCGGATAATGCGCCGCTGCTCGCCCAAACTCGGCCAGCATCAGATCGGACTGAGCGCACGAGCGCGCGTGCTGATAGCCCCGGTGCTCCATCAGCTTCAGGTAGCGGTGCCGGTTGGCGTTGAGGCGCGTGAAATTCGAGGTCATGTCCATGCCTCAGTGCCCCTAATGATGAAAGGGTAGCGCCGATTCCATCCAGTCATCTGACTGAAGCACGCTCCAACGACGCGCGAACGCATCGGACTCGGCGCGGCGCTGCACCGTTTTGAGCATAGCCATGGCCAGCCTGCGGACGACGCCACCCGAGCCTGCCACCAACAACCGGCGCATGGCGCGCAATGTCCAAGGAGAGACATAACGTCTGAGAAGATTGTCTTCCAAACTCAGCAGGCGGGTGACGCTGCCGGGATCACCCTGCCTGCCGCAACGGCCAGCCAGCTGACGATCGACGCGCGCAGACTCATTGCACTCGGCAATCACCACATGCAAACCGCCGAGCGCTTTTACCTCTGCAGAGAGGTGAATGTCGGTGCCGCGACCTGCCATGTTGGTGGCAATCATGATGCGGCCGAGTTCGCCGGCATGACCCACCAGCTCCGCCTCTTCTGCATGACGCTCCGCGTTCAGCACACTGTGCTGCAGTCCGTGCTGCGTGAGCAGCTGGGAGAGTTCGACGCTGGCCTGCACGCTGCGCACGCCAATCAGTACCGGGCGTCCGAGCGCATGCACGCGCTCGATTTCCACGACCGTTGCACGCCATTTGTCAGCCACCGTCGGCAGTACCTGAAGCGGCCGCTGCACGGTCTGTCGCGGACGATGAGTCGGTACCGGCAGCACAGCCAGACGAAAGATGCGCCAGAGTTCTTTGGCGGCCTCATTCGCCGTCCCCGAGGTACCGGCGAGATGACGAAAACGACGGAAGAATGCCTGGAAACTCATCTGCACCATCGATTCATTCGGATGGGTGAGCTCAAGTCCTTCGCGCGCCTCGATTGCCTGATGCAGTCCTGCGGTCAGCGTGCGTCCCGGTGTCATACGCCCGGTAAATTCATCGAGCAGCACGATCTCGTTGTCGTGCACCAGATACTGGTGACCATGATGAAAGAAACAGCGCACGGTCAGCGCGTGGCGCAGCATTTCCTCGCGGCGCGCAAGCGGCTGCCACATCGGATGCAGCAAATGGTTTTGCGCAATCATCAGCTCACGCGCGCGCGGTAGCAGCGCGACCGAGCGTGTGCGATGCACGACCTGGAAATCTTCGCCCTCGACCAGGCGATCGGCGAAATCACGCGCCCACAGAATCGCCTCGGAAAATCCAGGGCGCTTGCGCGGAAAAGACAGGATCAGGGGCGTGACAGCCTCGTCAATGAGTACGCTGTCGGCCTCATCAATAATCGCCGTGTGCAAGCCACGCGACTGCAGCACCGGCGCCGCCTCGCTCTCTTGCGGCTGGCCCAGCCATTTCTCGAAAGCCGCATGATCGGCACTCTTGCCTGAACGCGCCGCGAGCAAGTCGCGCAGGTGATCCGCCAGCAGTTCTTTCGCCGTGGTGTAGACGACATCGGCGCGATAGGCCGCCATCCGATGCGGCGGTTCATGCTCACTTGCTACCGAGGTCACGACAACACCACTACCCTCATACAATGGCGACATGTCTTCGGCGTCACGCATCGCGAGGTAGTCATTGGCGGTCAGAATGTGGCAGGGACGACCAGTCCATCCTGCCAGCACGCCGGCCAGCGATACGGTGAGCGTCTTGCCCTCGCCGGTGGCCATCTCGGCCAGCCAGCCACGGTGCAATGCCAGCGCGCCCATGAATTGCACCGCATAGGGTTGTTTGCCCAAGGTGCGCAACGACATCTGTCCGACGGTGGCAAGGGCTTCGATCAACTGTCCGCGCGCGTTACGCGGATCTCGCCTGAGCATTTCGCGCATATCGGCGACACGACGCTGCAGCGCCGTATCGTCGAGCGCGCACAGCGATTCGCACACACGCAGGCAGGACTGCGCCTCGGCCAGCAAGTTGCTGGCATTGCGACGACGACGGCGCCAGCGCCCCTGCCACGCATTCAGCACCGCGTCCAAGCCCTCAGGCAGACGCACCAGTGGTGGCAGGGCGATCGCCGTCATACGCGGAACCTACTTTGAAAGAATTGTCGCAGTGCGCGCTCGCCCTGCGACAACAGTGGCCGCTGACCGAGATCCAGGCGCATCACGCCCAAACGTCCGTGCAACAAGGCCGGACCTTCGGCAGTCTCGACGGGCAGTTGCGCAAGCACACGGAAGAAAGGTTCGGCCGCCGTCACACCTTGCGGATCATTCGCCTGCACAGCGATCTTGCCGCCACCGGCCATGCCGAGTGCACGCGACGGCAGAATGCCCTGCTCATGCGGCAGCACGCGTGCATTGCGCGCCACGATGTTGTCATCCTCCTGACCCGCAAGCCGGATCTCAGCGCCTTTGAGCTCGCCTTCAAACAGAAAAGTCGAAACCTGCGGCAGCACGGCGACGAAACGCCACTCGCCGCTCGCATCAACGACCGTTCCCAGCGAGCCGCCGCGCGCGACCCAGCGCCCCTTGGCCACATCGGCGTCGGCAGTGGTCCAGATACCATCGATCGAGGCAACGACGCTCAGCGCACGCTGCTGACGTCGCAGCTCTACCAGCGATTCTTCCAGCGCACGACGCTGCTGACGCAGCGGTGCTAGGCCAGCGAGCGAGACTGACATCGCCCGTAACTCTTGTGCGATCACTTGCGACAGCTGCATTTGCGTGGCCTGCAACTCGGCGTCGAGCTGCGGATTTTCGAGGCGCAGCAATACCTGCCCGGCTTTCACGCGCGCACCCGGCTCGGCGATCAGCTGCGCGATGTTGCCGCCAGACTCGCTGTAAAGCTGTCGGTAGTTTGCCGCTTCGACCATGCCGGAGACGCGCACGCGCTCCGGCATCGGCACGGCCGCGAGAAATACGGCGCCAGTCACAACCAGTCCGATGCTGATCGCGATTGCGCGCTGACGATGCAAACCCAGACGCGGGCTCGTGGCGAGAAAGCGCAGCAGTTTGAACAGCGGCACCACCACTACGGAGAAACCCATGATCCATGCGAGCGCAACGCCCAGGTCCAGGTACTGCTGAGCGATCATGAACACCAGCGTCGACATCAGCATCACCCAATAAACAATGCTCGCCACGCCGTACAGTGGCAACAGCAGCACTTCTTTGCGCGAACGGGCCACTGGCTGAGCGGACGGCAGCGCCAGCACAAAGCGCTCGGCGAGATAGCGCAGCTGGTCGCGTGAGCGCTGGTACAAATTGGGCACGTTGATGAAATCGACCAGCATGTGATAACCGTCGAAACGCATCAGCGGATTCAGATTGAACAGTGCGGTCGATACGCTGGACGCGAAGATGATATTGTAAGCGAGCGCATTGATCGGGCCGGGCGCGGTGTGTGCCCAGATCAAAGCGGCGACTGCCGCTACCGAGAGCTCGAACATCACACCGGCAAAACCTACCAGCAGCCTTCTACGGCGACTGCGAAAACCCCAGGTGGCCGTCGCATCCACGAAAGGCACGGGCGCTAGGACCAGTAGCATCACGCCGACCGTGTGCACCTCGCCGCCGAAATGCTTGCAGGTGGCGGCATGACCGAATTCGTGCACCATCTTGGCAATCAGGAACCCCGCATACAGCAGAATCAGGTTGCCGGGCGCAAGGATGCCCTCGGACTGACTGAAAAGATTATCAGCATTGTTTACCAGCGCCAGCGCGGCCGCGAGAAGCAGTACCAAATACGCTGCGCCCCCCCACGGACTGAGCAGCCAGCCAATGGGGGTACGCAGCTTGTTGAGCCATTGGTCCGGATCGAACAGCGGTATCTTCAGCGAAAGGAAACCTATCCATTTCGCCATCGTTTCTTTCTTGCGTCGCTTGCGATAACGGTCAAACAAACTGGCGGCCGATGCGCTACGGTCGTAGTGCAGCAGATTGGACAGGTTGAGCTGACCGAGCAGGTGTACCACCTCTTCCTGGGTCAGCGCATGGTCCGGATCGGTTTCCATGCCGGCAGCCCAGATGTCATCGACGGTTTTGTCGAGCGAGAGACGCGACAAAAACGCATAGGCGTCGGCCGATACGCGATACCAGTCGCTGGACAGAGAATCACGCAACACCACCCATTGTTCGCCATGAAAAATCTGACGATGGGCACGAACGCTGTGGCGCAGCGCCACGCGAACGGCCGCCACGCGATGCCAGGCATCGCTGAAAATGCGCGAATCGTTCTGCATCTCGCTCATAGCCAGAACACCTGCCGCAGGAAACGAACGGTGCGATGGGTAAGCACCCAGATCAGTCGGCGCTCTCCCGCCTCCAGTTTGGCGGTGCCGCCCATGCCGGGCCGCCACCATGCTTGCAAGGGTGATTCGACGCGCGCCCGCGCGATGTAGAGATTTTGTCCGTCGCGCTGCGTGGCGGCCGGATCCATGCGATCGATCACCAGCTTGAATTTCTGGTCGGGCTGCCCGACCAGCGCGAACTCGCCGCGAGTCCCGATCTTAACTTCGTGCACATCTGCTTGATCGATCTCCAGCTCGACATAGTTATCGTCAAGCTGTGCCATCTTCAGCATCAGATCGCCTTTTCTCACCGGCGAACCCAGGTTCTTTCTGAGGTCACCTTCGACCACGATGCCGGTGTAGGGAGCGCGAATCTTTGCGGTCTCTAGCTGTCGCTGTATCAGATCCAGTCTCGCGCGCGACTGCGACTCTCGCGCCAGGGATATCTGCATATCGGCTAACTGACGCAAGGCCCGCGCCTTCTGGGCCTCCTGCCCATAACGCGCGACGTCTGCCACGGTCATGGATTTATCCAGCACCAGATCACGCGTGTCGAGTTCAGCCAGCACGGTACCCTTTTCGACGCGGTCGCCGGCTTCGACGCTCACCGTTCTGAGATAACCATCGAAGGGTGCAGGAATGAACACCAGATCCTTGCTGCGCAAGGCCACGCTCGCATCGATTTTGTAAGACCACGGAAAAAACACCAGAAAGGCGAGAATAACGGCCGCTGCCAGCCCGGCGAATTTCCACGCCGAGTGATGTGGGCCCACCAACTGCTCGCGCCATTGGCGCAGGCGATCTGCGCTTGCATCGAAAACACTGCGATCCTGCTTGTGCAGATCGACCAGGGTGCGTACGCAGGCGCGTGCGACCAAGCCTGTTTCCCAGGTCTCGGACTCGTCTAGCCGGGCTTCGCGTCGCTCCAGCGTCAGAACGCCGACAATCTGGTCACGATGGCGCAGTGGCACCGATGCCATATGGGTGGCGCCATGCTGGCGTGCGTAGGCCTCGTGCGCACGGTTGACCTGCCGCGCACTGGCATCGAGCGGAAAGTGAATCTCGGTTTCCTGCTCCAGCGCCTCTTCCATCGCGAGCTCGAGGTCATGGGATGCACTGGACTTACGATCGAATTTCTCGATGTGACTGACGGCCGACAGATGGACGTAGTCATTCTTTACCCAGCCCAGAGATACCCGGTCGCAGCGATAGCGGACCGCGAGATCATTGCAGAGCGACAGCGCGAGCTGCAAGAAATGCGGCTCCTGACCCAACCGCAGAATCAGCCGCATCAGATCGTGCAAACGATGCGCGCCGACTTGCTCGACACGCGCTTCTCGGGTTTCCATCCCGAGCTGGTATTGCAGCGGTACCGTGGCCGCCAGCTCCGCAAGATTCTGCCACAGTGACAGAGGGGCCGGCATGGCTTGATCTCGCATGACGACAAGCACGGTGTCCGTGTGAGGGCCATGAAAGGAGGCCTTGAGCAGTACACCCATCATCAGCGGCTGGATCGGATCATCGACACAAGCGGCCGACGTGTGCAGCGCTTGTTCGGACAGCCTCAGCAGAGACTCGGCATCACCCGGCGTATCGGGCGCCTCCAGCGGCCACTGAAGCACCGCCTGCCATGGATGCGACGGGGTACGCAGCATCAACAGCGCGCGGCGCGCAGCGAATGCCTGCGTGACGACCTGCAGATAGAGTGGCCAGAACTCGCCCGAGGGACCCTGATAGCCTGCAAGCGCGGCCAGCCTCGGCAATTGCGAAGGTGACAGCGCGGCATCAAGGAAGGGGATCGGCTGGCAGTCCATGCTGTCCTCAACGCGCTCCGGCCACGGACACGATCTGACCCAACATGCCGGGTCGGACTGCGCCATCAGGATTGTCGAATTCCGCGATCATCTCCACCAGACCGCTGGAGGGATCGGCCACCGGAGAGACGAAGCTCACGCGCGCCTGACGCGTCAACGTCCTGCCCTCCTGCTGTATGCGGATGGTCACCCAATTGCCCGCACGAAGCCGTGTGGCGGATGCAGCCGCAAAGGTGCCGTTGAAACGCACGCGACTGATATCGACAACCGTGACAATGGGCTCGTTTGGCGGTACGCTCTCGCCGACCCGAGGCAATATCTTGGTCACGACACCGTTCAACGGAGAACGCATGTGCCGACGGTCATAGGCCTCGCGTGCGAGATCTAGCTCGACCTTCTCGCGTCGTTTCGCATACTCGATCACCTTGCGCTCGGCACTCGCCGCCTGCAGGGCCAACTCTTCATCCTCGACCGATTTGCGCGAGACGCCACCACTCTCTAGAAGCTTGCGAGCATGAGATACCTGATCGGTCAGCATTTTTTCGCGGGTGCGCAATTCTTCCAGCTTGGCCACATCTTCGAGCATCACTTCGCGGCGCTTGATTTCCAGCTCTTCGAGCGAACGATCAAGATGCAGCAGCAGATCACCCTTTTGCACGCGCATGCCCTCGCGCACCAAAATGGCATCGATACGGCCGGGCACCGTCATGCTGAGCTTGACTTCGCCCATGGCCTGCGTGATGCCCTGCGGCGCTGATTGCGCATTCACGGCATCGGAAACAACTGCACACGCGGCTACCAGAATAGAAAAAGACAGCCGGCGAATAATCAAAGTCGTGTTCATGACTGAATGCTCAGTTCGACTGCTGGAATCGCTCCATCAAGGTGCCTTGAGCAGCCTGCAGCAGGGCTTCTGCACGCGCATAGGCGACTTGCTGCTCGACGACCGCAAAGCGGGCATTCAGCGCACGTTCCTCGCGAAAAAGAATCTCGCGCATGCCGCTGCGGCCCGCGCTCAGACGCTTGCGCTCAAGCTCCAGCTGTTGCAGCTCTCGCTCAGCCGCTTCGCGCATCTGCTTCCACCGCTCGGCCGCGCTGGTGAGCAAGCCGACGCTGGTATCGATATCGTTGGCAATCGCGACTTCCAGTGCATGAAGCGACAGCAGCGCCTCCTCCTGACGCAGTCGCGACGCTACGATATCTGCCTTGGCCTGCCGGTTCTCGCCAAGCGGGAAGTTCATCTGAAAGCCGATGCTCCACGTCGGGAAATCGCGCATCGAACTGTAGAGATAGGCGTCGTTGGCCGAGAAGGCCAGACCATTGAGCCCGTAGCTGGCGACCAGATCGATACGCGGCAAGGTCTGGTTTTTGGAATACGCTAGCTGAACACCCTCGCGATCCGCCATCGTTCGACGCATGCGCAGATCATCCCGTTTTTCCAGCGCGACCTTCAGGCTCCGGTCCGTGACAACCGGCTCCCCCATCTGCTGTGGCAAGGGCTCAGTGGCTTTCAGTGTCTCCGGGACGGCTGCAGAGGTTGTCATCAGGAGGGTGCGCAGCTTGTTCACACGTTCGCGAAGTTGCTGCTTTGCCTCGCTCAGGGCCGCCGAGTAACGAAGCAAGGATGTCTCCACCTCCCACACATCGGACATCGGTACTCGCCCCTGCTCTTGCAAATCATTCGCCTGAACTAAAAGTCGATTCCCCACCTGAATGCGTTCCTCGGCCATCATCACGCGTTCCTGTGCGAGTGACAGATCGAGGTATGTCAGGATGCCTTCCGCCGTCACCGTACTCACCGCATCACGAGCGCCGAGCTCAGCTGAGGTCGTATCAAGTTCGGCGACGCGAAGCTTCGCCATCGTCACTTCAGCGCCGGAATCGCGTTGCAGCGGCTGGGTAATGGTCACTCCATAGAAAGTCCGGTAGTTATCGGCAGTGTTGCCCTGCCGCTGCTCCAGCAGATTGGTCAGAAAGCGCGACATCGTGGTCTTGACTTCAACTTTGGTCCCTGGCGAAAAGAGCTTGCTCACGGCCGCGCTGTAATCAGTACTGCTACGACGATAGACATCGAGTTCGGAACGTATCAGCCTGTCTTCCGCGGTGTTCCTGATTAACGAGTTGCCGTTGCTAATCGAGGCGTTCACCTGCGCCTGAAAAGCAGCCTGTGCCCTGTCGATGTTCGTTGCCGTGATGCCAGACTCATTACGCTTGGACAACACCGTCTTATTGACGGACAGCAGATGATTGACCATGCGATGCAAGCTCAGCTCGGTGGGCAGCTCCGGTGCCACGGCCGAAGTCCAGCGATCATTCACCGCTTGTGCCAGCGCGATCGCAGGTAAAAGCGCACAACTACCCACCAAGGCAAAGAGACCTATTTTTTTTCGTAAAAAAGAGCGCATGAATTTTTCGCAATACAAGCGGCTTCATTTATCCCGAAAAACAAAAACTACTGAAGAGTTTCAGTGCGGCGCTTGCGAGCATCGCCAGTTTTCTTACTAGAGTGAGTTGTATCCGGCGCGGGTTCCGGAACTACATGCGCTGGCGATTGCCCCTGCCTCAAGGTAACTAGACGCTCGATCTGAGGCAACGACACCAGATGTGCATAAATGGCAGGCAAATAGCGCTTCTCTCTAATATCGAGGAATTTTTGATCAGAAAAATTATTTAAACGCTCTTCATTGATCACATAGCCACCCGTAATATTACGGACCTGATCGGCGGCATTCACCCGCATACTCAAGGGTGTGAGTAAATTGTTTTGTGCAAGGAAACGGGTGAATTCTTGTGTCACCTGATCCATCTGCTGGAGTTCAGTTAAATAGCGTTTGACGTTCTCGATGACCTGAGTCGGTTGTCCTTGCTCATCAAAAAGGGCCGCACCTTCTGTATCGTTGACAAGTTCACTCGCCTCATCAATACAGACAATATAGCGGTCGGCATCGGTCGCCTTGGTCAAGGCAAACGGATAACGTCGAATAATCGCAGGAATATAGTTAGCATCCCATTTGCCCTGATCATCGACAAATAAATTCTCACCTGCTTCCAAGCCCAGCAGTGCAACCGGGCGAAATTCGTCACGCTCTTTATCTTCTAGAAAAATCAGCGGGTAGGTGGCCGCAGCACGAACAAATTCATGAATGGTGACATAGGCTAGATGAAATTTGCCAGCAAATCGAAAATCGCTCGTCAGGCGCACTTTCTTGTGACCGTGACGGTCTTTGTTGACGGGAACGACTTGGGTAAACATAGCATCCTCTAATCAAAAAATAACCCAAGCGCAAAGATGATCGATCTAGCTACTTGGGCAACCCATGCAATCACCCGCGGCAAAAAGCGCAGGGACTTGATAAAAAATTATTTGTTGC
>Ga0194123_10003747_pt1 | contig 17964 bp, 16 predicted proteins | sample TA2MahsurfametaG_5_FD_155479 | JGI IMG/M metagenome (GOLD analysis project Ga0194123, IMG submission 155479) | Freshwater microbial communities from Lake Tanganyika, Tanzania - TA2015023 Mahale A surface | ecosystem: Environmental > Aquatic > Freshwater > Lake | place: Tanzania: Lake Tanganyika... | reverse complement strand
ACACATCATACTCATCCTGTGAAGTGTCGGCTGACGGTTGAACAAAATCGCGTCGCCATCCATCATGTGGCGATGAACGATATCACCGTTGTTCAGCATAATATTCGCGCGGTCAGCATAACGAAGCGAAATCGATTCGCCCGTCTTCCGCTCCAGAATCTTCGCGCCAGGATACTCGTCTGGACCCGCACGAACCAACCGAAGCAGGAACTTTTTATTCCGGTCATTTACGACAACCGGTTTCGTGATATTCTTCGCGATTTTCAACGGAACACCGAGTTCGCGAATCGACAAGTTCGGATCAGGTGTGATGACAGAACGCGCCGAAAAATCCACACGTTTTCCCATCAAATTTCCACGAACACGACCGGTCTTCCCATTCAAGCGTTCCTGAATCGATTTCAGAGGACGACCTGACCGCTGCGCAACTGGAGCACAACCCGGTATATTATTATTCACTTGTGTGGCGACATAATACTGGAGCATCATATGCCAACCGTCGATCACATTCGCAGGGGCATTCTCGTTGATCTTGTCTTGGAGTGTCGTATTCGCCTTGATAATATTCACGATAATGTGCGTAATATCGTCCTCACTTCTCTGCGAGCCGTCCATCTTCACAGAGGGACGAACCGCCGGTGGTGGAATCGCGAGCACCTGACATACCATCCAATCCGGACGCGAAAACACGGGACTAAATCCCATAAATTCGATGTCTTCATCGCTGATTCTACGAAAGATTTTAATCACGATCTCTGGTGTGAGTTTCATGGAAAGCGATCCATCCTTGTCCGCTTCAGCCGCGCTCCCTGCGATACTCGTTTGTGTCGTCTCTTCTAAAATTCCCTTCACGTTGTCCCATTCCGCGTATATTTTACCCAGACCAGCTTTCATCGTAATACGCGTAGGCTGAAGGCAACCACAGCCAGTCTCCGTATCTTCGCCACATCTCTTAATCTTGCTCGCAATACGGAATACTTGAGACCACCTTTCATCAGCAGGCAACGACAGAAACTGTTTGTTGGCGCTTTTGCTCATTCGAAGAGCACTGCATTTGATACATACGCAACGTAAAATCTTTACAATCGTTCCTAGATATTGATAATAAAACACCGGACGCGCGAGTTTAATATGTCCAAAGTAACCAGGACATTTCATATAATCCAATCCATCAGTAGGACAAATCACACCAGGGTCGATCGGTCCCATTCTCGGATCAAATAAACCACCAATAACTGGCTTATTATTCACATACGTTTCACGATTGGTAATCTCAGCAACAGAACCCTTCAATATTTCCTCTGGCGACATAATACTAAATTGAATACCGATGATTTTCGAAACAGGAATAGTTGTAGTTGATGACGCCATCTTTGCTTTGAAACCGTTGGTGTTTGGTCTTCTTATATACCTACTATAATATTTAGATTGTTTTCAATTTTGTTGAATATCGATTTTTTAAATGATAACTTTCAGGAGAACTCGTCCAAAAAATTGAAATCGTTTTTTACACGTATCATGAATCTCAAGCGAACAAGCAACACCACATCAAGAACGAATGTCACCATTTACAATCAAGAAGAACAAGAATAATATCTTCCGTATTCTTGGAGGCGGCGTTGCCAAGCCTACCTACAAGAAACACCGCGATGATGATGATAAAAAAGGATTCCCTGAATCGGACACAAGTTCGGGCTCTGAATCTGATGGAGGAGGAGAGTCCTCTTCTGTTTCATCCGTCTCAATCCAACAAGAACAACGCATTACTCGCAAAAACGGAAAACATAATAATACAAAAAAAACCAAAGCGGATGCTGCGAATATGGTCGTTGGAAAAATTGCGGAGGCTCTTGCTTCGTCGGTGATTGCTGCTGCGATTGTTGGCAAAAAAGACAAAAAGAGCGGCGGCAAATCCAAGAATCAGCAGCAGAAGCAGAAGCACCGCCACCACCGCCGTAATGAAGACAACGAAGATGAAGATAACGAAGAAGACGAAGACGAAGAAGAAATTTACGAGAGCGAGAGTGAAGAAGAGAGCAACAGCGAACAAGATGACCACGGCGATAGTGAAGAAGAAGACGACAGTGACAGCGACGACAGTGACAGCGATGACGACGACGACGACGACGATTACGAAGAAGAAGAAGACAGCGATGACGACGACGACGACGATTATTTCAGCGATGACGAAAGTGACGACAGCGATAATAGCAGCGAAGCTGAAATCGCACGTCATAAGAAGCATCAAAAGGAGATGGAACAAAGATGTGAAAAGAACCAAAAGAAACTCGCCGACATCAAAGAAACAATTCAATCACTTACAACCACGATGTCTGGCAATACGTCTCTCGCCAACAACAAATTCATGAAAAAGCAACTTGAAGAAATGAAACAAAAACAAAAGGATATCGAACGCCAGCTTCGCAACGATGAAAAGAAGCGCGACAAGTTGAATGTCAAGGAGTTTAAAACACTTCTCAGAAAAAAGAATTCCACGAATGATCTTCGCTATTTCCGCCGTCACATGACACCAGAACAGCAGCAAAAAGTCATCACCGACCTGAAACAGATCCACGCGGTAAGTATCATTCAGAAACCTTACCGACTTTCCCTTCTGGAGACCGACATTCCAATCGCATTCAAGGCCATCGCCATGAGAAAAATCAATTCACTTCGACACATGGAGCCGGGTTGCGGTGAGTATTACAAGGTGAAGAACTGGGTGGATACCTTCATGAAGATTCCGTTTGGCCGCACCAAGAATCTGCCTCTCACAATCGAAGACGGGCTGGCGCGTTGTAGTGAGTTTATGGAGGCGTCAAAAACCACACTCGACAACGCAGTCTATGGACTCAACGATGCGAAGCTTCAGATTATGCAGATGGTCGGTCAGTGGATTTCCAACCCTGCCGCGATGGGTAGTGCAATCGCGATCAAGGGTCCGATGGGAACCGGAAAGACGTCCCTCGTGAAGGAGGGTATCAGCAAGATCCTCGGCCGCGACTTCGCGTTCATCGCACTTGGTGGTGCGACAGATAGCAGCTTCTTAGAGGGTCACTCCTACACCTACGAAGGCAGCACATGGGGCAAGATCGTCGAAATCATCATCCAGTGCGGTTCCATGAACCCCGTTATCTACTTCGATGAGCTCGACAAAATCAGCGAGACTGCCAAAGGTGAAGAAATCGTCGGTATCCTCACGCATCTTACAGACACGAGTCAAAACTCGCAATTCCATGACCGTTACTTCGCCGAGATCGACTTTGACCTAAGTAAGTGTCTCTTCATCTTCAGCTACAACGACGAGAGCAAGGTCAATCCGATTCTACTGGACAGGATGTATAGAATTAACACGAGCGGATACAATAAGAAGGACAAAACGCAGATCGCACAGAAATATTTGATTCCCAAGATTTGCGCACAGGTTGGATTTCGCGAAGGAGATATCGTGATTCCAGATTCGGTGATTGAATATATGGTGGAAAATTATACAGAAGGCGAGCAAGGTGTTCGCAATTTGAAACGCTGCTTGGAAGTCGTCCATCGCAAGTTGAATTTGTATCGTCTCATCAAGCCTGACACACCCCTGTTCGAGAATGAGATGTCGTTGAAGGTGACGTTCCCGTTCTCCGTGACAAACGATGTTATCGATAAACTGGTGAAGCAATCCAACGATGACAAGCGCGTGAATTTGAGTTTGTATTTATAAAAAGTGGTCGTTTCGTAAGTGTAAGTAATATACATGTGTATAAAATACAAGTTAAATATATTTTTTTATGTAAATAAACATAAGTGATTATACATACCGCGGTCATGTCCTCTCCCGTAACACCGATTTATGTATTCTTCAATAAGTTTTGGCCCGGATTTACGGAAAAAACGGATATCATGGACTGTTCATTTTTCGTTCAATTGTTAGAGCAAACATACAACGCGCCGATTCATGTCGCACATACACCCGATAATGCGACCATATTGGTGGAATCGATTTTCGGTAATTACTCTTATCTTGACTACAAAAAGTGGCGCGCAACGATTTTATATACGGGTGAGTCCAACTACGCAACTACGAAAAACGTCGACAAATATGATTGCGTATTAGGATTCGAAGATACACGAGGGAATTTCGTCAAATGTCCACTCTTTGTTATTTTTCTTGTCACAAATACCAATATAATGAAAGAGATTGAAAATACCGAGAGACCGATACTGAAAGAAATCCCGCCGAATCATGCCTCGATTATTTTATCAAACGCATACCACGGAAAAGAACGTTTAGAATTCTACAATACTATAAAAACAGAGATGCCGGTATTTTCGGGAGGCAAATACGATAATAATGTTGGGTTTGTTGTTCCAGGGAGTTACAACTCGAACGACATGGTTGATTTTTATCGAAGAGGGAAATTCGCGATTACGATGGAAAACGCAGACAAGCCGTATTATGTTACAGAGAAGTTAGTGAATGGAATACGTGCGGGTGTTATTCCGGTGTATTGGGGAAGTTCGCATGTTATTGAGTTTTTTAACCCTCGCCGATTTTTTCATCTGTGTCCAAATCCGACAAAAGATGATGTGGAACGTATGATAACAACGATGAAACATCTGACCGATCAACAATTTCTAGATATCGTGAAGGAACCGGTATTGATTCGTCCAATTAGAGAGATTTGCGACGAAATTATTGCGTCTGTAAAAAAAATACTTACCTGAGCTTACCTTTGTCCTTGTCCTTGTCGGCTGGCGGCGAGTCCTTTACGCGTAGCAGGTCGCTGCGACGGTGCCTGGTGTTCTGAAATTGCGAAGAATCTTTTCGGCCTCCCAAACTGTTTCTGGTGTGTAGATTGCCTGTGCGAGGTCTTGGTCGTAGTCGTAGACATGGACGAGATCGTTCGGATGGATGCTGTTGCCCTTGAAGACGCAAATGCGGATGTTGTGTTCTTTTGGAATGGTGGCGTTGGGGTTGAATTTTGTTTCTTCTGGGTCAACGGCTTCGATTTCGATGTGGTAGTAGCCGTCGTCCATCGCGTCTTTTTGTGTTTGATGCCACCACGCAGAAGCGCAATAGAGCAGCACCGAGTAATCGAAGCACTTTGAGATGAACGCGCGGCATTTCTCTGCGTGATGAATGATTTCGCCGACGGTGTCTTCTGCGCTTTTTTTGAGTTCGACGTTGTTGAGCCTGACTGCTTTCATGATGGAATTGACCTGTTCAAGCAGATTGCGTGAGATTGTGCGGTGATTTTGTTTCGTGGTTTCGATTTGTGCTTTGAGTGCTTTCACGATGATGCTGTCTTCTGCTTCGAGGACGACGTCGTGGCGGTGGTGATGGTGGTGGTCGTCGGCGTAGTAGTCCTGGTCGTCGGAGTAGTAGTCTTGGTCGTCGTCCATGCCGCCGCTCATCGTCGTGACGAAATCAAATGTGGGTGACGGAAGTCGCTCTTCTTGTTTTTCTTGCTGTTTTACGAGCTTGATGATGTCTTGAATTTTGCGAATTGCGGTCTTTTTTTGTTGTTTGTTCGTGACGAGCATCTTGCGAAGGTTTTCAAGTTGGTCGAGTGCCTCGTTGTGACTGGCTTCTTTCTGAAGGAATCTGCTGAATTGAGGTAATCCGGTGAGTTTGTAGACGAAGCTCCTGTGGTCGTTCAGGCACAACTCCGCGCGAAACCTCCAATCGGTGTTGTTGAGAAAGTTCGGGAGTGTGTTCACCGTGGCGCGGGGTTGTTGAATGTCGTCGAGTAGTTCCTCGCGAATGCTTTGTGCGAATCTTGTTTGTTGCTGGATGTATTCCTTGAGGTCCTTGGCTCCGTTGACCTTGCTGATGAAGTAGATGGTTCCATTAGTAGTGTTCATTTCGTTCGTTCGTTCGTTCGTGTCTGTTTCTTCTAACTGCTACTAGATAGATATATGAAAAAGCATTTCAATTTTTTTCAGATTGTTGTAAAAATCAACAATCTGAAAGTTATTCATAAAAATTAAAAAAATTAAACACCAGAATCGGAAGTTCGGTTGCCTCCGCGAGTATTCAAATAATTAATTTGTTCGGGTGTCATACATACACAACCGGTGCTAGATGAATATGGCGCAGGACAGCATTCTGGTTTGAATTTATTCTTCGCAAATATCACCATCTCGCCGTTCTTAAGAGGTTCATCGGCAGTATATGCGCTTCCGGTGTTATTGATAATTCCATATCCGAACTCAGACGCATAGGTATTCGCTTTTGTAACCCACATGTTAGAGACATCGCCGTTTTGAACTTCATTTATATCAGAGCCCATAAGCGCGAATCCATCGCGACCTTCTTTCTTTACTGGGATTGTTTCTTCACGGGGTAATGGACCCATACCTTCTGTGATTCGCGACGCAACGCTCATACCGGTCTTGAATAAATCGGGTAAGAATCCTTCTTTATTTTCGGTCATCCCATCTTGTGTCGCTTGTTTGACAGTGGCGGCAGTAGCAGCAATAATATCCGGAACAGGCTGTTTCTTCTTAATCATTTTTTGTGCGTCGTCCGAAGCAACATTAACTGAACTAGGAGAACCCGGCGTTCCAGCATCCCGATTCTCGACGCCTTCCATGAGCGAACCGCCACGTCCAATCAAGTAATCAAATATAGGATATCGGCAACAACTACACATCAAATTTGCCCCGATAAACATAGCTACAATCAAGAGTAATACCAATTTATAGTTCATTTTATGAATACGATTTTTGATATTATACTAAATAAATAGATTATATTCTTCCTAAACTATTGAATCATCAATCAGGAGAAGGCATCCGGCTGGTTCTCTGACGTGTGATTTGTCGCGAAACAATACCTAACAAAATTAGTGGAATCGCAATCGTCAAAAAAACCGCGATCGCCGCAATCGCAAGAACCCAACCTACAAATGGAATATACCAAAGAACAATAATGACAATCACCATAATAACCAATATGATAATGACAAGTTCATAAATCGACCCAATCAGAGAATAAAATGACCATAAGGCTCCGACGAATGTCAGTAAAAATGTTGCGAGAATACCTTTTATTTTCTCGAAGAAATCGACCATCTTAATCAACATATTATGAATCGGGATGAGCACATTTTGAATCCGGTTAAACACGGCTAAAAATATATTTTTGAGTGTGTCTCTCATACGGTTGAATAATAGCCGAAATTTCTCGATCACCTCCAGGATATTCTTGAATACTCCCATGATGACGTTGAATATGACATAGACCATACTCATCGGGCGATCAAATACACCTTTTGTTGTATTCGCAGTGCAGTCCATAAAGTTCTGTTTCGTATAATCCATCGGACTTACTCCTTCTGGTGCGTTGATCCAGCCAGCAAATGGCATAACATCTGGACGACATCGATATTCAGGCCATTCACGTTTTACGTCCATTAGTTTGTTTTGTATTTGAAAATATGTCACAGCTGACATGAAAATAAAAATGACTACACATACCTTAATAATATCGATTCCATAACGTCCCGAAAATGTGTTATCCCCGTATAAATAATTCAGCCGTTCAATAATGGGCTGTTTCTTTAATCTTTCAAGCTTTTCGTCGACTTCGGTGTTCCCTTGTTTCGCATAATCTTGTAATGATGATAAGATTGAATCACGAGTTGTAGTTTTAATCTTACCGAACACTTTATCGCTGACTACTTTTGATACGATTCCTAAATCAATTAAATATGAATTTAATTTATTGAATATGACGGCTACGACAGCTTCTGCCATCACTTTATCGTATATACAGATATATTTTAGATATATTTGTATATTACGGACTTTGTCTGTATACTGTATATTACGGACTTATGACAAAAACGACAGATTGCGATTCAACTGATTCGGCATTCCATGACCAAACATTACCATATAAATAAGAACAAATGCCGCGATCACAATCGAACGATCTTCTGCGACTAGAGCCGATTGATTTAATATAAAACGCATCACCATATAAACAACCGCTCCAATTATTGCGGCGTGAGCCAACATCATAGACCCTCTTTCGTAAGCCATTTTTATTGCTTATTATATTATATTATGTTACAACATTATAAATATCATCGTCCGAGAGAACGCACCATCTGTCCAAAAATGCCTCCCCACAGACTTTTCATCACCATAAGCGCACTCGACATCACAAACATTAACGTTGCGAAAATACCCGCCAATTTATTTACTAAATCTCTCATCGCAATAATAATACGTTGAAACCCGATTAGAATATTCGAAAATATGCCGAATATGTTTTTCACAACAAACAGGATCTTATCGCGGAGCTTTCCGATGAAACCGCGAATATTTTCCGTGTCTTTGACGATTTTTGTGGCGACGCTTCCGACCAACGATATCACGTGATTCAACGGCATCATAAGGTATTCCATATAGCTGCTTTGGGTAGTCTGAATACACTGCATGAAATTATCACCGACATCATGGCCGAACAATTTGGCAAAAGGCATGACCGCTGGACTACACCGATAAAGCGGCCAATTATCCTTTACTTTTTTCATGCCTATCGCTAAAATATTCGAAAGGTATAATCCTAAAAAAACGACGATAATTATGATTGAAAAAATGATATCTGTGGATTTCATTTGACTCGACTTCGAAATAACCGACGAGGTTTGTCACGTCTTCAGTTATATTACACGCATATAATATATGTATTCGGCTTGCCGCCGCGCCACCGCGCCGCCTTTGTCATCCTTCTTCTTATGAAAATACCTTCCGCATCACTTTCTTCATATTATATGCGACCGTATCAATCAAAGAATTGCGCTTGCTGTGGCGATGGCGTCTATTTCGTTTAGTTCTTCTCCTTCCGCCGCTTTGCGTAACATAAGCATCATTAATGCTGTTGGATTGAGCTTGATTATGTAAGGCTGTAAATGTTGCGTTTTGTGAGCCAGCACACTGAGTTCCACCGGAGCATATTGACCCCACCTGTGGAATCGGAATTCTCTCGGCGGATCCTCCTTTCTGCTGCTGTTGCTGCTGCGGCTCTTGATACCGGCGCCCCTTATACGTGCGAATAAACGACCGATGTTTGTATTCACGGCTTTTCTTGCCGCGACGATTACGACGTCCTCCTGATAGTGTATTTACCGCGTTGAGTTCACTTTGTTGCGCCTTCACATTTTCCATCGTGGATTGAGGTGTCGCAATATTTGCCGGAACTTGTATACTTGCCGCAGCATAACTCGGGGCTTGTGGTGCTTCTTGAACTTTAAGTGACATCACTATCCTCCTCTATACCTTGTCTTGATATATATACACGCGAATAAAAATGGTGGCAAAGTCGGTCGCATCGCGTTTGAAAGAAGTCTAAATACTATTTACGTAGTATATACAAGACGGACCGAACCGCAATACATCGAACCACATCACATCGAAACGCAACGCTATGGACGACGAACAACGCATTCACCTTCAAAAACTCATCGACGCAAATGGAACCGAAGACCATACCGAGGTCATCCGCCGCGTCAAGCATAGTTCGCAGATTTACACAGACGTGACAACGATGATAAAACTAAAGCAAGAATACGGGCGTTTAGCCAAATCTAACCCCAAACAATTTGACGCGATTTGTGTCTCTCGGTGTGGATTTCTCTTTAAGTTCTATACGGATTTATTCAACAAATTGAAATCAGGCGAGATCGACCTAAAACTTCTATTCCGGATGATACAAATCTTGCGAGAGATCGAGGATGGTAAATTGGACCAACATGAAGGTTCATTCGAAGTTGGTAAAATTTTGAAGAGTATTTACATCGATAGTGCGCTCAAACGATCCGATAATTTAGACGCAGAACAGGCAAAGAAGGATAAAAAAATGGCGGCGAAAGCAGCGAAGACATCGAGGCCGGCGATTCCAGAGAAGAAGATGAGCTGGGCGGAATTTAAGGCTGCGACACAGGCTGCGGCCGAGGCCGCATCGGCACCGGATTCATGAAAACAATATATCCGTTCAAATACGTCGCAAATGACACCCACGCGAGATACGGGACGAGTAAATACGCTGCGAGGCGGCTCACCGAGTAAAAAGCACGGATATTGAGTGCGATGAATGCGAGCATTCCTAAAATAACGACGAAACTCAAGTCGGGGCGTTGGAGTGTGAAAAAAAGCGGCGACCACGAGAGATTTAGAACCCACGCCGCGCAATAGTAGAAAAAACCGGTCGACCGGACGCCAGCACTGATAGTGGTGATGGCAGGCGACGAGAGAAATACAACACCAGACGCGATGATGAGTATATACAGCGTTGTCCATGCGATGGGAAATACCCAATTTGGTGGAGTGAGGGGGGATTGCTTGAGAGATTTATACCATTTGGAGTCTGTCATGTCAGCGGAAATCGATGAACCAGATGTATTCATTTATGTCTAATAATATATCATCACATATATATTATTACAGACTATGCCAAGAACAACGCGTCGCGTTGGTAAAAAGAAGAAGATAACTCACAAGAAACGACGTAATGTAAAAAGAACGCCCAAGTATAAATATTTACGAGGTGGGTTAGGGATTAATGATTATGCGAATATCAGTATAGTTGATAAATTCAGTTTCGGTAATCCTGACAAACTAGACAACGCAAAAATAGAAGAATTCAAAAAATACGTCTTTGGTTCAGAAGAGCACGCACAAAAATGGGAAGAAATATTGCGTTTATGTTCTGATAAATCAATACCATTTTACATTTTAACAAGCGGCAATAAAGTCGGTATCATAAGAACACTTCAATTATTAGAACTCGACGATTATGTGACCGAGGTATTATGTAATAACAGTAGTATACAATCAAATCCTCGAATTGAGCATCGTACCTTTGATAAAATGAATAAATATCAAATCATTCAATACATACATGCTGAGATATTTCCCCAACCTCAACCTCAACCTCAACCTCAACCTCAACCTCAACCTCAACCTCAACGTGGTATACCTCAACGTGGTATACCTCAACGTGGTATTTTTATTGATAATGACGAAAGAAATAATATTGGTCAAGAGTTATGTAGTAATGTTGAATTTATACACGCGATTGGTAAGAATATACAAAAAAATAAAGATTATGAACCAACCAGTTTTATGGATTATGTAAGAAATTTATGCCAACATCAAACACTTAGATATTTTTTTGCTTCTGTACCACAAGGAAAAGGATTAACACAACATATGTATTTTGCATATAATACAAATCTTGTCAATACAGATATATTAGATACTATAATCGGTAGTCTTAATAGCGATGAGATAAATATAATATTTGCTGATTTTGACGGAACGATGTCGCCATGGGGTGGGGCTTTAACTTTTCACTTACCAGTATTTACTAATGAATTCAATCATAGGTTTGAAGTTGTTAGGTCACCCCTTTAAAGTTAAAATTTCAAATTTCACATACTCAATACATTATAATGTGTAATATCGATATGCTCTTCGGAAATGCCAAGTTCTTTGAAATGTTCGACACTTTCCTTTATACGCGCCATAAAATTGTGTGTGCTACCTACCGTAGCATAACTCGCTTTACGGTCGATATCAAAATCCGCATCCAACGATGAACAGTGGTCAAAAAATTCAAACCATAGTTCGCCAAGACCGAATGGTTTGTATTCCACATCAGGTTCGTCATCGTCGTCCATAATAAACCTCTTTTTATATGCTGCGTATTCGTCATGCGCAACATATTCTTTCCTTCTACGCAGGCATGTTATATTCTCGTCTTTTCTCAACTCCGCAATCTCAGCAAGTTTCGCCTTGAATTCATCTTCGCTGTTCGTTCGCATAAGCATATCTAAAATACCTTTATCAAAGCAGTCATTTTGTTGATCGTAATTGATAGGGGTGTCGCGAATTCCATAAATGAAAACACTATATTTGTCGAATAATTTCTGGATTGTGGCGATTGTATTGAACTCCAACGAAACACCCGCACCAACACCGAGTTGAATAAATACAGAAATGGACATCTTATATAATAATATAGGAGAGATGTGTTTAAGCGGGGAGTGACTTTTATAAATCATGAAACTTGTATGGAGTGAGGAGTGAGGAGTGAGGAGTTTATTTTATATCCCTATGATTTTATGGTAAAAAAAGTATAAAGTAACAAATTTTTTACACTTTATACTTTTTAACTTGAACTTTTCAATTCAACTAAAAACGACTCCTCACTCCTCACTCCTCATTATATAGAAATAATGCATCCTAGTCTAAAAGTATTCTTTATTACACACAAAATCGTAAATCGAAACAAGTATAAAATTGAATGTGTATGTTGTATATCATTTACAATATACACATGCCTCCCAAATTTAAAATCAAGCCTTCTGCCGCCGCCGTCGCTACTCGCCCCGCCCCTGCTTCTGCCGCTCGCCCCCGCGGCACAGATCGTTCTCTCGTGATCGTGGAATCCCCCGCCAAGTGTCATAAAATCGAGTCCTACCTCGGGAAAGATAAATACATGTGTCTCGCTAGTTTCGGACATATCCGAGAGATTGCCAACGGATTAAAATCCATCGATGTCGACCGCGAATTCGCCATCAAGTTCGCAATCATGTCATCAAAGCACGCCCAAGTCGCAAAACTTCGCGCAGCCATCGCCGAAGCCGCCGAAGTCATCCTCGCCACTGACGACGACCGTGAAGGCGAAGCTATCGCATGGCATCTCTGTCAAGTCTTCCATCTCTCGGTAGAAACTACCAAACGCATCGTTTTCCATGAAATCACAGAACCCGCACTAAAAGCAGCCGTCGCCGCACCCCGTACCATCGATATGTCGTTGGTATTGGCCCAGCAGGCACGTCAAGTACTTGACCTCATCGTCGGGTATAAAATATCTCCAGTTTTATGGACGTATGTCGCTCATACAAATCTCTCGGCAGGTCGTTGTCAGACTCCTGCTCTTCGCTTGATCTACGAGAATTACAAAGAGATCGAAGCATCTACGGCAACCATGGTTTATACGGTCTCTGGAATCTTCACCAAACTCAATCTTACATTCCATCTATCGAGAGAAATAGAATCATCCGCCGCGGATTCTTCCGGTCAAGAATCTCTCGAGCTCTTCATTCGTGAAACAGCAGCGGCACCTGATACAGGGTTCCGAGCGACCGTGGGCGCACCAAAGAAGGCAACCAAGGCACCACCGTCACCCTATTCGACAAGCACGCTTCAGCAAGCGGCAAGTAACGAACTTCATCTCTCACCAAAAGACACCATGTCTGTGGCACAGAAATTATATGAGCAAGGGTATATTACGTATATGAGAACCGATAGTAAGGTATATTCTGAAGAATTCGTGGCAAAGGCCCGCGGTTATATTCTCAAACGGTTCGGGATGGAAGACAATTTGACAGATGATCTTCTTCTCGGAAATCTCTCAGCGACGAAAGGCACAGCCGCCCATGAAGCAATCCGACCCACCGATATCTCTCGAACATTACTTCCTCAATCTTGTCATCCGAGAGAACATCGCCTTTATTCCATGATTCATCGGAATACACTCGAGAGTTTAATGGCGGCGGCAATATGTCAAACAATCACGATGGCGATCACGTCACCTGTCGCTGTCGTGTCGGTGTCAGGAACATCGACGTCATGTGAATACCGTTACACCGCCGAACAAGTGATTAAACCTGGTTGGAAGCTTGTAGCAGGTGGCTATGACAAAGAAGCGAGAGAATACTCCTATTTTGCGTCTCTCACCGCCGCATCGACCGCACACATAATGCCTTTCAAACGTATCATGACCAAATGTTCTCTCCGGAATTCAAAATCGCATTATACTGAATCAGGTCTCGTCCAGATGCTCGAGAGAATGGGGATAGGTCGCCCGTCTACGTTCTCGTCACTCGTGGATAAGATCCAAGAACGAGGGTATGTGAAACTTCAGGATGTCCGTGGTAAATCTCTCGAATGTCAGGAGTTTGTAATAACAAAGAAGACTGATTCGGCTGCCGCCTCCGTAGAATCAAAAACGGAAGTTCGAGAGATTGGCGGCGAGACAAGGAAGCTCGTCATCCAGCCTCTCGGTATTATTGTGATTGAATTCCTACTCGCACATTTCGCACCCCTCTTCGAATACGAGTTCACAAAGAATATGGAAAATCAGCTGGATGAAATCGCAACAGGTGGAATGGTATGGCATGAACTCTGTTATAAATGCTGGTTTGATGTAACGACGCAATTACAAGAATTGAAAGAGCGTGGAGTCATCAAAGAAGAGATTCAAATCGATGACCGACATTCGTATATCATGGGGAAGAATGGACCGGTGATCCGGTGTCGGGTCGCAGATGCCGAGAGCGACGACGGAAGCGACGACACGGACGCAGAAGCCGACGCCGATGCCCCTAACTCCTCGGAAAAGAAACCGAAATTTATATTTAAAAGTGTGCGTCCGAACCTAGAATACTCCAAAATACAGCGTGGTGAATATTCTCTCGCATATATGCTTGGCGAAGCTGAGCTGAACGACGGCGGAGCCGGAACCAAAACCGGAGCAATCACCGCGGCCGCGACTGCACCTACACCCATATCCGTCGCTGGAGGCGGACGCCTGATGGGAGAATATCAAGGACAAAATGTCATCATCAAGAGTGGAAAATATGGAGCGTATATTGTATGGGGAAGTATGAATCTCTCGTTGAAACCGTTATTGGGTGGTGGCGGTGGTCGTGGCCGCGGTGGCGGTGGAAAAACAGAATTTGACCTCTCGTTACAAGACGTGATTACGTTTATTGAAAAGTCTTCTGGGGGTGCTGCTGTGGATACAGACACAGACACAGACACAGACGGCACCGCCGCCAGCACCGCCACGACGACCGCACCTTACCAAGGGCAAATTATGCGCACGATCGACGAAAATACAACAATACGATATGGAAGATATGGTCCGTATATCTTTCATAAAACGGCGAAAATGACGAAACCCGCGTTTGTCGCGCTAAAAGGGTTCGCGGAAAAACATGGAAATTATATGACATGCGATACGGGGGTGTTACATGAGTGGATTACCGCGACGGCAGAAGCGCCGCCGAAACCTAAACCGAAGTTCGGGTATTTTAAGAAAAAGTAATGTTCCTTACTATTCACCTACGACGAGTGCTGCGGGATTTGCGGACCTTACGGGACTTGCGATCCTTGGAAGAACGACGACGGCGGGCGGTGGGGTGCTTTTTAGTTTTTTTTATTTTATGACGACGACGGAGTCCTCCAAAATGCCCAAACATCTGTCTTATAAGATTCATTCTTTCAGCTTTATCACTCTGTTTTCTTCTCACTACTTCGGCACTTAGTTCAGCAAATTCCTTTGCTTTTTTTATATGTTCTTGTCGTAATTTTAGATTTTCATATTCTTCTTCACTTATAAGGCAATCATCATTAATAATAGTAAAATGACTAGATACAAAATCTACAAGTTCTGGATCATGACCATAGCGTAAACATTCATAAAGGTAATCACCTGGGCAAATGTATAACCTTGGTTTTAAAATTTCTCTTACAACGTGAACCATATTATTTCGTTCATCCTTATTATCTGGTTTTAATATCTCTTGTGATATATTTAAAAAACTATTTTTATCTTTATCATTTTCTAATATTAAATAAAATATAGTATCTGCAAAATTCTTGTATGTAAAAAATTTATCATCTAGTTTAAGCTTCGGAAAATTCTTTTCCCAATTATGTTTTAATGTTTGTTGGATTGCGACTTCATCCTTAGATAAACCTTCTACATTATCTGGTAATATTTCATCATACTTGATTAAAATTTTTAGAGCGTATTCCATAAAGAGATTTTTTAACATTTCATAGATTTCAGTGTCAATATCAGGCAGATGATCTATATTATTAAATAATTCAGTAAATATTACGAACCAGTGTTGGTTGTATTTTTCTAACGATTCTGTTATATTTTCTACTTCGTTTTCGTTTGTGTCGTATACTACGTAGTCGTATTGCATTATGTATAATAATGAAGTAAATATAATATGTAATAGTAAAAAAAATAATGGTCTTTACTACGGTGCATAATATTTCAGTCATTTTGAACCTTTCGTTTGAAAGAACGAGGACGATCACAAAAAATAATCCCAAACGCGTTGTATCCCTTCTTCCAAATCAACATCGCACCTGAACCCAAACAATTCTTGCGCCTTCGTAATAACGGGTCGGCGACACATCGGGTCGTCTTGTGTCCTCGGCAAGTATTTCACCGCAAATGCGCCGCCACCCCCCTCCCCCGGCCGCACTAACACACGCCTAAATACCTCCACGAGTTGATTCATCGTGAATTCGCAATCAGGGTTACCGATATTTACCGGCCCTACATCGCCTACACTCGTCTCCGCCGCCCCCATAAACGCCACCAACGCACGCACCGTATCATCCACATAACAAAACGACCGCGTCTGTGTCCCGTCCCCGTATATCGTAATCGCATCACCACGCTTTATCTGCCGAATAAAATTGGTGATCACCCGCCCGTCGTCCAAGTCCATCCGAGGCCCATAGGTATTGAACAACCGCGCAATTTTCAACTCCAACTCCGGGAACCGTTTCTGATATTCATAAATCAGCGTCTCCGCCACACGTTTCCCCTCGTCATAACATGACCGCTCACCCACCGTATTTACATTTCCATAATAGGTTTCGGGTTGCGGATGGACGAGGGGGTCGCCATACACCTCGCTGGTAGACGTAAACAGCATTTTACAATTATAGAGAATACAATAATCAAGAACGCGCTGAGTGCCGTTGATCGATGTGAGCAACGTCTCCATCGGATATTTTTTATATTTTTCAGGCGACGCGATAGATGCGAGATGATAGATTTCGTCTACGTGTTCACCAAATAATGTAGGACAAAGAGGATTCGTGATATCATAATCGATGAATCGAAATCGCGGACTTATGAGAAGCTCCAACAGATTATCTAAATTCCCCGTAATCAGATTATCCACGCAAATAATATAGTTTTCATCGTGCTGGTCGTGAAGATAGAAACACAGATTCGATCCAATAAATCCGGCACCCCCCGTTACAACTATTGTTTTCTTCATCGTTGCCGATACCTCGGTTATTCTCGCTTCTATCGTCGTTTCTATCGTCACTATTTATATATTGTAATTATTATCTAAATAATGTATAACCGATACACTAGAAGAATGGAAAACATCGCAGGACCAAATGACTTAGTCCCGTCCTTCAAAATATTCTCGATGTTGATCATCATCACGATTGTCGTCAAAATGATTTTTCAGTATAGTTATAATGAAAATGCGGCACCATCATTTAGCGATGTAAACAGTTTGACTGATGTTTCACTTATCAAAGATGAAATCAAGAAAAAAGACAAATCCAATCTAAAAAAAGAGGTGACCGTCTATTTTAAGTCGTATATTTTTTACTACTTGACGTTACTGTGGACTTTTTGCTTAATGATTACCATCGTAAGTATCACTCTGAATAAATACAATCCAGATAAACCCGGATGTATCATGCGTATGAGTTTGCTTAATGTAGTTCCGATCACATTATTCATGGTCCTGCTTGGATGGATTATATACCAAAATACGGTGTATTACAATAAAATCAACTCTGGGCATGTGGCCGAAACGTATGTGACATTTGACATCGCAGTAAACATTCTTTTACTGATACAGGCGGGTATCATGTATGCGTATATCAATCAACAGATGCTTTGTTCATCTGAGATGGGACAGTATAGCGAAGCGATGTCGAAATATGGACCTTATATTGCCGGGTTCATCGCACTTCTTGCGGGAGGGTGTATGACACTCAACGAAATCATATTGCGGTTCTTTACGACGGACGGGTGATTTTATTGGTAGATTACGAATTATTGTAATTCATAAGAAAATTCTATAAAGTCCCAAAAATAATTATCTGCTAATGAAC
>Ga0194123_10003743_pt1 | contig 17977 bp, 14 predicted proteins | sample TA2MahsurfametaG_5_FD_155479 | JGI IMG/M metagenome (GOLD analysis project Ga0194123, IMG submission 155479) | Freshwater microbial communities from Lake Tanganyika, Tanzania - TA2015023 Mahale A surface | ecosystem: Environmental > Aquatic > Freshwater > Lake | place: Tanzania: Lake Tanganyika... | reverse complement strand
AACCAAACCGAAAAAGGGCAATTAGTCGAGTTGCTTCGACGATTACGCGATGAGCATGGGTTGACTATTCTGCTGATTGATCATGACATGCGATTGGTAGAACGCGTATCTGATGTGATTACCGTACTCAATTTCGGCAAAAAAATTGCTGAGGGTACGCCGACTGAGGTATTACAAGATCCGGCAGTGATTGCGGCTTATCTGGGAGATACCAGTGGCGTTTCTTGAGCTGAAAAATCTCTCGATCAGCTACGGTAGCGCTTCGGTGCTACGCGATATTTCCATTCAGGTCGAGCCCGGCGATATCGTCACGATACTCGGTGCCAACGGTGCCGGTAAAACTACTCTGTTGCGCGCGATCTCCGGGTTGGTACAACCTGCTGCTGGCGAGATCTGGTTCGATGGCGAACCAATACATGTGCTGACGCCTGAGCAAATCGTGCGTCGCCGGCTGGTGCATGTGCCAGAGGGGCGACGTATTTTTCCGGGGCTCACGGTACGCGAAAATCTCCTACTGGGCGCGTCGAATCGAAAATGGCCAAGCCGGCGGCAGATCGAGACCGAGGCAGACGAGACCTTGAGCCTTTTTCCGGAACTACAGCCATTCATCAATAGCTTAGGATGGATGCTCTCCGGTGGGCAGCAGCAGATGCTGGCGATTGCCCGTGGGCTGATGGCCCAGCCCAAACTCTTGCTGCTGGACGAACCCTCACTCGGCTTGGCGCCAGTCATCGTGCAAAACTTGTTCGCTGCCATTCGTCAGGTCCATCGGCAAGGCATGACGATTCTGCTGGTTGAACAAAATGCAAATATCGCCTTGTCGGTGGCTACCCATGGTTATGTACTGGAAACCGGGCGTGTCACGGTATCTGGCACACCGGATCAGCTGAAAACCAATGATGAGGTGCTTCACGCATATCTAGGTGGTCATCATTAAGAACCTCTGAGTATTTTTTTAAAATCCGAGTGATTAATTGAAAAGCGATAAGATAGGACAGTAATGACTCGCCGCATTGATATTCGCCACTATTTACCCGCCCTGTATGCCTATTGAATTTGCCCGGTCATGGACCGACCCCGACATCGAACTATTCCAAGATACGGTAGTTCGTTTTATTGAAGAGAAAATGCTGCCCGACGATGAGGCGGCACGTCATCGTGGCGATGTCGGCCATGCGCTGTGGTCGACGGCGGGCGCTGCCGGTTTGCTGTGCACCGATATCCCCGAGGAATGGGGTGGCGGCGGTGGCGACTTCAGGCATGAAGCGATCATGCACGAAGAGATGGCGCGTCGTGGTCTGACAGGCATGAATACCTCGGTCCATTCCATCGTCGCGCATTATTTCGTTAACCATGGCACCCCGGAGCAAAAAGCGCGTTACCTGCCGCGTATGGCCCGCGGTGAATTGGTGGGTGCGATTGCCATGACTGAGCCCGGCACCGGCTCTGATCTTCAATCAGTACGCACCCGCGCGCAGCGTGAAGGCGATTTCTATCGTTTAAATGGCAGCAAGACATTCATCTCGAATGGCAAGTTGGCAGGCGTGATCCTGGTTGTTTGCAAAACCGATACCAGCAAAGGCGCAGCAGGTATTTCTTTGATGGTGGTCGAGACAGCCAATTGCCAGGGCTTTCGTGTCGGGCGTGTGCTCGACAAAATCGGATTAAAAGCGCAAGACACGTCCGAATTATTTTTCGATGATGTGATGCTGCCGGCGGATGCCTTGCTGGGCGGAGTCGAGGGCCAGGGCTTTTACCAGCTGATGGCGGATTTACCGTATGAGCGACTGATCATTGGCATCACTGCGCAGGCAGCGATGGAAGGCGCCTACGAAAATACCCTGGCTTATGTACGCGATAGAAAAGCATTCGGCAAATCGATTATTGATTTTCAAAATACCCGTTTCAAACTGGCAGAAGTCGTGACCGAGATTCAAGTCGGCCGCGCGTTCATGGATCGATGCATAGAAAAGCTGCTGAAAGGCGAGCTTGATACGGCGACTGCTTCGATGGCCAAACTTTGGGGCTCGGAGGCGCAGGGTCGGGTGATCGACACCTGCCTGCAATTATTCGGCGGCTATGGCTATATGAATGAGTATCTTGTCGCTCGCATGTTCACGGATGCGCGTATTCAGCGTATCTATGGCGGTACTAACGAGATCATGAAAGAAGTTATCGCGCGCGCGATGTAGCTGCGATGACAGCACCATGCAAACTGTCTTCGTTCGACGCTGGCTTGAAGACTTTTAATTGATTTGGAGACTTTTATGTCTGAAGCTTTTATCGTCGCCGCTTGCCGAACTGCCGGTGGCCGTCGCAACGGTCGCCTGTCACGTTGGCATCCGGTTGATTTGGCAGCACAAGTACTGAATGAATTAGTGCGTCGTAGCCAAGCCGACCCTGCCATGGTGGATGATGTGATTATGGGTTGCGTCAGCCAGGTCGGGGAACAATCTACCAACGTGGCGCGTAATGCGGTACTCGCCGCGGAGCTACCCGAATCTATTCCCGGTACATCGATTGATCGCCAATGCGGCTCATCACAGCAAGCGCTGCATTTCGCAGCGCAGGCAGTGATGTCGGGCGCAATGGATATGGTGATTGCCGCTGGTGTTGAATCAATGACGCGCGTGCCTATGTTCACACCCTCGGCCTTACCGCAAAAAGAAGGCATGGGCTTTTATCAAAGCCCTGCTGTCAATCATCGATACAACGATGTGGTATTTAGCCAGTTTGGCGGTGCGGAAATGATGGCGAAGAAATACGGCTTTACGCGCGAGGATCTGGATAGCTACGCGCTGCAGAGCCATGAGCGCGCCAAGCACGCACGATTAAACGGTCTGTTCGAGCACGAGGTCTTGCCCATCGCCATGCTGGATGATCAAGGCGAGCCGAATGGCGAATTCCATACCGAAGATGAAGGCATACGGATGGATGCCTCGCTGGAGAGCATTGCTGCGGTGAAGTTGCTGCAAGAAGGTGGTGTGATCAGTGCTGCCAATGCCAGCCAGATTTGCGATGGTGCCAGCGGTGTCATGGTGGTAAATGAACGTGGCTTGAAGGCGTTAAATGTCAAACCGCTCGCACGCATCCACAGCATGAGCGTCATGGGTCATGACCCCATCGTCATGCTGGAGGCGCCGATCCTCGCGACAGAGCGCGCATTGAAAAAAGCGGGTATGCATATCGACGATATTGATTTGTACGAGGTGAATGAGGCATTTGCCTCAGTGCCGCTTGCTTGGCTGAAAAGCTTGAATGCAGATCCGCAAAAGCTGAATGTGCATGGGGGTGCGATCGCGCTCGGCCACCCGCTCGGTGCCTCGGGTACCAAGCTAATGACGACGCTGCTGTATGCACTGCAACAGAAAAATAAGCGCTACGGTTTGCAAACCATGTGCGAGGGTGGCGGCATGGCGAATGTCACCATCGTCGAGCGACTCTGAGTAGCGGATTGTCAGGCGTGCAAGCCCACGGCTTAATTGAACTGAATATCGCCGACTCGGTTGCGATACTTCGGTTGAATCATCCAGAGCGATTGAACCCGCTGGGTATAGCCATGCAAGAGCAGTTGCGCGCTTGCTTTGCCGAGTTGCGTCATCACCCGGACGTCGCAGTGTTGGTGATTACCGGTGCAGGTAAAGCGTTTTGTGTGGGTGCAGATCTAAGCACAATCGATTCGAATCAATCTGAGCAATCGCTGGGTGAGCAAATCAGCGAGATCATGCTAACCCTCTCTAATCGTGTGATTGAAGATATTCGCAGCCTGCCTTTCCCGGTGATTAGCGCTGTGAATGGGCCGTGTGCGGGTGCTGGTGTCAGTCTGGCGCTTGCGGCTGATGTGGTGGTGGCAGCGCGTTCATCATATTTCTTTTTATCGTTCATGCCACGCTTGGGCATTGTGCCGGATCTGGGTGCGACCTGGTTTCTGGAGCGGATTGTCGGCAGAACCCGCGCACTCGGTCTCACCTTGCTGGGTGATCGTCTCAGTGCCGAACAAGCACAGGCATGGGGATTGATCTGGTCCTGTGTTGATGACGAATCACTGATGACTGAGGCGATGCGCATGGCACAGCGCCTTGCCAAGCTACCTGCGCACGCAGCGCTGGAAATGCGGCGCGCACTGGATTCAGCTGCCGAGCATGATCTGCTCACGCAAATGAGCTATGAGGCCAAGCGACAGGCAGAACTGATCGATACCCCCGAGTTTGCAGAAGGCTTGAAGGCATTCCTTGAAAAACGTGAGCCTTCATTTCCCGGCCGTTCTTCTACGTCTAATTCGGTAAACAAGAGATCTGCCTGAAACCACGAGTTCGTTGATACGATAACTACGCGCAGGTAATGAGCTTCCAATCCATTTTCCGAGATGGCCTGTTCAAAAACCAAGTCGTCATCGTGACGGGCGGTGGCTCGGGTATTGGGCGTTGCACTGCGCATGAGCTTTCTTCTTTGGGCGCAAGCGTTGCGTTGGTCGGCAGAAAACTCGACAAGCTCGATAAAGTCGCTGCCGAAATTGCACAGCAAGGCGGCACATCATCCGTCCATGTGTGTGATATCCGCGAGGAAGAACAAGTCAAGCAGACCGTAACAACTGTCTTGCAGCAGCATGGCCGTATTGATGGGCTCGTGAATAACGCTGGTGGACAATTCGCCGCGCCATTGGCAAACATCAGCGCGCGCGGCTGGGATGCGGTGGTTCGCACCAACCTGACCGGTGGCTTTCTGATGGCGCGTGAGTGCTATACCCAGTGGATGCAATCATCCGGCGGTGCCATCGTGAATATCATTGCCGATATGTGGATGGGTATGCCGAGCATGGCGCACTCAGGTGCTGCACGCGCAGGTATGCTCAACTTTACCGAGACTGCAGCGCTTGAATGGGCACCGGTGCGATCCAACGCGGTGGCGCCGGGTTGGATTGCCTCCAGTGGCATGGATAACTACCCGCCGGAGATGACCAGCATGATTCAAACCATTCACACATTAGTGCCGCTACATCGCCTGGGAACAGAGAGCGAAGTATCGGCAGCGATTGTGTTTCTGCTTTCGCCGGCAGCGGCGTTCATCTCAGGTGCGTGTCTGCGTGTAGATGGGGCCGCACCCAACGCGAAACGCATCTGGCCGCAGGTCGGTACAGGTAAAAGTAACGCTGAGTTTAACGGCTTTCATTTGGCTGAACTGCCGAATGTTCTTAAACCAGCCTCGTCATGAACACTGCAAACACTGCCCGTGAGTATCAGTTAAAGCTGCTGGCTGATTGCCGCGCGATTGAAGCGCGCACCCGCGAACGTAGCGCACAGGCCGGCCCAGTGTTTGAAAAGCGCGGGCAACTACTGCCGCGCGAACGTGTGGCACGCTTGCTCGACCCGGGCAGCCCGTTTCTCGAATTTTCTACGCTGGCAGGCTGGCTGCAAGATCATCCTGATCCCGAAAAATCCATTCCCGGTGGTGGCATGGTGGTGGGCATCGGCAGGGTGTCGGGTACGTTCGTGATGATCGTGGCGGATGACTCGGGTATCGATGCAGGCGCGTTACAGCCACAAGGCATAGAAAAATTTCAGCGCGCACAAGCGATCGCACTGGAAAATAAGCTGCCCTTTGTTCATTTGATTGAATCTGCTGGCGCGAATTTACTCACCTACAAGGTTGTGCAGTTCATCCTGGGTGGCAGTAATTTTTACGGGCTGGCGCGGCTCTCTGCTGCGGGCATTCCTGTACTGGCTGTCGTGCACGGCTCGTCTACGGCAGGTGGCGCGTACATGACCGGGTTGTCCGATCAAGTAATTATGGTGCGGGGTCGTGGCCGCGCGTTTCTGGCCGGGCCGCCACTCCTTAAAGCGGCGACTGGTGAGATTGCCGACGACGAAAGTTTAGGCGGCGCCGAAGTGCATGCGCAAATCTCCGGACTCGCAGATTATGTTGCTGATGATGATGCACACACGCTGGCGATTGCACGTGAGGTGATCGATCAATGGGGCTGGCAGACGAATCCACCTGCATTACTACGTAGCGCAGAGCCCACCATACCCGCTGATGGGTTGCTGGATTTTTTCTCGGTAGATGCCAAACAGCCAGTGGATATGCGCCGTGTGATTGAGCATATCGTCGATCGCTCGCAGAGCTTGGCATTCAAACCGGATTTCGGGCCAGCGAGTCTTTGTATCCATGCGGCCATCGAAGGCCAGCGCGTCGGGATTGTTAGCAACAACGGCCCGCTAGATCCTGCCGGCAGCAACAAGATCACGCATTTTGTGCAGGCCTGTGATCAAACCGGCACGCCGATTATCTGGCTGCATAACACCACCGGTTTCATGGTGGGCCGTGAGGCGGAGCGCGCCGGCATGATCAAGCATGGATCCAAACAAATACAAGCACTTTCCAATGCGCGCGTCCCGCAAATTACGATTCACTGCGGTGCATCGTTTGGCGCGGGTAATTACGGCATGTGCGGCAGAGCCTTTGGTCCGCGTTTTGTGTTCAGCTGGCCGAACGCACGTATCGCAGTGATGGGACCTCAGCAAGCGGCCGAAACCATGGCAACCGTGATGCTAGATGCAGCAAGCCGTAAAGGGGTCGCGCCTGATATGCAAAAAATCGAATCGCTCAAGGCAAAAATTACTGAGTCTTTCGAACGGCAAATGAGCGCTTTTTATACCTCCGGGTTGCTGCTGGATGATGGTGTGATTGACCCGCGTGATACGCGTCGTGTACTGGCGCTGTGCCTGCAGTTATGTGCGCAAGCCGAGCAACGAGAACTCAGACCGATGCAATACGGCGTCTCGCGCGCCTGATCTTTTCTCGAGAGTGCCATGCAAATTACCCATGAACATCAGGAACTGAAGCGGCAGCTGGAGCGATTTATTGCGGATGAAATTAATCCACATGTCGACGAGTGGGAAGCTGCAGAAATTTTTCCGGCGCATGATGTATTTGGCAAGCTCGGCAAACTGGGCTATCTCGGTCTCACCAAACCCGAAGTTTATGGTGGTAGCGGTCTGGACTACTCGTTTGGCGTGATACTGGCCGAGGTACTTGGCCATATTGGTTGCGGTGCCGTACCCATGGCGATTGGCGTACAAACAGACATGGCCACGCCCGCCTTGGCCCGGTTTGGTTCAGCCGAGTTGTGCCGAGAATTTCTGGCACCCGCGATCAGCGGCGAGATGGTCGCTTGCGTCGGTGTATCCGAACCGGTGGCCGGCTCGGATGTTTCGGCTATTAAAACCACAGCACGCAAAGACGGCGATGACTACATCATTAATGGCAGCAAGATGTGGATCACGAATAGTTTGCAAGCTGATTGGATGTGTCTGCTGGCGAACACTGGGGAGGGCTCTGCGCATAAAAATAAAAGCCTGATCATCGTACCGATGAATACACCGGGGATTACCCGTGCTAAAAAAATCAGAAAAATCGGCATGATGGCCAGTGATACCGGCCTAATACATTTTGACGAAGTTCGCGTACCGCAACGCTACCGCATCGGCGAAGAAGGTATGGGGTTCACCTACCAAATGATGCAGTTTCAGGAAGAAAGGCTATGGGCTGCTGCAAATGCAATTCAAAGCCTGAACAACTGCATTGATCAAACGATCGCCTACACGCGCGAGCGACAAGCCTTCGGAAAATCTGTGCTCGATAATCAAGTGGTGCATTTCACGCTAGCTGAATTGAAAACTGAAGTCGAAAGCCTTCGCGCCCTGACCTACATGGCCACGCAGCATTATGTTGAAGGCAAAGATGTGACCGAATGGGCCTCGATGGCAAAGCTTAAAGCCGGCCGATTATTGCGCAGCGTGCCGGATGCTTGCCTGCAGTTCTGGGGGGGTATGGGCTATACTTGGGATAACCGGGTCTCGCGTCTATTCCGAGACGGTCGGCTGGCTTCGATTGGCGGTGGTGCTGATGAAGTCATGCTCGGCATTATCAGCAAATACATGCACACCTTGCCCAGCCGTCGTTAGTACGGCTGCCAACCGCTACGTTGTTGCACTGACTACGCCATGCAAACGCTGCTGATTGCGAACCGAGGTGAAGTAGTCGTGCGTATTGCACGCAGCGCCAAGGCACTGGGCTTACGCACCGTGGCGGTCTACGCTGATAACGATCGCGATGCCCCTTATCTTTCCAGTTGCGATCATGCCATCGGCATCGGCGGCGATACCGCTGCCGATAGCTATTTGAATATTCAGAAATTGCTGCGAGCCTGCAGTGAATCTGGTGCGGACGCAGTCCACCCCGGTTATGGTTTTTTATCTGAAAACCCCGATTTCGCTGCTGCGGTGATGGATGCCGGATTGTTATGGGTCGGCCCACCGGTGGATGCGATGCGCATCATGGCCGATAAAGCGCAAGCCAGGCTGCAAGCACAGCGTTGTGGCATTCCAGTGTTAACAGGGATCGACACCGCCAGTGATGATTTAACGCGTCTGACCGCTGATGCAACGACGCTGGGATTTCCATGCATGGTCAAAGCCAGTGCAGGTGGTGGTGGTCGTGGCATGCGATTGGTCAGCCAAGCCAGCGATTTGCAACGCGCGCTCGAAGGGGCGCATCAAGAGGCCAAAGCCGCATTTGGTGATGGCAGATTATTGTTAGAGCGTGCGCTGCTCACGCCCCGCCATATCGAGATACAAATTCTCGCCGATACACATGGTCACATCATTCATTTAGGCGAACGCGACTGCTCGGTACAGCGTCGTCATCAAAAACTGATTGAAGAAGCGCCCTCGCCTGCCGTGAATCCTGCACTGCGCAGACGCTTGGGCGATGCGGCTGTTGCAATCGCACGTGCAGTCAATTACGCCGGCTTGGGTACGGTGGAATTTTTGTTGGATACGTCAGATGCCGATCATCCGGCATTTTATTTCATCGAGATGAACACGCGACTACAAGTCGAACATCCGGTGACCGAGGCTTTGATAAGTGAAGATTTGGTGAAGTGGCAGCTGCGCGTTGCTGCAGGTGAGACGCTCACGCTGAATCAAAATAAAATGCTGGAGCAGTTTGAGCACGGCGGATATGCGATAGAGGCGCGCTTGTGTGCAGAAGATCCCGCTGCCGATTATTTGCCGCAAAGTGGTCGTTTGCTCTATTGGTTACCCGCGCCTGAACTGCGATGTGACGCAGCACTGCAATCCGAGCAATCAATCAGCCCACACTACGACTCCATGCTGGCCAAGCTGATTGCCCACGCGCCCACGCGTGCACTCGCCATCGCGCAGCTTGCCGATGGGCTGGAGCGAACCATATGCCTGGGATTGATTAATAACCGCGGATTTTTAGCCAATATATTGCGGAGCCCGGTATTTGGTGCGGGCGAGTTTGATACCGAGCGCTTGCAGCGGGACGCTACGACATTTTCTTCTTCGGCTGCATCACCACAGTTGCATGCAATCGCTGCCTGGCTGATTGCCTGCTTTCCCCGGGTTGATGATGGTTTGGGTGCACCTTGGTGGAACTGGCGTAGTACGGGTGTCTTCGATACGACCGTACCTTTAGGTGTGGGTGATGATGCCCAATCATGGCGCGTACTAATGCAAGCAGATACTTGTACTGTCAGTGATGACACACACCACTTCCACATCGAGGATGTGCGAGTGGTCAGTGGAGAGATGGAAGCGAACGAGGCATCCTTAACTGGACCGTCGACACAAGAACAATCGGCGGTACTGAGATCTAGGACACGGTTGGATAGCAGCGGTCGCGCTGGTTGCGGCAGCATTGATCTGAGCTTGGATGGCATGCCGATGAGTGTATTTTTTGCATGGGAAGCTAATACCTTCTGGCTGCAGCATCTTGGCACGCAAATAAAAATTGTCGATCAACGTCTTCAATCTTCAGCAGTGCAATCAGTAAATGCCAGCAATGCGATACGCGCGCCCATGCATGGTCGTGTTGTTCAGATCGAGGCGATTGACAACGACAGCGTGAGCGCGGGTCAGCTGCTGGTGATTATGGAAGCGATGAAAATGGAGCACCATCTACTCGCCCCATCGGATGCTCGTATCGGGCAGATTCTGGTTCGCGCGGGGGATCAGGTCGTGAGTGGGCAAATACTCATCACGCTAGCTTGATCTCGTTAACCGGCAGACGTTGTTGGCAGCGAAGCGCCCCAACAACGTCAGCGACATATCATTCAAGACGTAGCGCTTGTCTCTTGAGGTCGATGGCGAAGGCTGCCAACGCCGCAAGCGGCTAAACAGTTATGTTCTTATTCGAAATAGCCCGAGATGATTTTCCACTTACCGTCTTGTATCTGTGACAAGCGCGAGCGGTTGGAACTCAGGCGTTGCGTCGGTGTGAATTTACCCTCAGGGCTGCCAAACATATCCGACGGTAGCGTCATGGCATCCATGGCCTTGATAAAACTGTCGGTTGTCAGTCCGGGGCCAGCTTTTTGTGCGCCTTTGAAAAACGCATCAACAATGATGTAGCCATAGACTGAAAATACGGTGGGGTCATCCGTAAACCGCGCCTTGTATTTATTCGCCCAGGTAGCTGTCGGCTTTGAGGCTTCATCCAGATAAGGATGTGGCACCGTCATGGTGGCGTACATACCTTCGGTTGCTTTGCCACCCAGCTTGTGGATCAAATCGGTATACGAAGCGCTTGATCCTATGAACAAGGGGTTGAAGCCATTTTTACGCGCCTCGGCAATCGTGCCGACAGTCTCGCGAATAATGGTACCGAGCACCACCATTTCGCAGCCCGCTGATTTCATACGCGCGACTTGCGAAGAAAAATCGGTAGCACCACGCTTGAAGCTGGTTTTTTCAGTGAACTCCATATTCAGCGTTTTCAGCGCAAACTCGGCGCCGCGCAATACCTCCAAGCCAAACTCATCATCCTGATGAATCACACAGACCTTGGTCAATTTTTTCTCTTTGATCAGAATCGGTACCGCTGCGCGCATCTGATCATAGTAAGTGGCGAAGTTGGCGTATTTAAGCCGATTCAGCGGCTCGTACATTTCACGCGCGGCAGTCACCGGCATAAAGTTCACGATATTTTTATCAAACAATACCGGCATGGCTGCATTATTTTGCGCGGTACCGATATGCGCCAACATCATGAAAATTTTGTCCTGATTAACCAGCTTTTGCGCAGCCAGCACCGCGCGCTTGGGGTCATAGCCGGAATCCTCAGTGACTAACCGCAACTTGCGACCATGCACGCCACCTTGCTCATTGACTTCGTCGATGCGCATCTGCATGCCGTTACGGACGGCTTTCCCGTAGCCAGCAAGCGGGCCCGACAAATCCTGAATGGTGCCAATCAAAATCTCGTTACTACTGACCCCTTGATCTGCCACTGCAGTACCCGCACACAACGCCAACGCAGCAGACAGCAGAAAGGTCTTGAACAAACCACGCGCAGCATGATGGCCAAACCGATGGTGTATTGAAGTGAGTGATTCAATACGATCAGACCTGCGGGCTTCGATAGTTGTTTTTGTCATTGAATTTTTCATTTTTTCTCCTCCCGTTCCTACAAATTATGGTTATTGTCAGCAGCTATTTTGAAGCCTGTCTCGCCAGGCAAACGGCAAAGGCATAACAAGTAATTCGGGCTACATACATGGAACCTGTCCCGTTAGGCCAATTGCGGCATTGGCTACCTTGCGATCAACCTAACGAAATAGATTCTCACTGGTACATGGCATGTATAAGGTCTTGATATTTAGTCTCTACGAACTTGCGCTTGAGCTTCATGGTTGGCGTCAGTTCATCATCTTCTGCCGTGAGCTGCGTCTCCAATAACCGAAAATACTTGATTTGCTCGACGCGCGCAAATTTGGTGTTGACCTTGTCAATTTCCTTTTGAATAAGGGATTGCACCTCGGCGGTTCTAGTCAGGCTGGCGTAATTCGAGAACGGCACATCATTATCCTGCGCGAATTTTTCGACATTTTCATGATCGATCATCACGATCGCCGTCAAATACGGGCGCTGGTCGCCGATCACGACTGCATCAGTCACGTACGGAGAAAATTTAAGCTCGTTCTCCCATTCGCTGGGCGTAATATTCTTACCACCCGCCGTGATAATGATGTCCTTCATTCTGTCTGTAATCCGGAAGAATCCGGCGTTATCCACGCTACCCACATCACCGGTGTGTAGCCAACCGTCAGCATCAATCGTCTCTGCAGTCTTTTCGGGCTGGTTCAGGTAGCCCATGAATACATTCGGCCCACGTATCAGCAGCTCTTTGGTCTCGGGGTCAACGGCCACCTGGTTATGAAAACACGCTTTGCCTATCGAGCCCAACACAATCCGATCACTCGGCATGAACGTCGATGCTCCGCCCGATTCAGTTTGCCCCCAAATCTCCAGCATGGGTATACCCAAGGCCAAATACCAGCGCACCAGGTCGGGCGAAATGGGTGCTGCGCCCGTCCCCAGAAAACGCGCGCGATGGATACCGATCATGCGTCGCACATTATTCAGCGCCACCAATTTTGCACATACAAAGGCCACCTTCAACCACACCGGTACAGTCTGGCCCTGCAGCACACGCTGCGATACGGCATAACCGCATGACAAACTCAAGCGGTAAATCGCTTGTTGTACGGCACCCGCCTCCGCAATCGCGATCGTGACCGCAGAATAAAATTTTTCCCAGACGCGCGGCACTGCAAAAAATATGGTTGGTGCAATCTCGCGAACATTCTCGGGTACGGTATCCGGATTTTCTACAAAGTTGAGCGTTGCGCCGCCGTAAATACACGAATACATACCGCCCAATCTTTCGGCCACATGGCAAAGCGGTAGAAACAGCATGCGCTCATCGTGCTCATCTTGCGCGAGATAACGGCTGAAACCACGTATTGAATAGACCATACCGGCATGGCTGTGCATTGCACCTTTGGGGCGACCGGTAGTACCAGAGGTGTAAATCAGAATTGCTAAATCTTCTGGTCGCCGACTGATGCGACGCGCGTCGAATACACCCGGGTGCTCACGATCATATTGCTCACCGAGCGCGCTTAATTGCTCTAGACTCACCACCATTGGGTCAGTGAATCGGCTCAGCCCCTCGGTATCAAGCAGCACAATCAACTTCAGATTTGGCAAATTTTTCCGCGCGAGCAAAGCCTTATCGAGTTGCTCCTCATCTTCCACAAACAGCACGCGAGTATCCGAGTCTTGGCACAGGTACTGCACCTGCGCGACCGAGTCAGTGGGGTAAATGCCATTGGAAATACCCCCGGCCGATAGCACGGCCATATCGGCAAGTACCCACTCCAGCCGAGTATTGGAAAGTATCGAGGCACAGTGACCCACTTCAAACCCGCTCGCCACCAAACCCATGGTCAGTTGTCGAACTGCCGTACCGGTTTGCTGCCAACTCCAGCTCTGCCAGATGCCGAATTTTTTTTCGCGCATCATCAGTTTCGGGCCACGCGCCTGCACCGCATTCCAGAAAATATCCGTGATGGTCTCGCCAGCCATCTGGATGTCACTGCGCGGTTGCAGACTGCTGGTGTCCCACAAAACACTCATGCACTATCTCCAGGTTTTCTTCTTCTTCCAGCGCTGCTCATCGCGCACACCCGCTTCTTTCAGGCCCAAATAAAATTCTTTGATATCGTCATTTTGACGCAGGCGCTCGCAGCTATCCTCCATCACGATACGACCCGATTCGAGTACATAACCATAATCGGCCGCATGCAGCGCCATATTGGCATTTTGCTCGACCAGTAAAATCGAGGTGCCGCGATCGCGATTAATTCGCAGAACAATACTGAAAATTTCCTGCGTCAATTTGGGTGACAAGCCTAGGCTAGGCTCATCCAACAAAATAAGCTCAGGGTTGGCAAGCAATGCGCGAGCAATCGCCAGCATTTGCTGCTGCCCGCCCGACAACAGGCCTGCTGGCTGCGCTGCACGTTCCCGCAGTACAGGGAAATACGCATACGCCAGCTCGATGTCACGCGCGATACCGTCTTTATCGTGGCGTGTATAAGCACCCATGATCAGGTTCTCGCGCACCGAGAGCAACGGAAATACCTCTCGCCCTTCGGGCACTTGCACCAAACCACGCCGCACGATGTACGACGGGTCTTGCGCAGTGATATTTTCACCGTTGAAAAAAATCGTACCTTTACGGGGGTCGAGAATGCCGGAAATAGTTTTCAGCACGGTCGATTTACCCGCACCATTCGGCCCGAGTAACGCCACAATTTGACCGCGATTGACGGACAAGCTGACACCGCGCAGCGCGCGTACTGGCCCGTAAGCGCTCTCGACATTATTCAGCTGAAGTACGGGTGTGCTCATCGTGCTAACGCTGCGCAGGCTCTGGGCTGGCGCGCTCCATCTGAACACTCTCCAAGCCGCCGCCGAGATAAGCTTCCACCACATCAGGATGCGACTGCACCTCGGCTGGTGCGCCAATTGCCAGCACTTCGCCTTGATTCATCGCCAGTACCCGATCACTGACCTTGGACACCAAGCTCATGTCATGCTCGACCATCAGGACCGTAATACCCAAGTCTTTTTGTATGTCCTGAATCCAGAACGCCATATCGGCGGTTTCTTCCACATTCAAGCCCGATGAGGGTTCATCCAATAGCAACAACTTTGGTTCAGTACACAGCGCGCGACCTAATTCAACAATCTTGCGGATACCATAAGGCAGGCCAGCCACCGCCGTGTCTCGGTAATGCTGAAGATCGAGAAAGTCGATTACCTCTTCCACTTTTTCGCGCGTAGCGATTTCTTCCTGTCGAACGCCGGGCGTGAATACCATGTGCTGCCAAAATCCTGTTTTACGATGCACATGCCGACCTACCAATAAATTTTGCAATACCGAAGCATGTTCGAATAATTCAATATTTTGAAAAGTTCGTGCGATACCTACGGCGGCCACTGCATGCGGTGACATATCGGTCAGGTTGGTGCCACGATATTGAATATAGCCACTGCTCGGGGTATACAGGCGACTGATCAGATTGAATACGGTCGTTTTACCTGCGCCGTTCGGCCCGATCAAGGTGAATACCTCACCCTCATTTACAGAAAAATTCACCTTGTTCACGGCAAGCAAGCCGCCGAACCGGACACTGACATCATGGGCGCTGAGCAGAATATTCTTCATTTCAGTCGGTCCGATTTCTGGAAACTTTTCTGACGCTTGAACATCCCCTTCCGATAAAACGGGAACAGCTCAAACCAGGTACGTATCTTGACCCAACGACCATATAAACCCATAGGCTCGAACATGACGAAGGCAATCAGCACCAAGCCGTACACCACTGCCTGTAGTCCAGGCGCCTGAGCAATCAATGGCAGTAAAAAATCTTTAGCGAGGGTAATCAACTGCGGCATCGTGATCAAAAATATCGCCCCCAGAAATGCGCCATGCACAGAGCCCAAGCCACCAATCACCACCATGAGCAGCAGATCGATCGATTGCAGAATATTGAATTGATCAGGGCTGATAAATTGCATTTTGTGCGCGTATAACGCACCGCCGACACCCGCCAGTGCCGCCGAGATCATGAAAGCCAGTGTTTTGTAATACGCCAGGTGTATGCCCATACTTTGCGCAGAGATCTCGGAATCCCTGATCGCCACGAACGCCCTACCCGTCGAACTACGCAGTACATTCAGCACACCCAGCGTGCAAACCACCGTGACGACCATGCACACCAGATAAAATTTTTCTGCATTGTCGATCTTCAGGCTGCCGATCACCATGGTTTTTACATGCAAACCGGCGTTGCCTCCTGTCAGACTCTCCCAACGCGCCAACACCTCTTCCACAATAAAACCAAACGACAAGGTGGCGATCCCGAGAAAAATTCCTTTCACTCGTAACGCGGGCAAACCGACTATTGCGCCGACTAATGCAGATAATCCGGCAGCTACTAACAGCGTCAGCGGGAATGGCATGCCGTGGGCAGACATCACACCCGCAACATACGCCCCCACCCCCATGAAGGCTGCATTACCGATCGAGAATAAGCCCGTGAAACCGGCCAGCAGCATCAGCCCCAGACCAATAATGCTGTAGATCATCACAAACGAGAGCTGCGCCAACCAATACTCCGGCAATAGCCAGGGTGCGGCCAGTAATAGCAGCAACAGCAGCCCATACCAAAACACGTGGCCGCCATGCTTGGCGAGTTGAATATCCTGCTGGTAGCTGGTTTTGAAGATAAATCGCATGGGTCAAACCTTTTTACGCAAGTTATCTCCAAACAAGCCGTTTGGTTTAATCACTAGCATCAGCAACACCACCACATAAGCCGCGACATCTTTAAACCCCTCGGGTAACCAAAATCCGGCCAGTGATTCAACCACCCCGATAATGATGCCGCCGACCACGGCACCGGGCAGGCTACCGAAACCGCCCACCACCGCTGCCGGAAAAGCCTTTAAGCCGATGAAACCCATGTTCACATGAACAAAGGTAATCGGTGCCAGCAATATGCCGGCAATGGTTGCGATCACAGCCGCCAGCGCCCACACCATACTATTCAAGCGTTTGACCGGTATGCCCATGAAATACGCGGCAAGCTGATTTTGTGACACCGCTTGCATCGCAATACCAATACGGGTGTATTTGAATAAAAGATACAGCGCGCCACATAGCACTCCGGTCGCGAGCATCACGATCAGTTGGGTTGCGCCCAGCACCAAGCCGCCAAAATTGAAATTCGTATCGGCATACGGCACGGCCAAGGTATGCGTCTCGGTCCCGATATCGGGAATCATGGTCACCATACCGCGCGCCACATAACCAATACCGATCGACAGCATCACGATCGCGAAGGCGGGTTCGCCCAGAACCGGATGTATCAATACCCGCTCTATCATCCAGCCCATCACCGCCATCACAAAAATCGCTGTAATCACCGCGCCAGCAAATGACCAGCCCAGGTAGCTGGCGCTACCCAGCGCAGCGAAAGCGCCAAGCATCATTAACTCGCCCTGGGCGAAGGTGACAGTCTCGGTGGCTTTGTAAATCAGCACGAAGCCTAGCGCGATCAGGCCGTAGATACAACCTTGAGACACGCCGCTTAAAATGACTTGTAATACCTGCATGTGCTTGTCAAAAAGCTTGTCAAAAATCAGCGGGAAGCCGACTGACCTCCACCGATGGATAGCGCCCAGCTTTAAACAAAATAATCCTCAGCTTACACTGCCACTGCTCAGATAGTAAAAAAATAAAAATAATCAGAAAGGCAACTTTATGACAGTCTATCGGATGGTAATACCCGGCCCCCAATACCGGCGACGTCTAGCCAAGAGATCAGCCCTGAAGTCCCGATGTCGGCTCAGCTCAACATCCAGTATCTTGACCATGATGAGCTCCGGCCCTCGCCGGAACGACCAGTTAAATTAATCCACGCCGCATTAAAGACTAATAACAATGAAGCGTGTTCGTTTAACTTCTGGTTTGGGATTCTATGGAGATCACTGGAATCCGGTGCTTGCAGCCATTGAGCGTGGCGAAGTCGACTACGTCTGCTCAGACCATCTGGCTGAGTTAACCCTGGCAATTCTGCAAAAAGACCGGCTGAAAAACCCCACCGCGGGCTACGCACGTGATCTGCTGCCGATGCTGGCGCATCTTTGGCCGTCAGCATCAGCGCGCGGCGTTAAATTTGTTTTTAATGCCGGCGGATTAAACCCGCATGGCGCGGCACAAGCCGTACAAAAACTATTCGTAGAAAAAGGCTGGCGAGCGCGTGTTGCGGTCGTGACGGGTGATGATGTGATGCCGCTACTCGATCATTTGCATGCTGAAGGCAATGATTTAAGGCACATGGATACAGGCGAAGTAATGACCTCTATCCGCGAGCAACTAATTTTTGCGAACGCTTACCTCGGTGCACAACCGATCGCAAAAGCACTAGCACGCGGCGCCGATATCGTGATCACCGGTCGGGTAGCCGATGCTGCCTTATTTCTCGGCCCACTGATCCATGAATTTCAATGGCGCCGGACTGACTGGCATCTGTTGG
>Ga0194123_10003737_pt1 | contig 17991 bp, 17 predicted proteins | sample TA2MahsurfametaG_5_FD_155479 | JGI IMG/M metagenome (GOLD analysis project Ga0194123, IMG submission 155479) | Freshwater microbial communities from Lake Tanganyika, Tanzania - TA2015023 Mahale A surface | ecosystem: Environmental > Aquatic > Freshwater > Lake | place: Tanzania: Lake Tanganyika... | reverse complement strand
GGAATTTTAAATACTGTTATTGATATAATTTTAAATTACAAAAACTATAATATATGTTATAAATATGAGAATAATAAAAATATATGGAACAAAAGATCAATTAGAAGAAATATCTAAAAGAATCGACAAATATAAAGAAGAAATAACAAAAAGGAACATAAAATTGGAATACATAAATGATAAAGATTTTCACGCTGAACTTTATGGATATGATGGTGAATTAAAAATGACGGCGAAAAATCCAAGTGAAATTCCATCTTTTCTTGTAGCTATAGATAATATGCCTATGGGTAAAATAGAAAAATATGCAAATCAACTTGAAAGATGTGGTTTACCAAAAACGAAATCAACATCTCATTGTTTCAATGATTCGACTCATCATACATGTTGTATGTTGGGACCAGAAGCAAGAAAATATGCAGATTCAAGTGGAAATCCAATTGGAATAACAAGTGAAAATGCATTTGAAATGAGATATGGGAAAAAACCGCAGAATGAATTAACACCTTGGTGCACTTGCACTGGATCGAAAGTATGCACATATTATGCAAATAAATTCAAAGATGGAACTCATATAAAATTCATAGGAGATTTGGATACAAAAGATGAAGATATTGGAATAAAACAATTAAAGATCCAAAGACATTCCACTCCTGGAATAAAAAATTGATTTATATTTATTTTATTTTTTTAAGAATAAAATGCCAAATCCACATAATCAGGAAACGCATCCATACGACTGGGCTATGTATCAATATGCTCACTGTGCTTCAGGTTCCTCCAATAATGGAGATTTTGACGCGTATATGAATTATATGCTTCAAAAACAGAATAATTTACAAGGTAGATAATCTTATAAGTCCATTCATTGAAATTCTTTGAATATAATCCATATTATCTTTCTGATATTTATTATTATATATCCAATCATCTTTTATCATTATAACTTTCCCCATATCGAAATAACAGATATTTTTTGAACAAAATTCTTTACGAATTAAACTAGATTCGATCAATATTTTATTTGCTGCAAATAAATCATCATTATTAACTATATTAAGCTTACTTTTTACGATTTTAAGCAGATTTTCTTGAGAAAGATAACTATTTACATTAAATAATATAAAATGGACGTAAAAACGGATATCAGGATTTTTTCCAAAAAAGTCCAATTTCTCTATGTGAGTAAAATAAAAATTTAAATCTATATCTATCTTTTTCTCATTCCAATCACAATAAATATAATTATCCCAATCTATCTTCACTAAACCAATTTTTACAAACGTATACAAACTTTCTTTCTGAATTTTTATGGAATTTATTTTCCCTTGACTGTTTTTTTTTAATTCTATTAAATCTAAATATAATTTTTCATAAGTTATCATTTACAAAAAATAAATCGAAGTAAATTATAAGAGTAAATTAATTTTAAATTATTATTTGAAATAATCCGAATATTTTTCTGTGAATTGTTCCCAAAGTAAGCGAATATCATGTTCTTTCATAATTTTTTCTTTTTTTGGATAATTATGCTGCTGAGTATTTATCCAAGCTGCCAATTTTTTTAGTTTTTTATCTTTGTCACTATTTGATGGTCTTTTATCATTTTCATCAATATATTTTGAAACTTCTTGTAATGTTATCTTCCAATATTGTTCATTACTTAGAAAATATTTTTCATATTTTGTAATAAATTGTTCCCATAATTGACAAATTTCTAGATTTTTCATATTTCCTTTTTTTCTTGAATAATTATTTTGTTGATGATTAATCCAAATACCCAGTTTCCTAATATTTTCATTAACATCAGACAAAGATGGTCTTTTATTATTTTCATCAATATATTGATAAACTTGATATAATATGTCTTTCCAATTTTGTTCATTACTAATAAAATGTTTTTCATATTTTTTCAAGAATCTTTCCCATAAAATCTTAATTTCATTATTTTGCATAATTTTTATTTTTTTTAAATAACAAGTTTGTTGTGTCTGTATCCAATTAGCCAAACTCTTTATTTTTTTATCTTTTTCATTTTGTGATGGTCTTTTATTATTATCATCAATATATTTAATTAATTCTTGTAATATGACTTTCCACTTTTCTTCACATTTAGTAAAATATTTTGAATATTTTTCCATAAAATTTTTCCATAATAATCGGATTTCTGAAACCTTCATAATTCTGTCATGTCCAAAATATCTTACTTGATTAATACTAATCCATTTTGCTAATTTTCTTATATTATCATCTTTATCAACATTTGATGGTCTTTTTTTATTTTCATCAATATATATAGAAACTTCTTGTAATATAATCTTCCATTTATCTTCATTACTTAAAAAATATTTTTCGTATTTCTCAACAAATTGCACCCATAATTGACGAATCTCATGATTTTTCATTATCTGTTTTCGATAATTATGTTGCTGTAATTGAATCCATCTTCCCAATTTTCTAACATTCTTATCTTTATCATGTGTAGATGGTCTTTTATCATTTTCATCAATATACTTACTGACTTCTTCCAATCGCATCGTCCATACATCTTCAAAACTTAGGCTTCTAACTGAAATATAATCTCGCAAAGTCGTCGTATAATCAATATCTTTATTGATTTCAACAATATCACCTTTTCTTTCGTAATTTCCACTTCTCGCTTTAATTCTATTGAAAAATCGTGTTTCATCGTTCGTTTTTAAATATTGTAACATTTCAACAGTCTTGTTCAAGTCATCTGCCCAAACAAAACAATTTGCTACTTTATTTGGATTTTCTCTATCCTTCCTGTTAGCTCGACACATTCTTTGAACTGCAACAATCTCGTTATCGTTCACTTTCGTAATAAAAACACTGTCACATTTGACAATGTTCACGCCTTCATTTAAAATTCTTACACTGCTTAAAATACTAATCTTAGAATTATTGTTTTGAAAATCTTTTAGAATTTCTTCACGTTTTCTAACACTAGTGTTCGCAGTGATGCTACTTGACCAACATTCAATTCCATGATATTCTCTAGAAATCTCCGTAAAAATCGTATTGAATATTTCACATTCTTCAATCGAACAGCAGTAAACAATGCATTTTCTGCTTCCAGTTTCTAACATACCACTTAATAAAAATAGCGATTTGATAGTGATATCATTATCCAAATGTTTTAATTCATCTGGAATATCAATATCTACTCTCTCATTTACTAAATCTAAAACTGGCACATTAATGAAATAATCACAGACATAATTCTCTTTTATAGCTTCTGACATAGGATAATCATAAATAACATCACAACACAAGTATTCCATCATTGTCTCACTTGGCGTTGCAGTCAATAATAATGATTTCAGTCCTAATTCATTCAAATAATCCATAATTTCATAATATTGAATTAAATTGTGTGCTTCATCAACAACAATCAAACAATCTTCTAAGTCTATAAATTCATTTTCCAAATTTTGTTCAATGAATATATTAATGAAACTTTCGTAAGTAATACTCATTAAACATGGATTTTCAAAAGATTCAACAACAACATCAAAATCAGTTGTTCCACCTTCGTCACTATCAACTAATACTGCTGTTTTATCAGGAACAAATGGATGAATTCTATCCAACATTTGCTTAGTTAAAACACGCAAAGGTGATAGAATAATAATGTGTTTTGGTTTCACATCTCTGACATAATTTCCTAATAAAACAGTTTTTCCAAGTGCACATGGCATTGAAATAAGTCCATTTTCTTCCCATCCATTTTTCATTGCAATTAATGCTTCTTTTTGTGGTGGGTATAATTCAAAATCTGTTTCAATATTATTGACAACTTCTTCTTCTTTTTTAGAATAAGGTAATAAAATATGTTTTAAATTTGGAGTATATGTAAAACTGTCTTTCACATCTGCTTGTAATCTGCAAGTATGATATAAATATCCTATACTATCTGGATTTCTTGGTAATAATCTCGTAAAAATTACTGCTAAAAATGTTCCTAAATCAGAAGCCGTTAAATATTTTTTAGGATTCCAGCATTTGGCTTGTAATCCATGATAAACACCATTATTATCTAATGCTAATCCATCCAATCCATATTCTCTAATATTATTCTTATCTTCTTCCAGTCTTTCTTTTCTTTTCAATCGGTGAGTATTGTAATTGGTGATAAATCCAGAAGCAAATAAATCTTCTTCTGGAATAAATTTCCAATGCCAAACTATATGATTGGCATTATTTCTGTGATAATCACAAATTTGAAATTCATATTCTTCGAATTCTTGCATTTTTTCAATATATATAATTTATTCTTTTTAAATTATTTTGGGGGTTTAAATTATTTTTGGAATATATAGTTTTCAATGTATGATCCAATTATTTCATTTGGATGATATTTTTGTCTGACTAATTTATCAATATTATCATATTCATCCATTTTATCATAAATTTTTTTATCAATATTTAATTCTTTATCCAGCTTTACATATTTTGTAATATGACTTCCATTTTCATTAAGTAGTAAAATACTGCAGATATATCCATTATTGGTTTTTAAAATCCATTCTCCATTTAATCCATCTGGATTAGTTACCCAATTTTCTTTTATTTCCGGTATCTCCATTAATTTATCTTTTATATCTTTCTTTACAAATCCCCAATCTGCATAAAGATTCTCAAAATAATCTTTTAACTTTCCCTTCTGTAATATATGGAATGCCTCATGAACTAAAAATGAAATTCCATATTTTTCATCTTTTCTGGACCAATACTCTAGATCATCTATGCATATAAAAATAGCACCATCTATAGTATATGGATAACCCCATTCAAAATCATCGTTATAACAAACTATTTTCCATTCAAAATCTGTTTGTAGAAATGAATAAATTAGTTTATCTGATTTTTCGATCATATTGGTTAACATTTTTTTATAATTGTCTGGAATAGTTATAACATTATTTAAATATGCTTTAATAAGATTGTTTTTGTCAGTTACTTTTTTATTTGTTCTAAAAAATATTTCTTTCGGTTGGAATAATTTGTAATATTGCTTAAATTCATCAGATTGGTAAATATTCAAAAGATCTTCTTTTGATAAAAATTTAATATTAGATTTATGTTTAGGGAAAAGAAAAACAATAGTTATTAGAAGAATGAAAAGTAGTATATAGAACATATAATCTAAAAGAATTTATTTTTAAAATATCTGTTTATTTTAGATGTCATTTAATGAAATTTCAAGGAATATAAATACGATGATAACTTCAAATAAAGAAAAGAAAAATTTTGCAGAGTATCCAACTCCCTACGTTTTACGTAAAGAAATGATCAATTCAGTTCCAATCTATTTCTGGAAAAATAAAAATAGAAAAGTATTAGAACCTTGTTGTGGTAAAGGTGGTTTCTTAATTGATGTAATTGCTAAATTTATGAAATATCTTGATATCCCATTTGAAGAGCGATACCAACATATCGTTGAAAATATATTATATTTTGGTGATATAAATTCTAAGAATGTTAATATCTGCAGAAAAATACTGGGAAATTATGATTTAAATTATTTTATTGGAGATACTCTTGAAATGGATTTGAAAGGATTTGATCTAGTAATTGGAAATCCTCCATATAATAATTTAGGGATAAAAGAAACAGGCAATACATTATACCAAAAATTTATTAAAAAAGCGTTGATAGATTGGTTAAATCCAAAAGGTTTCTTATTATTTGTTACTCCTCCTGCATGGAGAAAGCCGATGTCAGAACATAGTAAAAATTATGGAATGTATGAATTGATGACACAGAAAAATTGGATGAAATATTTAGAAATTCATAGTGCAAAAGAAGGTAAAAAAATATTTTCAGCAAGCACTAAATATGATTGGTATCTTATACAAAAAACAAAACCGAAAACAACTGTTATTAAAGATCAATTGGGAGAAGTGCATAAAGTAAATTTAAAGGATTGGCCTTGGATTCCAAATTTTCATTTTAAGATGATAAAGGATATTTTGGCGAAAAAAGGTGAGAAAACTGTTGATATATTATTTAATACAAAATTCGATAGTAGTAAAAAATATCTTTCCAGAAAAAAATCAAAAAAATTTAAATATGCTTGTATCCATTCAACACCCAAAAATGGTATTAAATATTTTTATTCATCAATTAAACCTGAGAAAATACCAAAAGTTATATTTGGAAATAGTAGTTTGGGAACTGCATTTGTAAATAAAAATGGAAAATATTGTATGACTGAACATGCGATGGGTATAACGGATAAGACAAAGAATTTGGATAAAATATTGGAGGCTTTAAAGTCGGATAAAATGAAGGAAATATTTAAAGCGTGTTTATGGAGTAATTTTCAAATAGATTGGAAAATGTTTCAATATTTCAAGAAAGATTTTTATTTAAAGTTTATTTAATTTATAAAATAAAAATGGAGAAATTGGAAAAGGAAATTTATTCTTTAAAAAGGGAATTACAGGAGAAAGAAAAATTATATTATTTTTTAAAAATGGAAGATTTGAAAAATAAATATTTTCTTGATTATTCTGATTTTTTAGAAAAAAATGAAATGGAACTTATTTTTCAACTTATTTTTTCATATTATCTTTGCAAAGAATATCAATATCCCATTGCAGATAATTTCATTATTAAATCAGCCGAATTATTGAATTTATCTCCATCAGAAATTTTAAAGAATTTTAAAGAAATTATTGATATTTATGCAGAATATGAAAAATTATTAAGTGAAGAAGAATTAGCAGAAAAATTAAGTAAAATTACAATAAGTGCTTCAGTATTAAATGAAGATGATATTGATTTATTGATAGAAACTTTTTGTTAATCTTCTTTTTCATATTTAAGAGTTATATCTGAAACAGCTCTTCGACTATTAGTTAAAAATCCAACTAATATTCTATTAGTTCCAGTTAATTTTATTCTACCTTGCCAATAGACTCCTTCTTTTATGAATGCTTGACTATGTAGAAGGAATTCTTTCATACCAGGAATACCAATAGTAATACCTAAATCAGATAATTGTTTGAGAAGATTTTTTACCTCATATTCTCTTTCTTCTTTTGTTTTATATTTGTCTTCAGGATTTGCATCTTTTTTGCCCATTATAATATTATTGTTTATTTTCTTTTTAAATTGTTTCGAAATTACCACTTGCATATATTTTTGGTGGTTGTGTAATATCTGTTTTATCAACTGCTCTTTCATTTACATCTATTTTGTTTCTTTTTTGTAAGATACAAAAATATAAATAAAAAAATATTAGACAAGATGGCATTAAAGAATTTATTGTAATTGGTGTTATTTTTGTTTGCGACTCCATAATAAATGATATAATACCTAATACAATGCTTATATGAACAAAAATTACTTTTTTATTATATTCTACTTGTCTTGCTATAAACAAAAGTAATGTTAAAATTGTGGTTTGAATAATAACTAGTATTTTGATGGGTAATGTAGTTTCATAAATAAATAATAAAGTGATTGAAACTGAGCACCAAGAAAAATTAAATATATTAAATAATTTTTCTTGCATTTTTTGATTATTTATTTTGAATACATAATCAATTATTCCGATGATAGACACTAAAATAATAGTAATGAATAACAATACAAATATCAATGAAACTGATGAAAAAACAAATGCACTTGGAAAAGAAATAAGTGCATTCATTATTATTGCATTATTTTGGCATTTCAAAACAGAAAATTTTACATTTGCAAAGAAAAATAAATGAAATGTTCCCAATGATAATGCAATTATACTTATTTTGTAATAAAAATATTTTAAAAAATAATTATTATACAAATTAGTGATTGATAAAAAACAAGAAGCTGTTAAAAAAAAGCTAGATGCTATAGTCAATTTGCCAAAGTGTAAAATATTTTGTTGATTATCATTAGTGCATTCATCAATTTCTTTATTATATAATATTCTAAAAATGATTATTATTATAGCATAAATATAAGATATAATAATTATTATTTCATCTTTTATCATTTGTTTTTGTTAAGATTATTTAATATTTTAATCAATTTTTTACCATTCATTATCGAATATTTCTTGGAATAGAATAACCATATTTTTGTAAAGGTCTTTATGTTTTTCATCATTTATTATGCCGAATTCTTCAACACATTTGACGCATTTTTTATACCAGTTTTTTCCCATTAATCTAATTAAATCTTTTTTATAATCGCAGAATAATACAATAATATCTTTATTTTTGTCTCTATATTGTCGTTTATCTCCCATAATTTCTTTAGCTTCATCCCATAATAAATCCAATTGTAATTTTGATATTGTATTTTTGTTTTCATATTTAACTAATTGTGTTTCTTCTATAGGAAAAGTAAGATTATAATCAACAGAAGCATTATAAACATTATAAATGTATGTTTGTGTTGATATGGTTCGATATTCTTTATTTTTTAATTTATAATTTTCTTTTTTTAGTTCATCGCATAATTTTAGGCAGTCATCGTATTTTTTAATTGTATCTTCCATAGTTTCTACTAATTCATCAAACTTCTCCTTAAAATAGATGTTATCATCTTCTAGTTTTTTAATTTTGTCTTCATGTTCAGTTGTTGTTCTTACGAATAGATTATATGTTTTTTCATTTGTCCAATCTTTACTTTCCAAAAATGTTAAAAATATATCTTTATTGTATAACATATCAATTCTCTACATTTATATAAATAATTTCTAAAAAATTAAATATTGGTTATTTTGATGAATTATATATGAAGGATTGAATAAAAAAAAATTGATGGTAAATTTTATCTATTTGTTAGGGTATATACCTTATGAAAGGTGGAAATCTAAGAAATTTCTATTGATTATAAGGTGTTTGTTAAAATCCGGTTTCTTCGAATTTAAGAAGATGTAAAATTATCTAAATGATGATTGAGGATTTTGGCGTAAAAAAGTAGGAGAATTTTAGAGAAATATTTCTTTCTTCCTTGAAAATAAGGAAATATGGAACTTTAATTTGATAACTTTTTTGCTCATCTATTTTTTAAAGGAAGAGAGATGGGATTATAAAAAATTGATTTATTTTATTATTAAGCTTATGTAATAAAATGAATTCAGAAAATATCGATCCAGATTATGATGAATTAATTTCAGTTATCAATAAATATTCCAAAAATAATGAAGAGAAAAACGAATTTTTGACTAAATTGCATAATTTTACAACAAAATTCAATGTTTGTTTATTTGAGTTTTTGAGGAAAAAGGTTTATATGGAATCTAGAATAGAGACGATGGAAGAGAAGATAAAAAAGTTGGAAGATGAGAATAAAATGTTGAAAGATTCGATTATTGTTAAGAATAAGAAAATAAGGCTATATGTCAATTTTGTAAGATTTTATGAAAATACTCGAAAAATAGATAAAAATGCAATAGGCATTTTAATTACTCAAGTTATTATGTTATATGTTTATTGGAAAATATTTGTTTAATTATATTCAATATCCCAGTTTGGAACTCTATATAATCCATAATCATTCATTTTTTGTTCTTGATAATGTCCTATTAATCCGATAGTTCTAGCGAAAACGAAGAATCCATTTAATAAATCAGTTTTTATAATATTTTTAATTTCAGGTATTGATTTATAATTAAGAAGTATGTCTATTAAAGCAGCTCCAATAGCACCATCAACATTTAATATTAAATTTGCTTTCTTTTTTAGAGTTTCTTTTTCGACAAGTAACGCGTATTTGAGGACATTATATTGAGGAAATGTATTAGTAATCATATTCTTTATAATTTCGACTCGTTTATCTGGATTAAATTTAGATTTTATTTTATGGCCAATACCCATAATAACTTTTCCTTCATTTTTCATTCGTTCAACAAAATTTTCTGGATTTTCATTATTTAAATAAGCTTCGAAAAAATCTAAGGCAGCTCCACTTACTGCACCTCCAAATCTAGGTCCGATTGTTAAAATTCCAGATGTGATTGACTCCGTTAAATTTTTTCCTGCTCTTGCTGTTATAATAGTATTATGTGCACCACTTACTGCTGGACCGTGGTCGGCCATAAGTGTAATAATTTTTTCTATAAATTTTGAAGTCCATTCTTGTGGTTTTATATTTAACCAAAGAGATGAGATTGTATATCCAATTGAATAATTATTTTCTACGATATTTTCAACATATTCACCTCTATATTTAAGTTCAGTCCTTTCATCGCATATATTTGTTCGAAATGTTGGATTTAATCTAATTAATCCATTATTTATAGCATCATTAATATCTTGAGGGACTGTTCTTTCATTGTTAGTTGTTTTAATTGTAGATTTAAACATAAGAATAGTTTCACCAATATCTTCGAATGTTTTAGGGACGAAAAATCCTTTTTTATGCATAATATAATTTTTGGAGGTTGCTTCTTCGAATTGGCTATTTGCAGATGCTCCTGCATGACCAAATTCTACATTTTCTCCAAATGATTTTTCACTCGTTCCAGAACACCAAGCTATTACTGGTTTTGAGCATAAGCCTTCAATTTCACCGAATCCGCCTGTTTCACCTAACATAATTACTACTTTGATATGGTTTTGATTTGAATAATATTCTAATAAATCAGAGAAGGTTATTCCGGGATATCGGTCTCCGCCGATGGATACAGCTTCAGCTATTAATAATCCTAATTGACTAACGTAATTTATCATTTCATTAAGTAATCCACCAGATTTTGTTATAATGGCGACGTAACCATTTGAGGATAAATTGCATCTTTTGATATTGTCAATTAAACCGCCGACACTACCGATTCTTTTTCCATCTGGTCCGGCTTTTATGGCGCCGACTGAGGAGGGACCAAGAAGGGTTTTACCGTGTGATGAAAGAAAATTGGATAATTCAATGGCTTTTCTTTCGGGTAATCCTTCGGCAATAATATAGAATGTTTTAATATTTTCGTAATTAACTAATTTATGGCAAACTGTTTCACAAGTTCTAATTGAAGAATAGTTGTAAACTGAAACTGTATAGTTACCAAGTTGAAGATTGGATGTAATGGGAATATTAATATGTTTGTTACCCCAATAGAAAGATTGGAATTTATCTTTTTTGGAATACATATCGTATATAGCGATAACGTCGGTTTCATTTTTTCCAAGATAGTAATCGTAGTCGATTATACGTTGAATAATAGGGATGTGATTACCGACGAAAACAATTTTATCGTTCCATAAATTTATATTTTTTGGTTTATTTTGAATAGAAAAGTTGGGTAATTCAATGTTATTTTTATCAGATTGTTTTAAAGGCAAAGCATCTTTGACAATTTGAGTGATTGGAGTTTCGGTTCCTCTTATTTCGATGTTTAAATGGGATAATTCTTTTTTAAATAATTCCAGTCCTTTTTTCTCATTAACTCCACCACGTCGAACCCATATTTTTACGTTTGAGAAGTCATATTTTTTGATAGAAGTAATAATACCTTTGAAAGTTTTAGCAACATCAGTAAAATTGGAGATACCCCCGCCAATAAATAGAATTCTTTCTTCAATATTTTGTTCGAACCAGTTTTTAAAAATTAAATCGCAATATTGCATTACTTCGTCTTCAGTTGGATTACCGCTATATTCTCCATAGTTATATAATTCATCTGCATAGCCTCGATTAACAATTGCATCTGTATAGAGAACACTTGCACCACCACCGGCGATAAGAGTAAGAATTCTACCGTATTGATTAAGTATTTTAAATTTAAGACTGGATCCGGAAGATTCGTCTAGAGATTTAATTTCTTTTTCAGTGGAGGAAAGATTGTCGAATGTTTGCATATTTTCAATTAAATTGCGATGATAGTTGTTCATGAAATTTATACCAGTAGAATCAATTTCAATTGCAAAATCAATAGGGTAGTAATCGTTGTCTAAAATTAAAGGATTAACTTCTAAAGATTGAGCGTAAATATCATCAAACATTTTGTCTAATTTTTGTAGAACTGGAAGCATTTTTTGGTCGAATGAAGATAAGTCGTAGGAGATAATTCCATTTTCATATGGATTGGAACAGTTTATTCCGCCATTTTTGTTAAAAAGATATTCTTTTTTTCCATTAACAAATTTTATACAGAAATAATTTTCTTCTTGGATATTAAATTGCTTTTCTAGGATAAAATTGCTATATTTGTTGTTTATCTGGATAAATTCATCGATTTCTTCTTTTGATTTGATATTAGTTTTTACCAAACCATTTTTACCACGTCTCTTAATAAATTGGTCTACTTTTATGACATAAGGATAATTGGATATTGGTTGATCATTTATTTTATAAATGGGCCAGTCAGGGTCGTAAATTTTTTTTGCGACATATTCGGATAATTTGATATAAGGCATAATAATAAAAGTTAAAATAAAAACTGAAAAAAAACAATTTAAAGTTAAATTAGTTTAAAATATATGAAATATGGGAATACCACAATATTTTGGATGGTTATCGCGTAAATACGATACAGATATTATTTTAAGTGCGGTTGGAGAAATTCAGCATTTTTATTTTGATTTCAATTGTTTGATTTATCATGTAATTGCAAGAATGGATTATGAGACATTAAAGAAAAAGAATCCGATTGAGAGGAGACAATCTATCATTGAGGAGGTTTTGAAGTATACTAAACATGTTATTGAGACGGTTAAACCGAAAAAATCTTTTACTATTTGTATTGATGGTGTCGTGCCAATGGCAAAGATGCATCAACAGAGATTGCGAAGATATAAGAGTCCTATTTTTAAGGAGTGGGAGAACAATATCAAGAAGAAGTATGGAGTTTATCAGGAGGAGTTATTTGATACGAATCAGATTACACCAGGAACAGTATTTATGAATGAGTTAGGAAATGCTTTGAAGGATGCTGTAGAAAGGAAGTATTTTGGAGGAGTAATTGGGAAAGTAAGTGCGGCGGATATGCCGGGAGAGGGAGAGCACAAGATAATGAATATTGTTAAGTCTGCAAAGATTGGAAAAGAGGAGAAGATCTGTATTTATGGATTGGATGCTGATTTAATTATGTTATCATTGACTTTGACTGAAAATACTGTTGTATTAGTGAGAGAGATACAACACGTGGATAAGGATAAGAGAGGAGTAGGAGAGTTTTTGTATGTGAATGTTGAGAGTTTGGCGAACATTATATTTAATGAGATGTCGATGATTATGCAGGATAAGTTTAAGATTGCGAAGGCGACATTACAAAAATCTCGATTGATAAAGGATTATGTGTTTATGGGCTTTTTATTAGGAAATGATTTTTTGCATCATATTCCTTCGTTAAGTATACAATATGGAGGAGTTGATTTTGTGATAAATTTGTATGCGAATTGTTATAGTAAGGCGAAGAATTATTTGTTGTCGGTTGTAAATTCGAAGACGAGAATAAACAATGGATTTTTGAGGATGATATTTGAGAATTTGGAGAAGAGTGAGGAGTCAAATTTGAGGTTTTTAAATCAGAAGAAGAAGGCGCCGAATCCTCCGCCATTTGATGATAATTATTCAGAGGAGAAATGGAGATGGGAGAACGTTCCATATAATCCATTATTTGAGAAATGTTTTCAGGTGATAGATTATTGTCATTCTGGATGGAAGAAAAAATATTATCAATTATATTTTGATATCAATATTGATGATGAAAATGATCAAGTATGTTTGCAGAATATATGTAAGAATTATTTTGATGGAATAGCATTTGTGGCAAGATATTATTTTGATGGTCAGATAAGTTGGAATTGGTATAATCCATATCCGACTTGTCCTTTTGGGAGTGATTTGAGTAATCATTTGAAGACGATAAGTGATATTAATTTGACACAGTTAGAGGAGGGGACTCCTTTTATGCCTTATGAACAGTTGATGATGGTATTACCAAAAACATCTGGTTCTTTATTACCTCCGGTTTTGGAGGCGGAAATGAGGAGTAAGAGATTGGAGCGATTTTATCCGGATGAGTTCGAGTGGATAGCTTGGGAGAGGGTGAAATTATTTATGGTTGAGCCGAAATTACCTGAATTGGATATTCCTTTGATAAGGTCTGTTGTAAGAGAGTTGATAAAAATTGATTAATATTTATTTATAAATTATTTAAAAAAAAATGGGAGTACCAGGATTATTTAGTTGGATAGGACGTAATTATAGGAAGGAGGTTATATTGAAAATGATACCTCGAGAGGACCCGATTGATCATTTTTATATAGATTTTAATGGATTGATTCATTTTTGTCATGAAAGAATGGATATTTTGATGTTAAAAGATAAGACTGAAGATGAGATAGAGAAGGCTTTTATTGATCAGATAATGAAATATTTGCAGAAAGTTATTTTTATGATTAAGCCAAGAAAAAGTATTACAATATGTGTTGATGGTTCTGTGCCAATGGCAAAGAATCATTTGAAAAGATTGAAAAGAGAGAAGTCAAAATTTATATGGAGGATAAGGGATGAATTGAGTAGACGATATGGAATAACCGAGGATGTTGTTTTTGATGATGAAAACATAACAGCTGGAACAAAATTCATGTATAATTTGGAGAATTGTTTGGAGATTGCTATAAAGTCTAGATATTTTGGACCGATACCTATAAAATTGAGTAAATCGGATGAAGTAGGTGAGGGAGAACACAAAATTATGGATTCAATAAAGAATTCGAAATATCGTAAAGACGAGAGAACTTGTATTTATTGTGGAGATGGAGACATAATTATGTTGACATTGACTTTGGAGAATCACAAAATTTATGTGATGAAGGAGCCACATGAATATGAGAAAGAAGTTAATGAAATGGAGTATTATGGAATGGAGAAATTATCTGATTGTATTTTTAAGGAAATGCGTCAGGTGATGACTAATAAGAAAGTAGATACGAAAGATATTTTGAAAGATCGTTTATTGAAAGATTTTGTTTTCATATGTTTCTTTTTAGGAAATGATTTTATATATGGTTTACCACAATTGACTATAGTGACTGGAGGGATAGAGACATTATTTGATGTATATTCTGAGTGTTTTAAGGATATAAATTATGGAAAGAGGACACGAGAGTATATTTTGGATGTGAATTATATGATTAATTCTAATTTTTTTGGGAAGATAATAGAAATATTATCTTTAAGGGAGATTGGAGATTTGCGTGCAGTAGCAAAAAACAGGAAGCCCCATTTAAAGAAGCAATATGATGGTGAATATGAAATGGAGGAATGGAAAATTTCAAGGGTTGCATATAATCCATTTTTTTCGAGATATAGTGAGGTTATCAATTATGAAGAAGAAAATTGGAAACAGAAATATATTGAACTATATTTTGGAGATGAAAATATGGATGAAATATGTTTAAATTATTTGGAAGGAATTATTTTTGTTAAAAATTTATACTTCAAATTGGAAACATCTTGGACTTGGTATAAGCCATATTATTCTTCACCTTTTGTGAGTGATTTAAAATTATTCTTACCGAAAATATCAATAAATGATATTCATCTTGAGGCAGGAAAGCCATTAAATTTGATAGAACAATTATTAATTGTTCTTCCAAAGAGATCATTTCATTTGTTGCCGAAATGTTTGGAGGATGAAATGAATGGAGAGAGATTTAATGAATTTTATCCGGAAAGATATGAATGGATGGCTTGGGACAAGGTGATGGTATCGACAGTAGAACCAAAACTTCCTTTATTGGATTTACAATTATATAAGGAGGTTTATGAAAGGAATAGAGATTTTTTTTCAGAAGAAGAGAAAAAAAGAGATGTAATTATTGATAAAAAATAATTATTTTTCTAGAAATTATTGAATTATAAATAAGAAATCTTATGGATGATTTATATTTAAGGAGGATGGAAGAGTTGGTGAGAATTGATATGAATGATGCATTGATACGGAATAAGATGTTATTGGAATTGGAGGGAGAGAATATTTTTAATTTAGAAAAGTATATGGAATATTATGAATATTTTGGGGAGATAGGGAAGACGCAGTTGGAGATATGGAAGTCGGATGAGACTTTAAAGAGATTTTACAAGGGTATAGGATTGGTATTGGCGGTGGAAAAATTTCGTAAGGGATTGAGAAAGGAATAATTTATTTTCTAAATTAAATTAATGATATCTCAAATTTCATTAATATTTATACTTTTTATAATACTTTTGAGTACTGTTTTTGTCTTTATTAAAAAAAATCCGACTTTCAAAGAAAACTTCGATTTACCAACTCAAGTAGCCGCAAATGTTCCAGCTATGAACAATACCAAAGGAAACAACTTTTTTGTCGGTAATTTGGAACCAGAATTAAAAGATAATCCAATCGTAGAATCAAAAGGATTTTATCAATTTAGGAAACCACAGTTATTGTATGATGGTGTTTGGGGTGAGCAATGCAAGTTAAATGGTAAAGGTGAGATGAAATGTGATTGGGAAGTGAAGGATGCAAATTGTCCCTTGGATGATGCAGAATTAGTATATGGAACTAATAAGTTTTTTCAAAATCCAAGAAAATTAGGAATGGGAGATGAAATTATTCAAGAACCAGATTGTAAGATGACTGATAAGATGTATCAAAATGGACCGACCTATTTAGAAAACAATATAAGAAATCCACCAATGTATTTATCAAAGCCATCGGCGGAGGATATATTAGGTTTTGATCCAGTAAAGCAAGATAATAATTTATACTGGGATAAACCGGGAGTAATATTGGGATATTTACCAAAAGATGAATAAAAATATTATATCAATAAAAAGTAATGGATTGGTTTTATTTAATAATTTTTGTTGTAGCTTTAGTCGTGTATTATCTTGATGCAATGCATAGAAAAAAAGAGAAAGAGCATTTTTCAGAAGCAGAATTTCCACCTAAAAAATTAGGAGTAGATTTTTCTGCACCAAGTCCAGACCCATCTGCTAGTATGGGAATGACTAATATTAAATTTCCAGGCATTCCTAAAGCAAGAACTAGACCAACTAAATTTGGACCTGTTCCACCGCAAATGAGATGCAATGTTACAGTTTTAGGTGAAAATTGTTCAAATTATCCTCAAGAAGATTCATTAAGTCATTTTGGTCAAGTATGTCAAAAATCTTTTGGAACATATCCTGTAGGAGATTTGGGATTTAGAAGTCCATTATATGTAATGGGAAATTCTTTGTCCAGAGTAAGACAGTGCAATAATATATACGATCCGTCAAATAATATTGCTGATGTAAGTTTGGAAAATTATGATTACTATGGTGATTTTACTTAATAATAATAATAATCTTCAGTCGCAAAATTAATATAATGTTTATTTTGTGGCATATAATATGAATTTCCATAATTCCTATAATTATAATACTGCGAATAAACTTGTTTAATTGGTGCTCTATATTTTGGATTAGGTATAATATTGCTCTGTCTTGTTTTGATTTTAACAAAGGGATTATTTTTACAATATTCGTGCACCATTTGTTTTATTTCTGGTTCAATTTCAATCTTTATTTCAAGTTTCTTAACTTCTTGTTCAGGTTCAGGTAAGAAATTTTTACATTCATTTAATATAGAATTCTTTATTTCCATCGGGATATAATTAAAATCAATTAATTTACGATTATTGTAATAACTGTCCATTTTATCAGGATGACTATTTAACCAATTATTCAACTTTCTTGTATCCTTAATCATCTCATTCAATTCTTTCTCACTCATATTTCCAACTAAAGAAGGTATATTATCACTATCATCACCCTTTAACACCTTTTTCAACAATATTTCATCAGCTGTAGTTTCTACTTTGGTGTTCAATAATTTATGTTGTAATGACCAAATTAAAGTCTTCTCATTAACCAATTGCAGATAATCATTATCATTGCTTATAATAACCAATAATCTACTCTTATCAATCTCTCTTATTTTAGTAGCTAACACTGCTATAATATCATCAGCTTCTGCATTATCAATTTTTACAATTCTAAAACCATATTGTTTCTCTA
>Ga0194123_10003733_pt1 | contig 17996 bp, 14 predicted proteins | sample TA2MahsurfametaG_5_FD_155479 | JGI IMG/M metagenome (GOLD analysis project Ga0194123, IMG submission 155479) | Freshwater microbial communities from Lake Tanganyika, Tanzania - TA2015023 Mahale A surface | ecosystem: Environmental > Aquatic > Freshwater > Lake | place: Tanzania: Lake Tanganyika... | reverse complement strand
AAATTGCCCGCCTGGCAGGCCTTGAAAAGAATCTGTTTATGCACCTAGCACGCCACACTTTTGCTACCACCGTTACTTTATCTAATGGAGTACCCCTAGAAACCGTGGGTAAAATGATTGGCCATAGTGGGATGAAGAACCTCATGATCTATGCTAAGATTGTAAACAATAAGGTGAAAAAAGATATGGAGGGAGTGATGGGGATGTATTGACAATTTTTGATGTTAAAACTAAGGTTACAATTCCTCAGTCTCCGCGAAAATGAAGCGTAATTAACTGATTTTCTATTAGTTGCGCTTTTTTTGTTGGATTTTAGTCCACCAAATCGAAATTTCTTCAAAAATGATTTAAAAAGACAAACCCGGAAAAGACAGCAATAACTTTAGAGAAAAGAAAAAAGGGCTGATAATGGATGTGTTGAGCAAGAAGTAGTGAAGCAAATATGCATTATTAATAGAGTTAAAACATTACGAATGAAATTCGTTTAATAGAAATTATTAGGACAAAATGCCTCAATCAAAAATGTAAGTGAGATTTTTTTACATCGACTAAACTAATTTAGTCATCTCCAAACTTGCCTATTACAAATGAAGCAGATTAAATACATAGATCTTTTTGCAGGTGCAGGAGGTCTTTCCGAAGGATTTATTCGTGAAGGCTTCTCCCCTATCGCCCATGTTGAAATGAATAAAGAAGCTTGCGATACTTTGAAAACAAGGATGGCTTTTCACTATCTCAAACAAAAGGGTAAGCTTAAAAATTATTATGCATATCTGCTAAATGAAACCTCAAGAAATAAACTGTGGGATCAAATACCTGAACAAATTATTGATTCAGTTATTACCAAAGAAATATCCAAGCAGACAATTCAGGATATTTTTAGACAAATCGACAATCAGTTACAAAAGAAAAAGGTCGATCTTATAGTTGGTGGTCCTCCATGCCAAGCATATTCACTTGTTGGAAGAAGTAGAGATCCGAATAGAATGCAAGGTGATAAGCGCAATTATTTATTTAGATACTACGCTGAGTTCCTAGAACGTTATAAGCCAACATATTTTGTGTTTGAAAATGTTTTGGGGCTACAGACAGCTGGCAATAAAAAATATCTTAACGAAATGATTAACCTATTTTCAGAAATTGGATATTCAACCGACCTGAAAATTTTGAATGCAGAGGATTATGGAGTACTACAAAAGCGTAGAAGAGTGGTAATAATAGGTCACAGGAATAGAAATAAATTTATGTTTCCCAAACTTGCCAAAGTCCCCAAAATTTATCAAATCAAAAGGGACTTATTTTATGATTTGCCGAAGCTTCAACCAGGAGAAGAGCTACAAATCACTAAGTATACAAAACCGATTAATAAGTATTTGAGAATAACTCAAACAAGAAATGAATTTGAATATGTTACACAGCACATTACTAGACAGCACAATGAGAGAGATCTGCAAATCTATAAAATTGCAATTGATAAGTGGCTTCATAAAAAAGAACGGCTGAAGTATGATGAACTTCCTGCACATTTACAAACACACAATAAAAAAAATATATTTCTGGACAGATTCAAAGTTATTGATCCAAATGGGTATTCGCATACGGTAGTTGCGCATATTTCAAAAGATGGACATTATTATATTTTCCCAGACTCAAAACAAATTCGCTCTATTTCTGTAAGAGAGGCTGCAAGAATTCAATCGTTCCCCGATAACTATTTTTTTGAAGGAGGAAGAACAGCTGCATTCAAACAAATCGGCAATGCTGTCCCCCCCCTTATGGCTGCTGCCTTAGCTAGAACAATAAAAAATCTTTTAAATGGAGAAAAACCGTAGGCTTGGACTTTTCATTTCCTATTATCTGTCAAGATTTGATAGCTTAGCCTATGATAATCTTGGGTTTGGTAATCAGCTTGCAACCCATGAAAAAATAGGGGAATTAATGGCCATCAATCCGCATACAATAAAAAACTGGCGAGATGAATTTGATCCAATGTTTGGACATCGTGCTGGTTGGTATCAGAGATCGATGAGCCCAAGTAGAATCAGAGTTGCTCAGGCACTTGAAAATCTTGATGAATACCAAGTAAGAAGTATTGTACAAGATATTCTTTCTGGAAAAATCAAGGAAGAGCCGGAACAAGAGGAACAACTTCTTTCAATTTCATCAGACGAATCAAAAGAAAAAAAAACACATCCTTTCATTGTAAGAGGGCCTACAGGAAAAAAAGCCGAAGAATATTATCAAAAACATTTTTTTGAAAACAAAAAACCATTGGATGGTAAACTGATTGACTGCCGAGATTTAGGAGTTGGCTATGATTTTAGAATTGAAACTGGAACTGAAGAATATTTTGTAGAAGTCAAAGGACTTTCAGACTTCACGGGAGGCCTTATGTTCACAAACAAAGAGTGGACGACTGCGGAAAAATATCAAGAAAAATATTTTCTATGTTTAGTTTCCAACCTGAAAGAAAAAGCAAATATTATTTTCATTCAGAATCCTGCCGAAAAATTCAAACCCAAAAAAAATATGTATACTTCAATTCAGATATCGTGGAGTGTATCTCAAAATCAACTTTCTGAAATCTATGATTGAAAACAAAAATATACAATCCGAAGTTGCAGACCCTAATCCAGAGTATTTAATAAAGTCAATTGCAGAACAAGGCTACAGCTTGGAATCTTCTTTAGCTGACTTAATAGATAATTCTGTTTCCGCAAACGCAAATAAAATTGAAGTACTTATAAAGATGGATCAAGAGCCATTCACTTTATTTGTTGCCGACAATGGAAATGGAATGGATGAGGAATCGCTAAAAGCAAATATGAAGTTTCCAAGCAATTCACCCGAAGAAGAACGAAATGCTTTTGACTTAGGAAGATTTGGATTAGGCATGAAGACAGCTTCTTTTTCACAGACAAGATGCTTTACAGTTCTATCAAGAAAGAAAGGAACAAGTAATTATAGTGGGAGAACTTGGGATGTGAACTATCTGAAACAAGTTGGTAAATGGCGACTAATAGTTAATACACAAAATGAAATAACTAAACTTATTCAACAGTACTATTCACTTACTGAGGGGCATCTACATCGATTTGTAAATTTTGATGCAAACACAATTGTTGTGTGGCAAGGACTTTATAAGTTTGAAAACTATCTTGAAGAAGACAATAGACAATCTGCATTGAAGAATCAAATTACAGAAGTTACTTCCGACTATTTATCGCTAGTGTTTCATAGATACATGGAACGAAAAGTAAACCCATTACAGATAAGAATCAACAATAATCTGATTAAGGCTTTTAATCCTTTCCCCACAACAATTCCTGATTTTCGACCGATAGAATTTAAACAAAAACATTTTAGCACTGACACAATTAAAATTGAGGGTTTTGTGCTTCCATCAAGAAGTATTGATGAAAGTCAAAGCATATCAATCTGGACAACAAAAAACCGAAGTCTGATGGATATGGAAGGAATTTACATTTACAGAACAGACAGACTAATTCACTTTGGTAGTTGGAATGGCTTAATCAAGAAAGTACCAAGATTACAATTAGCAAGACTTCGTGTTGATATTGGAAACAGTGTAGACCATTTGTTGCATTTGAATGTTGCGAAATCACAAATTGAAATCCCTCACAACCTGAAAACAGCATTTGAAATATATATTGATGAATTGAAAACTCAGGCAGAAAGAGAATTCTTCAACAGAGGCATCAGAAGATTTTCTTCAAATCGTAAAGCAGATAATGTTCAACTCTTTGAGAGAAAAGCAAGCAATAAAGGAACCTTGCTTGAAGTGAACAATAGTTTTCCATTACTCAAATCATTGATGAGTGAATTAAAAAAAGACCAACTCACAAAATTAAATCTGGTCATCCGGATGATCAATACAAGGATTAATGAAATCAGACAAACACATGAGGAAAAAGCATTTATTGGAATTGAGGAGAAAGACGGATTGTCATTGAAAGATTTAATTACCTGCGTGCAGGAACTTATAGAGAGTGGGCTGTCATCTGAACTGATAAAAAAAGAAATACTTCCGAATCTTGGTTTTACGGAAAGTTCATTGCCGCAAGAAGTCATTCAACTCTTAAAATAGATTTCATGGAGAATAAATATATTGACATCATTATTAAAATCATTGCTGGAAAAGCAAAGAAATACTCAAAGAATAATTCCTTATCTCCTGCTTATTTTCTAAACCTTTTACCAGAAATTAAAGATTCAATAAATATTGTCATTGCGCACTTGAATTATTCTGAGGTTGATGATGAGACTTTAAAAAATTATTTTGAGACTGCCAAGAATCAATACCTGTCTGTTAATCCAATTGATATTGACCCGAGCAATTCACTTACTAAAAAAGGATTCAGAACATGGTTAACAGTAGAAAGAAAAGAGGAGATGAAAAACTCCTGGAATTACAGCGACAGATATTTCACCTTGCTAGAAAAAGCAGGTCGTTCAGAAAAAGTAATTGATGAAACAAAAAAGACCAGTCTTGAGATTTTGGAAAAAATGGGAGACCCGAAATCAAGAGAAGAATTTTATGTGAAGGGATTAGTTGTTGGTAGTGTTCAAGCAGGTAAAACTCAAAACTTCAATGCAGTAATCAACAGAGCAATTGATTCCGGCTATGGATTAATAATTGTGTTATCTGGTTTAATGGAAGACCTGAGAAATCAAACTCAGTTAAGAATTGAAAATGATGTTATAGGTGAAGGGCGTGACATTGACACTGATGCTTTGGTAAAAGGAGTTGGAGCAATTAGAAGATTTGGAAACCTTGGTGACAGCAGTGTTACGCAGGTAATTTCAATCACATCAGCAAAATCTGACTTCAAAAAATCTTTGCTGGATGCGGACTTCTCACTCAACCACACTAACATACTTGTATGTAAGAACAATGTGAGTGTATTACGTAACCTGATTGTGTGGTTGCACGACTACCTTCAAGAAAACAAAGACCAACACGATATTCCATTGCTGATTCTGGATGATGAAGCAGACAACGCATCATTGAACAATGAAGGCAAATTAGGAAGAGAATATGCTTCAAAAACAAATGGACACATCAGGGCTTTACTTGCATTGTTCAAACGCAAAACATATTTGGGTTATACGGCAACTCCATTTGCAAATATTCTTGCTGACCGTAATGATGCACCGGAAAATAACTGGATTATTAAGTATAAAGTGAGAGGACAGGCAGAAGAAAAAGTACTGCACCGTGTTGACAATTTATTTCCAGATGATTTTATCGTACTGCTTAATCCACCAACAAACTATGTTGGAGCAAAGCAAATATTTGAAACAATGAAACCAATTGATAATAAAGCTGAATTAAAAATTCCTTTGGTTGAACTTGTAGATGATAACATTGAACATTTCCCTGACCAGGTTTATTTCGCTAAAAATAGTGAATTAGTAGGTATATTGAAAATCAAAAATCAAAAAGAATGGAATGAAAAGATTGGAGAGTTTAATTCTTATCTTGACTTTGCTGACTACAGCGAATATAAAAGACAAACAAGATCTTCCAGAACAGGAGACGATTTCCCAAGAAAATTACCAGATTCAATAAAAGAAAGCATTCTCTGCTTTATACTTTCTATTGCTATTCGTGAAAGCAGGAAACCTGCTATGGTAAATTCCACAATGTTCAATCCACATAATTCAATGTTGATTCACATATCAAGATACACACTTTGGCAAAACCGACTCAAAGATTTAATTGATGTGTATGCAAGAGAATTGCAAAGCAGTTTACAACTTGATGACCCGACTAATCCCACTTCCATCTTTGCAACTTTTGAACGAATCTGGTTTAAATACTATTCAAAAATTATTGAGCAAGTATCTGACTATTTACCGAAAGGGTATGATGATGAGTTTCTCAAACCAATCAGTTTTGAAACAATCAAAAATAATTTTCTCACAGATGCAATTAAAGGCATTGAAGTAAAAGCCATAAATAGTTCTACTGGCGACAAACTTATTTATCCAAAAAACAGTCCTAAAAAATACATTGCCATTGGCGGAAACAGGTTGTCCCGAGGATTTACACTTGAAGGACTAAGTATCAATTATTTTGTCCGGTCAACTGACTATTCTGATGCACTTCTACAAATGGGAAGATGGTTTGGCTACAGACCAGGCTATCTTGATTGTTGTAAACTTTTCATCACCCGTGATTCAATGGAGAAATATGATTTGGTTACAAGAACCATTGAAGAATTGGAAATTGAATTCAAAAAAATGGAAGAGAAAAACAGAACACCAGCCAACTTTATTCTTCGTGTAAAAAAACATCCTAGTGCTTTAAAAATAACGAGACCAACAATTCTTCGTGATACACTTGAAGTCAATTGGTCTTACCAAGATTCCCTTGAGCAATCAACAAACTTTGTCATCAGCAAGAAAAAGATTGAAGCAGTTTGGGAACAGTTCAAGAATAACATTGTCCGTAAATATAGGTTTGAATTCAAAAAGAAAAAAGACAATAAAACTGATACAGGATTTCTTGTTGCGCAAACTGATATTTCCGGAGTGCAAGAAATACTCAGACAAGAAAACAATTTTGGAAGCGAAACATGCGAAAGTATTATTAGGTTTCTTGAAAGATGTCAAGAGGTTGATAAAATCAGGAACTGGACAATTGCAATTAAGACAACAGGGCGAGCAAAAGAAAGTGAAGGCAATGGTTTAATGAAGAAAGAAAAATCGGGTTTGCCTGTTGATGTCAGAATGACTGTAAGAAGAGGACCTGGAACTGACGAAGGAGCAAAACTCTTTAGAGATAAATTTATCCAAAATAAAATTTTCGGTGCATCCGGCAAATCAGCCAACCTCATTTCGGCAGGGCTTGACATGTCAATACTTTTAACCGAAACACAAATCAAGTCAGGAGAAAAAAAATTTATTAATAAAAAAAGAAGATACTATCAGGAAAAATATCCTGAATGGACAGAGAAACAGGTAAACAAAAAAGCAGAAGAAGTAAACATTCCTGAAAGAGTTTACCGTGAGCAAATGACCGACCAAGAAGGACTCCTTGTAATCTACATTTTAGATTCCTACTATGTTTTTCTTCAGGAGAAAGGCAGAGAAGATTCTCAATTGAAAACAATTATTGAAACCGAAAGAATTGATTTGAACATTCCATTAATTGGTTATGCAATTGGATTTCCACCAATTAAACCAGACCCAGGAGGAGTTTATGTTCATGGAAATTATGGATTTGAAGATGAAGAGGAAATTGAGTTTAACGAAAACGATTCTGAATTACCAGAGGATGCAAACGAAATATAGATATGACAAGTATTGAATTAAAACAAAAGTGGTCAGGGCTTTCAGAGAATCCTGTTACAAGCGGATTTCGATCTCTAAGAATTTCAGCTAATTGCATCTGTGAACTTTATCTTGGAATTAGCAAAGAAGGAAAAAGATGTTTGATACTAGCATTACCTGCAAGTAAGCATTTAGTCTTCAGAGGAATTCAAAAAGAAAATTTGTCCATTGCGTACTTCAGAGAAAAAAATCTAATCGCTCTTGAGCTAATTGATAATGATTATCAAGATTTGTTTGATGATCTTGTTCTTTCAATGTACCATGGAATAAAAAATATAAATCATGTTGATGAATATACAAATTATTTCATTCAGGCGTTTTATAGATGGAGTGAATTCTTTGAAGACAAGAAATCAGATTTACTTTCTGAGGATGTAATAAAAGGAATCATGGGTGAATTACTGGTATTAAAATTATTGATTACAGAACCCGAGAGACCTGAAATTAATTTCCTTTTGAAAGCATGGACTGGACTTTATGACAAGGGGAATGACTTTGAATTGGAGACCAAAAATTTAGAAATAAAAACAAAATCTCTTTCAGGTATTGATGTCAAAATATCAAGTGAATTTCAGTTAGAAGTTTCTCCCGGAAAAGGACTTGAATTATTTGTTGTTTCATTACAAAGCGACTTTACTGCTGGAATTCATATTAGAGATTTGATTTTGGAAATAATGAAAGTGGTTCAGGAATCTTACGGTGATAATACAATATTGTGGAAGGCATTAAGCCAAAAAAATATCACTGCTAAAAATGTAAGTCAATATGATAGATACCGGTTCAATCCTGTCAATTGGATTTCTTATAACTGTGCAGACGAAAATTTTCCAAAACTAAGCAGGTCAAATATTCCAGAAGAAACTAGTAGTTTAGAATTCACATTGAGGACAAATTTGCTGACATCATTCATTATCAGACAAAGTAACTTTTAAAATGAAAATTCAAGAGTTCCTTAATTTTAGAAAAGAATTACTCGACAACTCAAAAGACGATGAGGGATTTGTTCAGCAAACACAATTGCTGAGTGAGATTCTTCCGTATATGGCTGATACTAAATTAGTTGACTCTGAAGACTGGAATGAGTCTTATTACTTAAATCCTGCGGAGAATTTTAAAATAAACGGATATGTTATTAACGAGTCGTCTGAGAGACTACAATTATTCATTGTGGATGAAACAAGTATTGACCTCACAACCTCAGAAAAAGACTTACAAATATCAACTAAAATACACTATGATAATCAGTTCAAAAGGGTAACGAAGTTTTTAAATGGGGCAATAAAAGGTTATTTAAATGATGAAGTGCAAGATGCAGACCCAATAAGACCATTGCTCACGCAACTCTCATCTCACGCCGGTGCAGAACAATTTGACGTAATTGAAATATTTTTAATTAGTATATCTGCAACAATTGAAAATCGTGGAACTATTCCACAACCAAAACGAATAGAATTTGAAGATGAAAATATCTCAGTTTCATATCCAAAAAACAGAGAACGAGTTAAAAAAGAATTAATCATTAAAAAACGATTGATTGACCTGAATTTTCTTCATGATGTTTTGCTGTCACAAGGCAATAGAGGTACCTTGATTATTGAATTTGATAAGAAGTATAAATATAAAATTGAAGTTATTAAAGCTGCAGACGAAGAATATTTTGAATCATATCTTTGTGTTTTACCAGCAAGCCTATTGGCAGATATATACAAAGATGAAAGTTCTAGATTACTTGAAAAGAATGTGCGGTCGTTCTTAGAATTCAAAGGGGTGAATAAAGGATTAAGAAAAACTATTAAAGAAAGCCCTGAAAAATTTATTGCTTACAATAATGGGATAACAATCACTGCCACTGCGAAAGAAATAGAAGAAACTGATGGTAAATTATTCATAAAGTCTTTGACAGATTTTCAGATTGTAAATGGGGGTCAAACAACAGCAAGTATTTATTTTACTCGGAAAGATGGTATTCCGATTGATAAGGTCAAGGTAATGGCGAAGATTAATATTGTCCGAAATATCACGGAAGAGAGTTTGAATTCATTAATTTCAGATATAGGTCTATTTTCAAATTCTCAAACTAAAGTTTCAAATACTGATTTAAGTTCAAGAAATCCACAACTACATAAAATCAAAGCACTTTCCGCAGGCATTATTACGCCTTCTGGAAAGAAATGGTTCTATGAAAAATCAAGAGGTGAATTTAATACTAAATTGAAAATTGCAGGTTCAAATAAAGTAAGAATTATAAAAGAATATCCGAAAGATTATCGTTTCAACAACGATCAATTAGGTAAATACTTTACTGCTTGGGGACAGCAACCCTATGTTGTAAAAAAAGGGGGCACAAAGGTTTTCAGAATTTTTTTAGAGGAAATCACAGGAGAACTGAGTGGTAAAAAACCTATTACAATAAACAGAGATTTTTATGAGGACTTAATTTCTAAAATTATTTTGTTTACTCAACTGGAGAAAATATACGGCCTTGGGAAAAAAGCAATGGGGCAAATTCGTTCAGCAGTTGTACCTTACTCTATTTCAATACTATTCATATTTACAGATGGAGCAAAAGAGGGGATGCAATTTGACCTTTCAAAAATCTGGAAAAAAGAAAAACTTGATGACGACCTTACAACATTTTTTACGGAGTTAATGGAATTGATGAATGACTTAATTAAAAAGTACTCTGAAAGTGACGATGTTGGTGAGTATACGAAAAAAAAGAAGTTGTGGGAGAATATTGCAGCTTCAAGCGAGATAGAAAGTTTCATGACTTCAAAAATATCTCAACAGATTCTCAGCAAATATTCTATTCCAATTAAGGAAAAGAAAAATGAAGAGGTAACTGAAGTTGATTTTGAAAGAATTTATATGAATATTGAGGTTCTTTCAAAAGGTGTAGAATTTTACAATCAACTCAGAAATAAATATAATTTAATTACAAACCTCCAAGAGAGGAAGATCGATACAATTATTTCATCAATAATAAAGTTAGAAGATTTAAGCTTAGAAATTTTACAATTTGAGAGTACTTTAATGAATGAGATACGAAAAATCAATCCTGAAATTTTTGATCAAATTACAACTTCCCACAATTATCAAATTGAGAGTACATTGAAATTTATTATAATGAAATATAACCAAGCGATTGAAAGGGGGTTTAGAATTCAGGAATTTTTCAAGACAATTGAAAAGAAAAATTCTGCAGTTAATAAAAAGTATGTATCAATATACAACAAGATTGCACTTGAACTTGAAAAAGGGAATGCCCCAACAGTTAAAGATATTCACTTTGCATCAAACTATTTTAACACTGATACGATAGCAAAAAAAGAAATTTCTAGTATTACAAATTTTAAAATCAATTTAGACATTTTGAGAAAAATGGTAGAATGGGACTCAAGAATGAAAATTTTATCAAATGGGGAACGGCAGTATATGGCTGACTTAGCTTATGAACTCAAACCTCTTGATCAATTTCATAAAAAAAATGCGGAAAGACATCTAAAAACCCTTTTAAAATCAGGATTTAATTTAAAGTAAATTTGAATAATTGCTTACAGTCAAGAACATATTGATTTTTAAAATCGCACTTTAATGCGTTAAACATTTTCTTTATTCCTAAACATTGCATCCAAATATTTTAATTCTTAATCCTTCCTAATTGCGGAATATGTAATCTTTTTGCAAGCACCGAAAATTTCAGAAAGGACAAAACCATCGGGGCCGATGAGGCACAAGATTGAGAGAAGAATTTATAGAAAAATGAACCCGAAAATGCCTCTATTTTTAAATGAAGATCCTATTGTCATCAAAGACCCAGAAAATACTCAAGTGCCCTTGGGTGGTGACTATATATTATCTCTAACTTACTCCTATTCTCTAATTCTAGTGATTTTATAAAATCCTTATTATTACGTATGAGATAATTTATTTTAGACATTTCCGCTTTTAAAACATTTAATGAAGATTTAAATTTACTAAGACTCTCAATAGAATAGATAGATTTCTCCTCTTTCTTGCTGATAGGATTTTTCCCATGCATTGCCATATTTCTTAACCATCTTAAGATTTCAATAGCTGGAGTAGAAATACCATTAAACTCATATTCCGAAGATGTAAATATTCGGTGTGTAAAAGAGCTGTTACAAAAATTTAGTAAGTCACTAAACTCAAAGAGTTGAAAAGGACCCAGAGAGTTAATTTCATTTTCCATTTGCTTATACCGCTCTATTTTTCCCCTAAAAAATTTCTTCTTTTTATCGCTTCTATCTTTTTGTAGTTTATATTCAAAATATTTTAACATATCGATATTATCAAAACCACTGAGTAATATTAACTGACGAAGATTTCTCTCAAATAATAAAAGATCGTCTTGGACTTTTTGTAAAACAATATTTCGATTATAATCAGAAATATGAACTACGCCATGCAATGTTTCACCAAAGAAAACAAAAAGTACATTATGCTCATTTTTTAAAAACTTAACTTCGAGAGTCTCATCAAATATTGGTGTATCAATAAAAGTGCTATGTATTTTTCTAATTTTATGCCTTGAAAAAGACTGATTATTAAACTTGTAAAAGTGTTTTCCGTCTAATGCGGGTAAATTATCAATTTTTAAATAGGAGCAGATGTCAACGCAAGCCTGACTTGTCAACTCATCGTAATAAATAATATTAGCCTGCATTATATCGCCAATAGTAAGCTTTACGAATTCCATTTTAATAGGTTTATATATATTAAGATATTAAAATATCTTTAATTTTTCCCGAATTCCTATTAACGGGCGAAATCTCTACGCTACTAAAATAATATTAACCAATTTAATATCATTCCTCTACAATTCTCTACTCGATTTTTTCAATTTACTTAATGCCATACCAATCGATTAAAGTATAACAACAATCATAGTATCTGGAATCTTAAAACTAAGACTGCCACCTTCCTTCACGAACTCTTCGGAGAAATAATGTAATGTATTAAGAATAACTCAGCTAATAATTTTTGAAAATAATTGAATAAATGGTAGGTCATATTTACCATTTATTCTGAAACCTTTCTAAAATAAAAGAGTAGCCTATCAAACTCCTCAACACTGAGAATCTTATTCAAAAATTCAAACTCTTCATCCTTTCTATGTCTGGGGTCTTTTATCTTTTTACAAACTGCCCACGCGTATGCAAGGTTAAGTACCTTATTGTTGTACAACCCAAGTTGATCTCTCTTAAAAATAGTATAAGCCAAGATAGAGAAGTAATCCTTATTTGCATTGATTGAATCTCTAATTTCCAATACCAGCGGATGATCTTTTGTTACAACACAGTTATTGAGTTGTCCAAAAGAAGCTGTGTAAATGAATAGCGCAGAAGCAAGGCTAATAAACTTATTTGTGATTTTATAATTCATAAAAAGTGTTTTAGAAGGCTCTAATACTTGTTTTAAACTTACTCCGCAAACCAAACATTTACATGCCCTTGGTAGATTCCAACTCCCATGCGTTTAAACTGTGTATGCCACCCCCTCTCGATCATACAATTACGATGGCCTGGAGATTTTATCCACCCTTCCACTACCTCTATAGGGTCAATTGGAGTGGTTTTGGGGTTGTACATAAAAGATACCTCATAACCTTTTTGCTTCATTCCCATCAACTCACTGGGCTTATCCCACATGATGGCCCAATCGGCAATGCCTTTATCCTCCGAGATACATCCACCCTTCCACTTAGTTGATTTAGACCAACTATGCATGGAGCAAGAACGGTCATCGAAACGGTGGTTAACAAATTGATCGTAGGCATGCACAGCAGCAACGTAAGAGAGCGAGTCGCAGTGCTTTAATGCAGGTTTCCCGTTTTTTATTCGATAAGCATTGATAAGGTTAAAAACCTCTTTGCTTTTGGCATCTGGGAATTCAAAGCCTCCAAAAAGCATCCAAAAAAATAGGGTTAGCAGATTCATAAGTCATTTTTTATGGTGATGGAATAGGATACCCAATCGTCTTTTTCAGTTCCTCGAAATGACCTGAGCAGTGTCCCGGCTTGGGGGTTGGCAACGCTCACGATCGCCCTCAGTCTTTTTTCCTTCTTTATTATACCTCCTTCACTCAGCATTTTTGCTACCCCAATTGTAAACGCAATAGGAGTAGTTATATTTAACATCGTAATTGTTAAATTTTCGGTGCGGTCGGGGTATACCGTGATAAGTTTTGAAGGACTAAGCTTAGGCTGTAGCTTCTTTACTTCAGGAGAGGCAATAAAGGCCTCCACTTGCTGCAAACCTTCATCCAAAACGGGCACTCGAATAGTCATAAGGTATACCGCCGGATAAAAAAGCACTCTGTCCTTTGTCTTGCTTATATACTCAGCATAGATGTTGCCTTGACTGATAAGGTCATGTATCCACGCGCGGTGTAGGGGGCTATCCATCTGATCGAAATTGAGGTAGTGCTGAAATATGGCCCGCTCCAAATTTGCGCCATATGACATGCCAAGGGTCTTATCGTCGTATAACTCTTCGATACGGGCACCCTTCTCCGATTGCTCGACCCTCAGTACAGGCAAACAATGGTAATGGTAATCGGCAAAAGCCTTTTCTCCTGAAATAGTATAGCTAACTGGATCAAGGACTCCATATCCCAAATAAGAGGGAAAATCATCAAAAGAGAAAACTACAGATTTTGGTTTCATACAAATCAATTATAGGATTAACGATTTGCACCAAGAGAGTTGGGAAATGGGATGTTATTTGTTTTTGACCCATTGGCCCGCATTTTTTACCACCGTGGAGTTTTTTCTCTCGGTTGGTACCCTTTCATGGGTTCCTGATGCATGAAATCTGTTACCGCACAGACGGTAACTATCTAAAGAACTGTACGTTCCGAAAATTTAGGCGAAAAAAGTAGAGGGGGATTCCCGTTTTTTGACTCGATTCGCCCGCATTTTTTTTCCACCGTGGCACCGGCCGCTCGGTTGGCATCCTGTGGCGAAAAGCCATTAGGAACTCGGAATGCATCTAAAATATAACGTAGATTTTAGCCTTTTAGTATGAAGCAGACAAAAAGGCAATATTGCAACATATATTGATCCTAAGTAGGATCAACTAGGATGGATTTTGTAATTTGATCTTAATTAAGGTAAAATTATATGATTAATCAACTGCGACTATATGAAAGTGAATGCAGTACATTCATAAGGGCAGAAAAGTTCTTTAAAAGTGTAAAACTGATTGCTGCAGAACAAACTACTGGTACTTCCATTCAAGATGTAGTGCCATTTATAGAATTGACACTACTGGGACCGCGCTGTAAGTTCAGCTTCCATGCCAATAGGATACCGGGCTCTACTCACTTCAACTGCTTTGACCTGCTTACTACCGTGAAAGATACAATCGCAAGCCAAATGGTATCATTTAATGAACTACTCATAAAATGCAACAAAAACTTCTACCAAGGGAATTTTAAGATACTTGTTAAAGTAGAATATGAGTAATAAGCTTTAAAAATTTCTGAATTATGACGCAGATGGCTTTTTAGGAACTATCTTAGGAGGTCTTAAAATCATTTTATGATCACGATACAGTACCCCATTGATTATTAAATGGAGTAAAAATATCCAGCAAACTTGTACTCTAAACTCAAAGATTTTTGATACGCCTACCTGCTTAAACTAGAGAAGAATTCCGAAGTTTAGTTCTTGATTGCGTAATACAAATTCATTTTACCCCGCTGCAGCCTAGTTTCAAAAGATTACTTCTGAAAATTTTATCCACATGAATTTCATTACCAGTAATACCTTTTCCACATTTTATTTATTTTATAAAATAAAAAAGTGAGTTTTTTGATTTAAATCAATGTTCTTTCACTTTTTTTTTAAAAAAAATTTTTCAGAACCTACATTTCTACTCATCTTGCGAAATGACCAATGACGGTCAAAATAAATAACGCTATGATGAGAAACAACATATTCGATTCCCCAGCCGCACAAGAGTTCATGCGTGAACTAAAAAGCGAAGTTTTAAAATTTCAACGACCGGCTGATCAAGTGATAATTGACGAAGTAGAGCTCTGTTCTATACTACATATCTCTAAAAGACATGCAGCTGACCTAAGAAAAGAGGGTAAGATTAAATATTCCAAAGATGGTGGGAAGCTTTTCTACAAGCTTTCTTGGGTATTAGAGTATATAGACAACTATAAAATTGATCCGCCCTCCAGCTTTATTACATCAAAAAAAATATCCGCATGAAAAAAGTTAGACATTTTTCCTACTATTTTTTAATCTTAAAATTTAAACTTTATGAAAAATAAAAAAGAGCAATCATCAAACAACCTTCCTGAAAAAACATTATCTCGCCATTGACCAGGGTCCGAAAGTGGTGAGCCCATTGAAGATCAAGCAAGGGCAAACAAAACTCACTGTTCGCGTTGGATTGATAAATTTGGCACGATACATGATTGCAAGAGGAAAAAATTTACATTGAAGACCCAGCCCCAAGAAGAAATTTTGTTAGACTTTGCTGCAAGGCAAAGGGAGACGCGCCGACAAATCTTAAAGCTACTGACTGCACATGGTGATGTTGTAAGTACCGAAATATTAGATGCTTACAACATCAACCTTGGTGACAATCTGGGTTTTAGCTATCACTCGGGGATTGCAGTTGCAGAATTTCTAGGCTTCAAAATTTTTACAAACCCAAAATTAAAAACCCATAAAATCGAACTACATCATGAATGATAACTATATGTCATTAATTGGCAAACTCAGCCAAGCAGATGGTAAATCAAATACTACAACTGTTCTTATTGCACTTGGAATTAGTGCAGCTGGTATTGGTTACATGCTCTACCAAGATAATCAGTCGCTTCGAAGTGAAATTGTAAGGCTGCGAGAAGAGAATAATAGCTATAGGGGTATTAATGCTAGTTTAATATCTAGCAATAACGCCCTTAAGCAGGAAAATTCAAATCTGAAAAATACCAATGACAGGCTGATGAGAGAAAATCAGCAATTGAATGCGGAACTTGCTAGCTATAGAAAAACTGGTGGAAGCGATACTGTTTCCTAAAAAGGGGCTTTCGTTCCGGAACGCCCGTAAGCGTTCTGGAACGTTTTTCCCCGTTCCCGAATGTTCTTTTCCGTTCTGGAACGTTCTTTACAGTTCTTTTACTATATAAATAGGTGGATTTAGCCACCGTGGCGACAATTTGGCGACATTTTCTACCTGTGCAGATTGTATGCTCTAAAAATCAGCAGGATAGCCTCAAGGGTTCGATTCGGGGGATAGAAGTTCCATAACTCTTCACCTATTTCATCTTTTTTTAACCTAACCCTATTCTTAACCTTTAGGATAAATGATTTATTTTTTAAACATAACAATGAGGCTCTTTCTTTTTTAAAGCACCTGAATTAAGGCAGTAGGATATTTTATTCAACATATTATTCATGAAACTACCCGAGTAACGAGTACAGTTCGTCAGTTTGCTTCCCGGAAGATTCTTGGGTATTACTTTATGAAAGATTTAAAGATAGTTCTAAATCCTACATCTAAGCAGTTGATGATTACATGAAATATATTTTTTATTTCTAACAAATGTTTCACATTTAGCAAGTACTTCCTAAATCAAAATGTCGTTTTGAAGTGTTATGAATATACTTCTGCTTGCTTTATTAAGCCTTGTCTCTTCTTTTTTTATTTTTCTATCTGGCCCAAAAGCCCTGCCGTATCAGCCAATTGATGAAGCACTTACTCTTCTCTGGCAATGTAATATCGGTAGAGTTTCATTTAGATCAAATATCTCTACTCATAAAGATTTACTCATAATAGGGTCAAATGGAAATGAATTCAGAGATGGTAGTTTTATGGATCTGAATTCTGGTGTCTATTTCATTAATTCTGTTACTGGTAAAATAAAAACTTCAGTAAGTAAAGAAAGATGGGGTGACTTTGATGTCAACGGGACTATTATTTATAATGGTAATGTATATTTTGGAAATGATAATGAGGAGTTTATATGCGTTGATATGAATGGTAATATGATCTGGAAAAATCTGGCATCAGGTGATATTGAAGCCGAGCCAGTACTTATTGATATTAAAGGGAAAAAAGCGATTATTTATGCTACAGAGTTAGGTGAAGTTAAAGCGGTGGACCCAGCAAACGGTAGGGCTTTCTGGTCTTATTTTACACCAGGATTTAGTGGTTGGAAAGAAGGTGACAGTCGTCCAATATTTAAAGTAAAGGCTTTTCTATCTAGTACAGAATCGTTCTTTACAAAGCCAGTTCTAGCGGATGTAAATAAAGACGGAGTGTCTGATATTATATACTCGTGTCTTTATAACAATATAGTTTGCATTAACGGTAATAACGGTAAGCTTTTATGGGAATTGAAGGGAACGGACACAATATATAGTTATAATATTGACTGTAAAAAAATTGAAAACTCTACTGAATTTTGGATTACTACTTACACCTATAATCGTGCATTAGAAAAAAGTTTTCTATCAATTACTAGAATTAACGATAGTGGAGAAATTGTAGGAAGAATACCGATTCAGGACTCAAGCAACTCTAGTTTTTCTCTGAACTCTATGTCTTTGGATATCGAGCAGCAGTTATACGCAACAGAAGACTCAGTCT
>Ga0194123_10003732_pt1 | contig 17997 bp, 17 predicted proteins | sample TA2MahsurfametaG_5_FD_155479 | JGI IMG/M metagenome (GOLD analysis project Ga0194123, IMG submission 155479) | Freshwater microbial communities from Lake Tanganyika, Tanzania - TA2015023 Mahale A surface | ecosystem: Environmental > Aquatic > Freshwater > Lake | place: Tanzania: Lake Tanganyika... | reverse complement strand
AAGAAATAAAAAGTTCAATATTGTCGACAAAAAAATTCTTATAAATTAAATTATTACTAAATAATGAGTAAGGTCCATATCGTAGCCAAGGATTTCTTCCCGTTGTGCCTTCAGCAAGCGGGCCAACCCAAGGAGACCAGAAATACATAGATTTAAACAAAAAAAGCTTTGCAGATTTCTGGGGGTTATCTACGTGCCATTTCATCACACATTTAACCAAATCAGAATCTGAGACTTGATTGTCACTGGCGCCATCGCAAACTATTCCTTTTTCAACATCCCAATAACTCCCAGTAGTTTTTGAACCAACTCCTAAATTCATTGTAGTTCCCAAGTTTGTAGAAACATATCTAAGTCCTGTGGATTGGTAGTTTCTATATGCAAGGCTTATTGGAAAAAGTGAAATGACTAATGTTGAAATTAAAATTAAAAAAATCGACTTCTTAATTTGTTCTTGACTTAAAATTACAATTACTACCACAAGAAGTAACCCTAAAATTAACCTTGGCTGTAAGAAAGTTACAAAACCGCAAATTAATGAAATGCTTAACAGAGTCGTAATATTTTCGTACTCATTTTCTGGAAGAAGCAATTTATATTTTATTAGTAAAGCGGTAACTAATATTACTCCTGAAGCAGTAAAGCTTTCGTATCCAATCACTAAAGAACTTATAGAAAGAGTAGGGTTCAAAATTATCATTAAAAAAATGAATAGCGTGTATTTTTGTAATTTGGTTCTTAACAAAAACTTTGCCAAAATATAGACTGAGTATGAAAAAATTGCAGACTGAAGTGTTGATAGAAATAGTAGCGTTAAATTTGGCTGTATTTTTGAAAATGAATACATCACAATCGGATAACCCGCAGGAAAATATGACAGAATTTGGGCGGATGAAAATATTCCTTCATTTATGAGTGAAATTAGACCATTTAGGTAATTTTCGCCATCTGATCCATTTAGTATTCCTTTTAAAAATACTCCGCGACCACCTCCAATATCTAAAGCTAATTTAGGATTTAAATTTAGGATTATAAAAAATTTAAATAAGAAAATGCCAATTGAGGTGGAAAAATAAATTTTCATATTTGAATTTTTCTTACTACTATGTATTAATTTTTTCATAAAGATTTAGTCATGAAGATTAAGCAAAATTTACTTAAATTTAAACATTTGAAACCAAATTCAATTTTTTGCTTGCTTTCTTTGATAATGCCCAGTCATAAACATCTAAGGTTTTTCTAGCGGTATTCTCCCAACCAAAACGGGAGGCGTGCTCTATTGCTCCCATTGATAAAACAACTCGGCGTTGTGGTTCTAGTATCAATCTACAGATCACAGCAGACCATGCCTTTGGATCATGGCCATCAACTAATGAGCCAGAGATACCATCAGAAACTGCTGTTCTAAGACCTCCAACTGCAGTTGCTACCACTGGTGTGCCACAAGATTGAGCTTCAAGGGCAACTAAACCAAATGATTCAGAGTAACTTGGAATACAAACTAGATCACTTGCTCGATACCAATCTGCTAACTGAGCGTGAGCAACTGGGGCAATAAAGTGCACCACATCCTCAATCTTTAAAAACTTAGCTAGCCCCTTTAAATTATCTAACTCATCTACGCCAGCACCGGAGGTTCCGCCAATAATTACTACCGCAAGCTTTGATCTTAAGTACGGAGTGTGATCTAACATTTGAGCAGCTGCCCTGAGTAATACATCAGGTCCCTTATGGGCTTGGATTCTGCCCACAAAGGTAAGCATGATCGCGTCCTGGGCAATATCTAATCGAGTGCGCGCACCAGCTTTACCATCTGCTGGGTTATAGGTTGTTAGATCAACACCGGGGGCAACCACAAAGACATTATCTGGACATGCTGCATATAGTGAAACTAAGGAGGCAGCTTCAGCATCTGTATTGGCAATTAAACCAGTGACTGCAGCTACTACCTGCTCTTCCCCAATGGCTCTAATTTGTGGCTCTGGTTTTTCACCCGTTGCTAAATTTAAGTTTTTTACCTTTGCTGTTGTGTGCATCGTGTGAATTAATGGAATTCCAGTTCGCTCTGAGATCATCCAACCTAATTGGCCTGAGATCCAGTAATGAGAGTGCAGTAGTGAGTAGTAATCATTAGGTAGGTTTTTTTGGTGTTGCATAAAGGCACTAGTTAATGCACCTAACTGGCTTGGCAGCTCCTCTTTAGATAGTCCTTCAAATGGGCCAGCAACTAAATGTTTAACAGTTACCCCATCTGCAATCTGGATTGACTCTGGCAGATTTGGTTTATTAGCTCTAGTAAAAATGTCAACAGATAATCCTGCTTGTGCCATCTTCTTGGCACTCTCAGTTACATAAACATTCATGCCACCGGCATCTCCCACCCCTGCTTGATCAAGAGGGGAGGTGTGCACCATCAAGGTGGCAATCTTTGATTTCTTACTGCTCTTCATGAGTGCAATTCTAACTTAATAAATGTAGGTGAAAAATTTTTCTATTCTTGACGCTCAAGGGATGACCAAAGGTGTGCTTGCAAGGTTTGACCCTCTGCTGCCATGTCATATGAGGTAAAAAGTTCTCCCTCTACCAAGCCATACAATCTAGAGCCTGCGGTAACAATTTTGGCAGAAGGAGATGAATAACCTTGATCCATCTCAAGTTGTATTTTGGCGCCACTAACAATTCCAACCCAGCCTTCAGCAATACCTGTGTTGTGAGCAAGAATTACTTCCAGCACATTATTTTCTTTTACTCGCCAAAAGCCAACCTCAGAGGCTGCTGGTCTAATAATTTCATTACTCTCATCAATGATCCAAGATCTTGAGAAGTAATTTAAAAAGGGGCGGCCATCATGATTAAAAGAAACCTCTTGGGCAAATTGAAAGCCGGCCACATTTGGATACTCACCTCGCCCTTTTCCGCGCCAAGAGCCAACTAGCCAAGCAAGTGGCATTAAGTCTGGGTGTAAATTCTCTGGAATAGTAAATACCATTAATTCTGCCCGTTCTTTAATTGATCAATCATATTTTTCCCACTTTTTAAACCCTTATATATTAAATAGATAGCAAAGATTAGGGATCCAAGAATAAGTAATAGGGTAGTTAAAAACTCCATTTGGCAATCATATCTATTGATATATGGTTTTATTAGCAATCCCATTAATAACTCGCCTAAAATAAAATTTAAGATTTAAGTTTTTAACCAATCTATCAACCCAACCGGTTACCTCTTAGTAAGGTAGTGCCTATTTAAATCTTCTGTCGGTCTTATAAATTATCTCATCTTCTTAGTCTACTAAAATCTACCAAGGCTTGATTCACACCCATTTGATGGTCCTAAAATTTAGGTAATTTGCGAAATATAATCTGAATGTGTTGAGGGTCCATGGGAAAATATAAATTAATTATCTATCATTTAATTGTTTTTAGGAATAACCTTAAAATCTCAATAAACTTTAAACTCTCAGGCCTGATATCCATCCAAAATTAGCAACTCGTACACCATCTAAAACTTTACTAACACCCTAATGTCCAGTAAGTAAATTTACGCTACTAAAATGGCTTGCAAAATTTTTCACTAAATCTATTTGGTGAGAAAACACATGAAACTTTTCATCCATTGTATAGTTAAAAATCAGCAGGTTTGTTAAATTCAAATTCTCCCCATATTTGATCTATTTTCTTATGCATTCCTATGTGATCTGAGTGTAATAGTCCTTACTCCCATCAAGTAGAATAGGCTCATAATGAAATACCTAGTAACAGGTGCTGCTGGCTTTATTGGAAGCTACCTATGTAAAAGGATAGCTACTGAGGGTAATGAAATTATAGCAATTGATAATTTCTCAGAGTATTACGATATTAATTTAAAGAAGTTAAGAGTAGAAAAATTACTAATACCATTACGGGTTAAAGTTTTAAATTTTGATATAATTGATAAGAGCTCAATTGATAAGTTAATCGCAAGTTTTAAACCAGAAGTTGTAATTAATTTAGCTGCTCAAGCAGGGATCCGGTTACCGACTGATCAAATACATAAATATGTAAATAATAATATTGTAGGTTTTAGTAATGTCTTACACGCAACGGTAAGTAATAAGATTCCTTACTTTCTGTATGCCTCATCCTCAAGTGTTTATGGCGATCAAGCGGCAATCCCATATACAGAAAGTGAGTTGAATTTACACCCAAATAGTTTTTATGGAGCCACCAAGCTTGCCAATGAGTTACTTACACCAACCTTGATTAAAAACTCTTCAACCAGAGCCAGAGGCCTTCGTTTCTTTACTGTTTATGGTCCATGGGGTAGACCAGATATGGCATATTTTAGAATGATTGCAAATGTTGTATCAGGATCTGAATTTAACTTCTTTGGTGATGGTAGCGTTGAAAGAGATTTCACCTACATAGATGATGCGGTTAACTCAGTCGTTGAACTAAGCAAAGAGTTAGAAAAGAGAAAACCCGGTTACTACGATGTAGTTAATTTAGGTGGCGGCAGACCACTATCTATGAATTACCTATTAGACAACATTAATGAAATATCTAAAGCTAAAATTACATTTAATCGGCAATCTAGTAACTCTAATGATGCTAAGAAAACTATGTCAGATTCGAAATATATCCAGTCATTAATTGGTAGTAAACCTGAGACCAAGTTAGAGGATGGAATTGATAAGACTTACCAATGGGCATTGCAATCTGATATCTCTGCTCAACTAAATAATTGGGTTAAATCCGTTCAATGAAAGCCTTATTAATTTCAGGAATCTATCGACCTGAAATCGGTGGGCCTGCAACTTACCTTCCAAAACTAGCAACTCAATTATTAGATCAAGGTGGGCAGGTAGAGGTAATAACTTTGAAAGACTCAAAAGCTGATTCGGTAATTGAACCTTGGAAAGTAAATTACTTAATTAGGAATCAGAATATTCTTTCCAGAATTATGAAAACTTCACTTCTGATTGCAAAAAAGGCTAAGATGGTTGATACAGTCTTTGCAAATGGCTTGTTTCAAGAAACAGCTATTGGCTTGTTGCTTTTAAAGAAAAAATCGGTAGCAAAGGTTGTGGGAGACCCCGTCTGGGAAAGAGCTAGAAATAATGGTAGAACCAATTTAAACATAATTGATTTTAATAACTCTAAGTTATCTATAAATCAGAGATTGCAAAGGCTTTTTATCCGCTGGAGTTTGAATAGGTTTTCCGTAATTACTTGCCCAAGCCTAGAGTTAAAATCAATCATTAATAATTGGGGCGTGAGCAAACCAATTGAATTTGTTCCAAATGGAGTGATAATTTCTGAAAGTGAAAACAATAATAAGTACTACGATTTAGTTTCAGTTTCAAGGTTAGTAAATTGGAAGAATATCGATAAATTAATTCGCGCTAGCGCAAAGACAAAATCTAGGCTCGCTGTTGTCGGAAGTGGACCAGAGGAGATTGCTTTAAAAAAATTGGCAAAGGAGTTGAATGCACCAGTTGAATTCCTTGGTCAATTAGAAGAGGAAGATGTTAAAAAAGTATTAGCCAGATCTAGAATTTTTGCTCTCTTATCTGATTATGAAGGGCTATCTTTTGCTCTACTGCAAGCAATGGCTTGTGGGATTACATCTGTTGTCTCTGATGTAAAGGGAAATAGTGATGTGATCAGGAATGAAGTAGAGGGATTGGTTGTCAACATTAATAACCAAATTGAGATTGAAAGTGCTATCAAGAAGTTATTGGGCTCTACAGAGTTATTAGCTAAATATGGAGAAGCTGCAAAATTAAAGGTAAAAAATGAATACGAACAGAAGAATCAGATTAATAAGGTCATTCACCTAATGCGAGCAAACTGATATGAATAATTCCTGTGTTGTTATCCTTGATCCAAGAGGTGTTATTTTAAGTGGTGGTGTTGATGTAATAGAGCGTCATAACTCCTACGCTCTGCACTTATCTAAGAGTAATCCTAAAAATAAGATCTCTCTTGTGATTTTAACTGCAGGCACATCCCAAGTAAAAATTCAGCAATCAAGTGGTTTATATCTTGAGGTTATTTCTAAACCAACTTTTAACTCGATTAAATTCGCAAAAGCTGCTTTGAAGAAAATCAGATCTAAGAATCTTGATGTGAAGCTGTTGGTAGCAGGAGATCCATGGGAGAGCTTTTGGTCTGCCTACCTTTTAAACAAGTTGAACTCAAAGGCAGTGCCGATTCAAATTCAACTACATGGTGATATTGCAAACCCTGCTTGGAAAAAAATAAGTCTTCAAAATAGAATTAGATTTAACTTTGCAAAATGCTCAATGAGTAAAGCAAATGGAATTAGAGCAGTTAGTAATAGTCAGGCACTTAAAGTAGCCAAGATCTTTAAAATCAAAAAGGCTCAAATCTGCATAATTCCTGTTCCAATTAATAACTTAAGGCTCAAATCAGTTATTACTTCCAAAAGGCCAAAGACTTTAGGACTAATTGGCCGAATCCATAGTGATCGAGGAATTTATAACTTTATCAAGTTTGTTAAATCACTTACTGTAGTTAGAGATGACTTTACTGTTGTAATTGCAGGGGGTGGACCTGATGAGAGTAGATTTTTAGAAGAAATTAAAGAACTGCTTCCAAAATCAAAGATTATATTTTTGGGGCACCTATCTGAGAAGGAATTGAAAAAGGTATGGAGAGAGATTGGTGTTTTGGTCTCCACCGCACCTGCTGAGTCTTACGGCAGAGTAATGCGAGAGGCGCTAGTCGCTGGAGTTCCTGTCTGGGCAACAAAATCAAGTGGAGTAGAGGATTTGATTTCAAAGGCTGGCAAAGAAGCTGTAAAAATATTAGATTTGACTAAGAGTAATCATGAGCTAAGTATGCAGTTAGATAAACTTCTTAAAAGTAAGGTTTCGCTAAGTTTTAAGAAGCAGTTTATAAAAGATAACTCAACATATGCCCAACTATTGGCTAAATCTTGGATTGATCTAATAAATAAGCAAAAAAAATAATCTAGCCTTACTTGGAGGAAATCTCCTCATAAATACTTGCTGGAACATTTCCTGCTAAAAGTTGAGCCTGCTGCGGGGTATTTCGTTTAATTACAGCGAGAGCAATTGGGCCCAACTCATAGTGGCGAGCAACTGTTCCAATATAGCCAATCTCTTTATCATCTAGAGTTATTTTTATACCATGCTCTGGTAGTTCAACCATTGAGCCATCTAGGTGAAGTAGAACTAATTTTCTTGGGGGCTGACCTAAGTTAAATACCTTAGCAACTGTTTCTTGTCCCCGATAACAACCTTTTTGCATATGCACTGCCTTATTCAAAAAACCTAACTCATTTGGAATAGATTTATGATCCACCTCAAACAACAACCTAGCTCTACCTTGAGCAACTCTTAACGCCTCAACTGCCCAGATACCAACCTGAGTATGTGCCTTATTAAAGGCGCTGACCGTATCTGCTAGCTCTGCTCTTGGAAGTAAGGCGTAAGGCCCACCAACATTATCTGCCGCGCCAGCTGCTCGTAGCACTGCGTAATTATTAGATTGATCTTTGACTGCAACATCTAACATAAATTTCATTTTCTCTAAATACTCAATTAATAACTCACACCTTTGCGCTTCAGTATGTATCCAGGTAATGCTTCCATCATCTACTAAAAATAGTTGCTCAACAATATGACCTTGGGCATCCAGAATCAGCGCCTCTTGCCAATCTCCCGGAGCTAACTTCTCCAAGTGTTGAGTAGTTAAGGCATGTAGCAAGGTAAGCCGATCTTTGCCGCTAATTGAGATTACCGCCCTATGAGAAAGATCAGCCCAACCATTGCCGCTTACTAACTCTTTTTGCTCCTTATTTGGCTCACCAAAGTGCCAGATCGCACCCTGATCAGGACCTGATTCAACTAATACTGCGGTCATTTATTACTTACGTTTATCAGCAGCGTCAGCACATTTTGCACATAAACCATAAATAGCAAAATGGGTAACATCGGTTTTAAAACCAAAATCATCGCTCAGTGTGTTTACAAAATTTGCAGCGGTTTCTATTGGCGCATCCCCAATATCACCACAATCAGAGCAGACTAAATGCAGGTGGGTAAGTTCTTCTGCGGCATGGTATGTGGCACCACCATGACCTAAATGGGTATGAAGTACTAAGCCAACATTTTCTAAAGTTTCTAAATTTCGATAAACAGTTGAAAGATTAATTCCAGGGTGTGTCTGTCTTACCTTCTCCGCTACCTCCTCTGGGGTGGCATGACCTAACGATCTAACTGCAGCCAGCACTAACTCTCGTTGTGGGGTGAGCCGTAATCCCTTTTGATGTAGCTCATGTTTGGTAGCCATAGCGATAAGTCTAATGGCTACCTAGTAATTACTAAAGGTGAGTGTATTTATGCGCGAGAAAACTTTGATCTTATTCTGACTAGCAACAAATACATCTGACAGCCTAAACAAAAGCCAAAGGTGGCATTTAAAAAGGCAGCAACTAAGGCAAAACTTGTGGCAGTTAGAAATAGAGCAGTATTTCCACTTAAGCCACCAAGAAGTGCGACAAATGCAAAGAGTGCACCAATTAATTGGGCAAATCTAGGAGCAGCCTCATTCTCACTTGGAATGGGTCCAGAAAGTCGGGGCTGAATTAAATTTCGATATACAAGGCCATAGATTGATCTTCTAAGGCCAAAGAGCACAGCAGATAAAAAGACCGCAAATTGAAATCCAATTAGGTAAATAGATTCAGTTATTAAGGCAAGAGCTAAGACCGTGGTAGTAATACCGGCAGAGTATCTTGGACCTCTAGCATCAATAAAGACAGGTGTTTTTTCTTTTACTATATTTGACATTTACTTCTCCTTATAAAAAATAGTTGGGGTTTTAAATTAAAAAATTAAGCTGTTTAAATTGATACCCAACACATACAACCCTTTGCGCGGGCGTAATCAATCACACGGCGCTTTGTGAAAAACACTGGTTGTATGGAGAACATAGTGCAAATTTTATACTGGGGGTGAGAATACTTCTTGCAAGTATTTTGCAAAACTTGCGCCCACTAGGCTTAAAGAGATGCCACTACCTTGATAAGTTGATCACGTTTAGGTTTTCCAGTGGCCCGGGCAATCTCAAAGCCAGAGCTATCTAAAAAAAGAGTAGTTGGGGTTGATCTGACATCAACCTTTCTTACTAATTCTAAATTACTCTCAGCATCTACTTCATAATAGGAAATATCTGCTTCATCTTTAACCACATCTTTAATTAACGCCTTTGCTGCCCGGCAGGAGGAGCAAAAGGTGGTGGAAAATTGCAGGATGGTTGCCCGCTTGCCATAGGCCCCACCAAACTCACTAGTTGAAAGCTTGAGCCGTTTTTTACGCTTAATCAGCCCAGAGTTTTTTCGATAGTACAGGCCAATAACGGTTGCACCAAGCAACAAAAAGGTAAGTAGTGAGAGGGAATCCATAAGTGTATTCTTAGCACTCTTATGGCAAAAATTCTAATGCTGACTAACTCCCTTGGCGCAAGTGCTGATGTATTACCTGCCCTTGGTTTGCTACAGCATGATGTTCGCATCTTGCCAGCAGAAGTTTCAGTATTAATTGATGCACCAATTGCCGATTGTATTTTTGTCGACGCCCGGCGTGATCTGCCAAATACCAAGGCCTTTACTAAGTTAATTACTACCACAGGTGTTTCAACCCCGATTGTAGTTATAACTACTGAGGGCGGACTCTCTGCAATAAATGCTGATTGGCAGATTGCCGATGTTATGTTAGATACGGCAGGACCAGCCGAGGTGGATGCTCGAATTAGAATTGTGATTGGAAAAGATGCGCTCACTCAATTAGCTAAAAACCCATCACTTAAAGAGATAAGAAGTGGTGAGGTAGTAATTGATGAGGATTCCTATACTGCCAAGATAAAGGGAAGAACTCTTGATCTAACCTTTAAAGAGTTTGAATTACTAAAGTATCTAGCCCAGCATCCAGGAAGAGTATTTTCTAGATCTCAATTGCTACAAGAGATCTGGGGTTATGATTACTTTGGCGGCACAAGAACAGTTGATGTTCATATTAGACGGCTTCGTTCAAAACTAGGACCAGAGTTTGAATCAGTAATTGATACGGTGCGTAATGTTGGATATCGCTTTAGTCAAAATGGTTCGCAAACCCCAGTTGATGTAATCTAACTTAAGCTATTTAAATCACCCCTTGCTACATTTACCAAAACTTACCAATTCCCAACAAGAAGCGGTCCTAAAGTTAATTGCAGATACAACCGCCTTTGATAACACACCCCCGATTGCAGAGCACATCTTGCTCCATCTTCGCCATGGCGGGGATAAGGCAGATTCACACCTATTGGTAGAGCAAGAAAATCAAGTAATTGGATACGCCCACCTAGATCAAACCGATCTAGTTGCTGGTCCCTCAGTTGAGTTAGTACTTGATCCAAAGTTTCGAGGCGCAGGAGTTGGTAAACAATTATTAAGTAAAGTAATTGAGATTTGTGGCAACGGGTTGCGTCTATGGGTGCATGGCGATCAGCCAGCAGCAAACGCCCTTGCTGCATCATTCGGTTTTGAAAGAATTCGCACAGTTTTGCAGATGAGCAGAGTACTTACCGATATCCAGCAATTACCAAAGATAAGTAAAAAAGAGGTTGATAAAGACATTGTGATTCGCAGCTTTTTACCTGGTATCGATAGTGATGCCTGGTTATCGCTAAACAATAAGGTATTTAAAGATCACCCTGAACAAGGAGGTTGGCAATTAGCTGATTTAAATATCAGGATTAATGAAGAGTGGTTTGATGAGCAGGGCTTCTTTTTAGCTGAAATTAATAACAAAATAATTGGCTCAACCTGGACCAAGATTCATGGCTCTCATACTCACCAACATGAGGCAGATGAAGAAAGCCATGCACACCCAGCAATAGGTGAGATCTATATAACCGCAGTAGATCAAGCGTATGCAGGCCGTGGCATTGGAAAGGTCTTAACAATTACCGCACTAAATTACTTAAAGTATCAAGGATTAAGTGATGCGATGTTATACGTTAATTTTGATAATAAAGTAGCGTTAAATCTCTATGAAAGCTTAGGCTTTACAAAATCTGGTATGGATATTTTATATAAGTTAAAAGCTTAAAGAGCTCTTAATAATCCTCACTAAAAGTTATTAGAGTTTCGATATAAGTATCTCCTGTTATTCCTAGATTTTGAGCATCAGGGGGTGCGGTAACTGGCTCAAAACAAATACCTTCATCATCTTGGGAGTAGATCATCAAATACGGTGAATCAAACTCCATGCTCAATCTAGCTGCTCCTGGCCAGACTATCTCTGGTGTACCAATGACTTCGGTAAAGGTGTCATCCCAAGGGGCGGGTGTAGGTGATATCAATTGCCCAGTTGGCAGGTGATCATCGCCTCGCTCAAACATTTTCTTTGCCTTGAAAATAATTTCTGCACTACCACCCTTACCAATATCTCTTGGAAACCAGGGATGAAAACCAAGTGTTACCGGCAGATCACAACCTGCCGCTTCATAATCTAGTGACCATCTAAGTGCATCCTCTAAGATTTCAAATTTTTGCGTAACTGATGCGCCATCAAAGGGCGGTGGCAGCTCCAAGTATTGAGCACCATTTCCAATATCCTCCCAAGATGATGATGCACCAAAACCAATTAAGGCATGTGGTGGATCAAAATTATTTGGTAATTGAAACCTTTGACCCTTTGAATTTCTTATGACACCATCTCTTATTCGCCCAGCAAAGGGGGCCATGGCAAACCAACCCCAGGTGTAGTTTTGTCCTCTAAAGGGCAGGACAAACTCCATATCTCGCCATTGCAATGAGGCCAGACGTGCTCCCTGATCTAAATCAATTGCAATTGATATTTGATCACCATCAATATTAAGCACTTTGTCATACTCCCTCTTATTTAATCTCAGCTTTAGATGGTGGCAGAGCGCCTGTCCTAGAGACTGTAATTGCAGCGGCCTTTGCTGCCCTATCTAGCATCACAGACAATCTCATCCCTGTTAACTTTTCTAAGCCATTCTCAATAATCGCCTCAACCAATATGGCCCCCACGGTATCTCCTGCACCCACCGTATCTGCCACTACGACCTTTTTCGCATCTACCGTTACCTTTTCATTTTTTCGATATCCAGTTAAGCCTTTATCACCAAATGTAACTACAACTAACTCGGGCCCCATATCTAGCCATTTATTTGCTACCTGGTCTAACTCAAAACCTGGATATAGCCAGTAAATATCATCATCACTTACCTTTACCGATGATGAGATTGATACCCATCTTTCCACTTGCTTTACATACTCGGCCCGATCACTCATTACCGCAGGTCTTATATTTGGATCAAATACAATCGGTGAAACCTTTGCTACTTTTTTTGCCCATTCAAATAAAACACTTGCCGCCGGCTCTATAGCAGTAACTAATGTTCCAATATGAAGTAGTAATGGTTTATTTACTAAAGGATCTGGCAACCAAATTGGAGAAAAATCAAAGGTGGCTGTGCCATCAATTACAAACTCATATGTGGCGCCGCCTTGCTTATTTAATGAAACTATTGCCAAACATGTTGGCTTATCTGAAAACTTAACAAAATCAAGTAGCACGCCATCTTTATATAATTGCTTAAGAGCCATTTGGCCATACTTATCAGTTGAAATACCATCAATAAATTGGGCATCAATACCAAGCTTTGCCAATGCTTTAGCAGTGTTTGCAGGGCCCCCACCAACTACCGCCTTACGTTCTGTGCCATCTGGAATTAAATCAATTAATACCTCACCACACACCCAAACCTGAGTACTCAAAGTTTTTCAACTTTACGGTTTAGAAATTCAGTTAATACCTCAACCCCAAGAAGATGATCCTCTACCTGTGGTAGACCACTTATTAGTAATACTCCAACAAATCCCTTATCTTTTGAAATCAAAGGCAAGCCGCCACCATGAATAGCATGGGTCTCATCTCTTAGGTTATTTTCGTTATGCCAATCAACCCCACGCTCTTGGGCGCTAACTCTTTCATACAATGTTGAGTGATGTTTTAAAAGAACAACTCTGGCTTTTCGGTCAATCCACCATTGATTTTCACTCGTAGATCCGGGAAGGGACGCATGATAAATAATCCAATTATCAATTCTTACCTCAATTGCGATTGGTAAATTTCTCTCAGAACCCTTGGACTTAGCTAATTCTCCGATATCAAGAGCATCGATTATTTCCAATTTGGGGAGCATCAGCGCTCGCTCCTCCTGAATAAGTTCCTCAGAGGTGAAATTGATTATTTTCTCCATATCATCACTATATTAGAAATTAGCTTTAAGTTGTAAATATATTAGTTACTTAATGGATATATTATTTGGCAACTTAGACTAGAATAATAAGGTGAGGGTATTAATAACTGGGGGAGCCGGGTTTATAGGGTCACATTTATGTGACTCTCGTATTGCCATAGGTGATGAGGTAACAATATTAGATAATTTTAGTTCTGGTTCGCGCCAAAATATTCAACATATTGACAATGTTATAAATAAGTTTGATGGAAATATTAAAGATCAAAAATTAGTTGAATTACTGGTGGCTAACTGCGATTTGGTGCTACATATGGCAGCTGCGGTAGGAGTTAAAACCATTTTAGATGATCCAATTGAGTCAATTGCGACAAACTTTTTAGGCTCTGAGGTAATTTTAAATGCTTGTACGAAATTAGAAAAAAGACTTGTTATTGCCAGTACCTCAGAGATCTACGGCAAGAACGCTAAACAGCCTCTTTCAGAGATCGACGATCGCATTATGGGAGCACCTCAAAGGCTTAGGTGGAGTTATGCCGACTCTAAAGCACTCGAAGAAGCAATGGCTTATGCACTTCACTTGAGTAAAAATCTCAATGTTATAACTGTTAGACTTTTTAATATAGTAGGGCCAAGACAGTCTGCTGACTATGGAATGGTTCTACCCCGATTTATTCAGGCGGCAATTCATGATAAGCCAATAGAAGTATATGGTGATGGGAGACAGCAGCGGGTATTTTGCCATGTTCTAGATGCAGTTGATGCTATAAATGGGCTACTGAAAAATCCTCACTCAATTGGCCAAGTTTTCAATATTGGCGGCTTACAAGAAATATCCATCCTGGAATTGGCTCACCTTGTGAAAAATGAAGTAGGCTCAAATTCTGAAATCATTTTTAAGCCTTACCAGGAAGCATATGGGACAGGCTTTGAAGATATGGTGCGCCGTGTTCCGAATTTAAAAAAAATTAAAGACTTAATCTCATGGGGTCCAAAAATTAATTTAATCGAAATTATAAAAGATATTGCGAAATCCTTATCTTAAAGAATTCTTGGCCAGCCTAGATCCTGAGAGGTTACTGACAGATCAAGCACAGTAGTTTTCGAATTTTTCCAGACACCTAAATCAATATCGGAATGAGGTGTAATTATTAAACCAAGATCTACTGAGGGGTCGAGCGGAGTAGATTCCTCATCTTGCCACATTTTAATAACTGGGTCGTGCCAACTAACTATCACACCCATGTTTCTAAGTTTAAGAATAAGCTCAATTGCAGGAGATTCCCGAATATCTACTACTCCAGTCTTATAAGCAATTCCTACTATCTGAATTCTTTTTCCGATAAGTTTAAAACCCACATATTTTTCGATTCGATCAATTACTTGAGTTGGCCTTTCGAAATTAATTTTATTCGCAGTATCTATTAACGGAGATCTAATTCCTTTATTTCTTGCGAAATAAGTTAAGTACTCTGGGTCAACCGGAATACAATGTCCACCCACTCCTATACTTGGTAAAAATTTCATAAATCCAAATGGTTTAGATGAAGCTGCCTCCACAACTTCATTCGCACTAATGTCTAGGCTGGACATAATGTGTGAAAATTCATTCACGAGCGCGATATTAACCTGTCTGAAGGTATTTTCTAATAGCTTTGCAGCCTCAGCCACCTCAGGAGATGAAGCACGATAAATGTTCTGACAGAATTTTGAGTAGAAAGTTATTGCTTTATTGGTAGCTGAATCAGTCAATCCTGATATAACCCTGGTTGTATTCCTAAGGTTCCATTTTTCGTTACCTGGATCAACTCGTTCTGGAGCTACTGCATATTCAAATCTTGTATTAGTATTTTTTTCAATCATTGGCTTAATTAAATTGCGCAATGTACCAGGATAAGAGGTGCTCTCACTAATTATTAATACATCAGCAGATGCATATTTCTGAATTGATTTACACGCATCTCTTAAGAGTGTTATATCTGGATTTCGATTCTTATCGATAGGTGTAGGAACAGCAATAATTATGATTTCGCAATTACTCATCAACTCTGCATTTGAAGTGGGAGTATACTTCTTTTTTTCGATCAACGAAATCAACAGATTTCTGCTAATACCGGGTACGAATGACTGACCAACCATTAATTCTTGAATTAATTTAGAGTTAATATCAATACCTAAAATTTCAAATCCAGACGTCGCTGCGCCAACTGCGAGAGTTTGGCCAACATATCCTTGTCCGATAATTGCGATTTTCATAACTTTGCTGAATTTAATTATTCTATTTTATAATTCCTGATAATTGAATTATAAGGATCGATCTTCATCAGTTCAGCCTTAGCTATATTTCTTTCTAAAGTAGTTGCTTTCGGATTTAAAAGAACCAATATCCATGTTTGATAACTATTAGGATTAAATTTAACTGCACTTCTACCAATCTCTAGAGACAGGTCATAAAGGCCACTATTGTATAAATCAGCACCTAATAAGTTATATCTAACTACTGATTCTGGATACTTTTTCGCAGCTTCAACTGCTAGATTTGCATCTCGTTTGAGATTAGCTTGTCTCGCTAGTTTATCGGCATGAAAGAGTGGTAATGTTATTAGTAAAGCAAAAATTGATAACAGTATCCCAAGCAAATTGGTATCACCTGGTATTTTACTGATCTTAAGAGATTTCTTGTGAAAATTTGGTTTAGGATTTTCTTCAAGACTAGAAAATCTTGCCATTCCAATAATGGCCCCAGAAATCACATAATTCCAGACAAGTGACGGAATTGCTGCTGGGCTTATTATGGATTGCAACTGATAGGAAATCCATGCGGCAAACAATGCAGTAACCATATTATCAAATCTGCTTATATTTTTTTGGATAGTTAAAAAACTGTGGGCAGTAAAAATTAATAACACTATATGGATAATCGCCAGTGAAATTCCTCCCGTTGCAGCAAATTGGATGAAAAAATTATGGACATTATCAATATACTCTGCGATTCCTTGTGAAGTTTTCTCACTCTGATACATGAGTGAATAATCTCCAAAAGAATCTAAGCCAATGCCAAATAATGGATTATCTTTGATTATGGATAATCCCGTATCCCACATCTCTCCTCGAGACTGAACCGAAACTTTATATAAGTACTGTCTTAAAGGCCCACGATTTAGCATTCCTAAAATTGCAAATGTTCCTAGCACACCAGTTAAGATTATTGTAAAAGTGAAATAAATTTTATCCTTTAAATACCATTGATAAATTAAAATAAAAATAGTTATAGCTGCTGCCAACGCGATATAACCCTGGGTGGATTCACAAATATATAATGTAAAGAGTAATATACTTGCACAACTAAGTATTTTAGTTATCTTAAATTTCTGACCCCAGAGATACACACACGCAGGCACAAAAGCAATCGAGATAAAACTAGATTGAAAATTGGGATTTCCGATTGTCCCAATGATTCCATTTGTTTGAGTACGCCATTCAAATGTATCAAGTCCATAGTATTGCAATAAAGAATAGACTGATGACAATAAACAACTTATCGATAACCATAAAAATAATTTTGACAAATCTGATTTTCTAATTTTTAAAGCTGTGTAAAGAGTTACGATATACAATGAGAAGTAAGTGGTAAACCCTAACCCTCTGCCAGTTCGACCGAAAAACTCTTGTTCCCACGGGGCTTCACTTGTAACTATGGTTAGTATCATATTTAAGATAAAAGTAATTGAGATAAAAAATAAAATTCTTAACCTTACTTCTTGAAATAAGGTCTTCAAATTTTTATATAAAGTGGGTAATAAATATAAGGCTAAGGTAAATAACAAAATAACTTTGGGAATAATTAGTGCATCATTATTAATCCAAGGTGTAGCCACTATAGTTATTACTGCAGAACCCAGAAAAACCAAACTCAACTTTTTACCTTTCTTACTTTTATTATGTATTTGTTATATATGTAGCGTAACTTCGACGATCAATTTGTGCCTCAGTTTATCCCTTAATTTAATGTAATTAGGCCCTCTGACATTTCTTCAGAGGGCCTAATTATTTTAAGTGATTTTCAGCTAATTAACGCCGTAGAATCAACTTCTGTAATGCCTGGATCTGTTTATTAATTGAAGCAATTAAAGCCACAATTGACTTCAACACATCGGCATTAGTTGTTGTATCGCCACCAGTTGAGATTGTATATGATGGATTTTGCACCGCTGAGTAAACAAGTGCTCCAGTGAAATCAACTACTGCAGCATACTTACCAGCAGTTTGACCTACAGTATAGAGGTACTCAAACTTACCACCTGCTTTTACTACAGCATCTGATGCACCAGTTGTTGACACAAGTGTCATACCAGGAACAGAGATGGTTGAAGCTCCAGGAGCAACCACGTTGTTAGGTACATTTCCTTTTGAATCTTTAAAGGAAACTGTAAGTTTTGCAACCTCACCTGAGATGTACGCAGCTTTATCCCAAGAAGCTGCCACTGTGTAAGGATCATTAGCACAACTTAGATCAAATGGGGCTGAAGTTATTACAGTTCCATTTGCGAGTGTGAACTTGATTTTTACACCTTTTGTTGTTCCAGCAGTAGCTGCGCAACTGTGAACACCAACTGTAGCACTTAGTGGGCTAGATGAATCGGATGAACTAGCCAAGCTAGCCGCGGCAAATGTTACAGCAGTTACTGTTGTGTCA
>Ga0194123_10003728_pt1 | contig 18002 bp, 20 predicted proteins | sample TA2MahsurfametaG_5_FD_155479 | JGI IMG/M metagenome (GOLD analysis project Ga0194123, IMG submission 155479) | Freshwater microbial communities from Lake Tanganyika, Tanzania - TA2015023 Mahale A surface | ecosystem: Environmental > Aquatic > Freshwater > Lake | place: Tanzania: Lake Tanganyika... | reverse complement strand
GCGCAGCCACCGCTCCAGCAACGCGATGCGCGGATCCGGCCGGCTGCGATGAGCTGCGGCGATCGCGGCCATCTCGTCCAGCAGAGCCTGGTCGTTCTGATCAGCGGCGAGGGTCTGGCGCAGGGCGGATCGGGTCTGGGCCTCCTCCAGATTCAGCACTTCGTCGTCATCCAGCTCAGCCAACTCGCTGTCGGCGCTCACCCCGCCCTGCAGCAGTTCCAGCTGGGCGTTGCGCTGCTGTTGTTGCTTCTCGGCCAGCGTGCGCTGATGCACCGCCAGCGTGCGAGCAAACGCCTCCACCGAACTGAGCAGCCGCTTCTGCAGGTTCGTGATCACCAGCCGATCGGCGTTCAGCTGCCGCTTGCTGGCGCCTTCCGCCAGCAGACGGCGCTCCCGCTGCTTGCGGTACTGCTGCAGCAGCCGCGAGAGCGCCAACTCCGGGGTGTCAGCAGCCAGGGAGCCCTTGGGGATCCGCAGCGGCGCCACGATCCGCTCCGGGAACTCCTCGCCGATGCGCCGCAGGTCGTCCTTGAGGCGACGCACCAGCACCGCATCCAGGTCGCTCTGATCGAATGGGACCCCCCGCGTGAACCGGGCCGGATCGAGCAGCTCCAGCAGGGCCGTGAAGCTGTTGCTGTGGCCGTTGTGGGGCGTGGCACTCAGGAAGATGCGGTGCTCGAAGCGCGGTGCCAGATCCCGCAGGCTGCGCGTCAGGCCCGAGTCGATCGCGTAGCGCAGGCTGTTGCTGGCGGGCGCTGCGTTATGGGCCTCATCGAGGATCAGCAGGCTCTGTAGCGGGGCCTGGTCGTCGCTGCCCTTGCCCTGCTCGAGCCAGTCGATCAGCGGCGCGGCGTAGTCGCTGTTGCGCAGCAGGGCGTGGGAGATCAGGAAGCGGCTGCCGGTGCTCCAGGGGTTCGTTCCGTAGCCCCGCTCCTGGCGAACCTTCGCCACATAGGCCCGGTCCATCACCGTGAACGCCAACCCGAAGCGGCTGGCCATCTCCTCCTGCCACTGCCGCAGCACCGACGGTGGGCAGCTGATCACCACCCGGCGAATGCGCTGGCGCAGCAGCATCTCCCGCAGGATCAGGCCGGCTTCGATCGTCTTGCCCAGGCCCACGTCGTCGGCGATGAACAGGCCCACGCGCGGCATCTGCAGGGCCTTGCGCAGCGGTTCCAGCTGGTAGGCCTTCACATCGATGCCGGCCCGGTAGGGGGCCTGGAACAGCTCGGCGTCGGTGGCGGTGACGCAGTTCCAGCGCAGGGTGTTCAGGTAGGCCGAAAACTGGCGCGGCTGATCAAAGCCACGCTTCGCCACCACCTCCCAGCTGCTCTCGCCGAGCACCTCGAAGTCGATCTCCCGCTCCAGGAACACCGTGAGGCGCTGGCCGATCGCCTGGTCTTCCATGCAGGCCATCGACACCACCGTGTCGCAGCCTTCTGGAGGGGTCTTGGGATATGGCGGCTGTACGTCTTCGACCAGATAGCGGCGGGTGCGGCAGCGCACCACGGCGCCGGGCTTGAGCTTCTGGCGTGGCCGGGAGGGGGTGATGGTCATGCCAGCAGGGCCATCAGCTGCTTCACCAGAGCCACTAGCTCCTTCTTGCTGAAGCTCTCCACTGCACGGGGTGGGGGCTCCACACCATGCTGCGCGAGAACCCTGGCCAGCTCAGCCTTATTCAGGTTGCTGTAGCCCTTGATCCCGTGCTGCCGGCAGAGCGCTTGGAGGGTGACCCGCGTCTGCTGCTGGAAGCTCCCCTTGCCGATCAAGGCCTGCACCGCAGCCTCCCGCCCAGACAGCGCGAGAGGTGGAGAGGTGGCCGCCGTGGCCGCCTTCAGCTCCTGATCGAGGGCCCGCAGGCTGCGGCCATCCGACTGGGCAATGGTGCGCAGGTTCTCCCGCAGCGCATCAGCGATTCGGCCCATCACCGCTCTCCAGCTGCTGCTTCATCGAGGCCTGCTTCTCCAACAGCACCTCCAGCTGCTGTTTACTGCGGGTCCAGCGGTTGATGAAGCGGATCACGGCCTGCATCAGCCGGCCGATGAACGAGCCCCCGGCGTAGGTCTTGCGGCCCTTCTGATAGGCCGCGAACTCGTTCACTAGATCATCGCCCGCATCCTCCAGATCGCCGATCACACCGGTCACGATCTCGAGCATTTCGTAGGCCTCCGCCCGCACCGAGGCCTCCCGCTCCGCGATCTGGCGCAGCTTCTCCTCCAGCGCACGCATCGCTTCCCGGCTGCGCTGCGACTGGGAGCGATGGATACCCCGGCTCACCATCAGCGAGCGGTAGGAGCTGCGCAAGGTGAGATAGGTGGCATCGAGCGCCTCCCGTTCCAGCGCAGTCGGATCAGCGGGGAAGGTTGTCGTCGAGGGGAGGTCGGGCAAGCCATCAATGCGCCGGGCTGTGTCGATCCTCGCCGAGTACACGGACTGTGGCAATTACACAGCCGAGCCGATAGCCCAGCCATGCAGATCCTGCATAGCAATCACCACACAGCCCCATCGGGCAGCTCGGCCGCGTCGGCCTTGGCCTCCTGGTCCACCTTGCGCTGGGTGGCCTCAGGCACCCGCAGCTCGAACATGCCGGCGTGGAGGGTGGCCAGCCGGTGCATGGCGTGGATCATGTCGCGCACCTGGCCAGGCGAGCCGGTGCCATAGAGCCCCTCGCGGTAGAAGTCCGCTAGGTCGGCCGTGTAGACCTGGCGGCTGCCGTACTCGATCCCCTCGCCCCACTCGTAGGTCGGGGGTCCATTGCCGGTGCTGGTGCCCGTCACGATCAGCTCGGCGGATTCCGGGGGTTCCCACCACAGAGGCGCGTAGACCAGCTGCGCAGTCCAGGCCATCAGTTGCCTTGCAGAGAAGGGAAGTCCCTCTCGAGCACCACCGAGCAGGTGGCGTCATCGTGCAGGGAGGCGGCGTAGGTCACCACACGGCCCCCTCGGGCAGGTTGGCCGCGTCCTGCTCGGCCTCCTGCTGGGCCTTGGCCTGCGTCGCGGACGGCACCTCCACCCCGTATCCGTATTTGGCGGCGAACACCCGCAGAGCGTGCAGCATGTCGCGCACCTGGCCCACGTAGCCGGTGCCATACAGGCCGCGCCCCTCTTCCCAGACCTGCCTGAAGAGGCGAACGGTCGAGTTGTCATCCGGCAGGTCTTCGCCAGTGCTCAGGGAGTAGAGGGTCGGCAGGCCGGGCCGGCCGTCGGACCTGGCGCCGTAGATGGGGACGTAAGCGCCACTGAACTTCACCATCTCCTCGGGGATCTTGGCCTGCAGGATTGCGGTCCAGGCCATCAGCTGCCCTCCCCACCGCTCACGCGGTTGCCGAGCAGGATCAGGGACTGACGCACCTCATCAGCGATGCGGCGCTCGCTCTCGCTCATGGGGATGCCGAGCATCTCGGTGGTGACCTCGGCGGCCTGGCTGAGGTTGTCGCAGGTCTCGATGCGGTGGTGCCACCGCACCAGGTCTTCCGGTGAGAGGCCAGCGCTGGCGGCCTCCAGCATGGCGTCGAAGCTGTCGCGGACCCGTGGGTGGCTCAGATCAAGCGGCACGGTCGATCAGTCCTGCGGGAGATCTCCAGCATGGCCGCGCCCAACGCTCTGCAACTGCAGCAGCGCCTCTCGGACCGCCTGCTCCTGCAGGGCATCCGCCTCCGCCACGGCCTGGTGCCGCACCGCTGAGCTGCGCATCTGCCCCAGCTCCTCCGGCAGGTGTTGTTCCACGTGCACCTTCACCGGGGCGTTGAAGACCTGCACCTGCTCAGGCGCCGCCTGGTGAATCTCCTGCCGGATCTCCTGGTGCACCACCACCGGCCGCGACAGGGCCGCCCAGGCCAATGCACCCAGGCCCATCAGCAGCAGGCTCAGCGGCACGCCACGGCGTACGAACTGCCCGCCGCCGATCCGGCCACCGCTCCGCTGCTCACCGTCTGATCGGCTGACGGGTGTCGGCATCCGTGCCCAGAGCGCTGCCCGCCAGTCTGGCTAGGGGTTGGGCTCGGAGGCCAGCAACGCCTCCAGCAGCTCCTCCACCCCCAGGGCCGTCGCGGCCGTCGAACCTGAGGCCTCCAGGGCCCGCGCAGCCGCCGTCAACCCCGCACCCAGCTGGGCAGGCTGCAGCAGGGTCCCCGCTGCCAGGTGTTTCCGGGTCGACTCCACCACCAGCTCCAGCAGTTGCTCGGCCGCATCGGCCAGCCTCTCCGCCCGGCGGTGCTGGGCGTCCCGGAACGCCACCAGCTGAGCACGATGCCGAACCTGCTCAGCCTCAGCACCAACCGCTGCCGCCCTAGCCAGGAAGCGGGCGTCATAGGCCTCCAGGCGCTCCTGCCAGGCCCAGCGCTTGGCCAGCCGGCGCAAGGTCGACTCACTTCTCCCGCTCACATCAGCGGCCTGGCCCAACGACCGCCCAGGCCCCAGGTCCCGGTACAGCAACAGCGCGGCGTAGTCGCCGGCTGGTTCCTCCGGCAGGCGCTCGAACGGCAAAGGGGCAGCGGCGTGATCCATGCCTCCAGGGTTCCGCCATCGGCCTCCAATCCCCGCCAGAACGCGCCAAAGGCCGCCAAAGCCCACCACCAGCCCATACCCAGGCCGAGCGGGCGCTGCTGGTTTCGGAACCCTGCAGCGCCTTCTTCCACTCGCCATGGCTCCAGCCATCGCCACCACCGCCTGTGCCCCCGTCAGCTCTTCACCGGTTCCCTGCGAGGTGCTCAGCGCCTCAGGCCGCTGGGTCGGCGGCTACGAGCTGCTCCGCTTCTGCGACGACGGCCTGCTCACGATCCGCAGCACCCGCACCGGTGCCATCCGGCAGCTGCCCCCGGAGCGCTGGCGTGATCCCATTGAGGAGGCCCTCCTGAAGGCTGCCACCAACCTGCTTTGAGCCACCTCACCGCTCCGGCGCCAGCTCTGGGCAACACGGCCAGACCGGGCCGCTCATGACCCAGGTCAGCGGTGGGTCCACCCGTTCCAGCTGGCGCCGGCGCTCTGCAGCACGCCGCTCTGCCAGCGGCTGCCGGGTGGCCTTGTAGCTCGGGTCGATGGTCCGGCGAAACGTCAAGGGCAGCTTTAGAGGGCTGCTCTGGGGTTCCGAGAATGGCCAGATGAACCAACCTCCCATTAGGGAGATCTGGTTGATCTGGCCATTCAGTGCGGCAACTGCCACCCATACAGCCGCACCCGGTTCCCGCTCACCTGCTTCCGCTCGGACAGCTGCACGCCACCCAGCTTGTCCACCAGCGCGTTAATGGTCTTCACCGGGTCGGGCTTCTTCTCCTGGCTCCCCTTCGGCTTGCGCTCTGCCTGCAGATCGACTCCCAGCCAGGTCGCCGCCCGCAATATCCGGCGCCCCTCAGGAGTCCGGATGGCCCAGACCACGTCCTGCAGCAGCGGATCCTCGGCGGAACGCAGCTGACCATCACACAGCCGCCCCAGCCCAGCACCCAGCAGCAGCTCCTGCACCTCCGCCAGGTTTGCGGACAGCAGATCCGCGCCCGCGCTCCCCACCCTCGCCTGGTTCGTCGCGGCCTGGGCCTCTGCCTTGGTCTCGGCCACCTCCCGCTCGGCTCCGGCGGCCTGCAGCCGCAAGCTGCGCACCAGCACCTCACGCCACGGGTCCAGCTCCCGGTAGCTCACCGGCTCGGTGCGCTTCTCCCGCTGGCCCCCCGCACCCTTCGGCCGAGGCAGCGGCTCCACAGCCGCCAGCTCTTCTGTCGCCCAGCCATCCACCGCCGCATAGTGCAGCGTGTAGTCCCGGAACAGGGCCAGCTCTTCGATCTGCCGCTGGGCCGCCAGCACATACACCCGCTCCAGCAGCTCGATCTCCCGGCCACCAGCAACGGGCAGATCCGCTGCCTGCTCCCGCGCCCGAGCCAGCTCCGCACGGATCGCCTCGACCTCACGCCCCCACAGCGGCAACGACTGGTCCCACGCGGTCTTGGGCACATACGCCACGCAGGTGGTCGCTGTCCGCTCACGCCGTCCCGCTTGCCCCCCGCAGATGTTCGGCGGCAGCGTCCGCCCACCGGCCACGAACACCGTCTCAGCAAACGCCCCCACCCAGCTCACCCCGGACTGGGCCACCGGCGTGCAGATCACCACGTCCCAGCCGTCCACCTCGCCCCGCAGCACCCGCCGCGCCGCATCGCTCTCCTTGCTCTCGCCATCGATCACCAGCACCCGGATGCCAGGCACCGCCTCCAGCAGCGCATCCCGCATGCCCCTGGCCGACAACCCCCGCTGGCCTTCACCGTCCTTGCCCTTCGCTCCGGTTACCACCAGCAGGGGCTTGTCCGTGAAAGTGCGGGCCTTGGCGTGCCCCAGCAGGCAGTCACGCCACCGGCTCTGCTGCGAGGTCCAGCGCATCACCCGCGTGGGCTCGGCAGGCGGGCACCCCAACACCCGCTCAGCTTCCCCGCACCCAATGCCGCGCAGCAACTCCCGCTCCGGCTCACCGGCCTGCGCATCCATCGCCACCACCACGGCGGCGTGGTCGATCGAGCGCACCAGGGCAACCCCCGCACGCCAGCGCTCCGCTGGGGTCTCCCACATCGTCCCCGGACCACTCGATGAGAACAGCAGGTCGGTGACCATCTGCCGCACCTCATCCAGGATCAACACGACGGCCATGGCGCCCCGACCGGTCAACACCGGCCGCCCGCCGGTGTCGCCATAGGTCCAGAACTCACCCCACACAGCGGGGTCTCCGTTCCGCTTGGACGGGTTCCCTAGCGACTTGAGGCAGCACACGTAGCGGTTGGGCTTGGTGCCCGGCTGGGAGAAGGGATCACCCCCACCGCGTTTCTGACCAGAGACGTTCACTGCCCGCAGCTGCGGGGCCAGCTGGCTGTTAATCGTTTGCCTGGGCGTGATCCCCACTACCGAGAACTCGCGCTTGGCGCCGACCCAGTTGTCAGCCAGGCGCTCCACATACGCGCAGGCCCCCTGAGTTTTCCCCGAGCCCGTCCGGCACACCACCATCGCCCCCACCATCGACCAGAGGGCCTCACTGATCGCCGCAGGGGTCGGCTCCACCAACTCTGTCGGCTCCAGAACCCCCTGCAGCTGCAGCGCCGGCCGCTGCCAGCCGTGCTCACGCTCTCCCCATGCCGCCAGCCAGGCCAGAAGCTCTGCCCCGCGCTCTGGGTCCGGCTCGAACGTCCCGCACCACTGCCGCAGGCCCTCCAGCGACGGCTGGCCCGCCTTATCCAGGTGGCCCGCACGGTGCAGCACCTGCGCCGCTTCCTCCCCCCCCAACGCCCGGCTCAACTTGCTGACCAGCGTCAGCACCGTTCCATAGGTCCCGCCTCCTGGCACCCGGACCGGCACCGCCCGCGCCAGGCTCACCAGCTCATCGATCCGGGCATCACCGCTCAGGCCCAGGAACTTCCCGCCCTCACACCTGCGGGCGATCGTCTGCTGGGCTGCGCCCTTCGGGACCGCCGTGCGTTTGGCCCACTCCTCCACCTCGGCCCAACCCAGACCCAGCGCCTCGAGCACCACCGGCCCCTCGCCCCACTGGATCACCTCCGCCGCCTTCCCGCTCTTGCGGTGCACGGCACCCGGAAGCCGCATCACCTGAGTGGGGCGATGGCAGGCCTCATCCAACGCTCCCTCCGGTAAATCCAGCCCCGCCGCCTGGGCGACCTCCGTGATCAACGCGTGCCAGCGCTTCGAGGTGTGGCCGTACTGCTCCACAGGGATCGCCGAGGCCGCTGCAATCCAGGCGTGCAGCGACTTCCCTCCCGTATCCAGCAGCGTGAACCGGATGCCGTAGCGCTCTTCCACCGCCGCATAGACCTGCCGCTGCAGCTCGTGGCTGTCCGGCAGGTCGATCTCCGCGCGCAGTCCATACACATGGGTGATCTGCGTCTTCTTGGAGCCCCCCACCCCTGCCACAAACCCCAGCTGGCGGCCTTCCTCCAGCTCAGGCAGCAACCTCGCCTCCACCTCCCGGCGCAGCGCCTCATCCCACACCACGGGCAGCGCTCCGCCGCCCTCCTCCTTGGCCCGCCACCGCAGGTGGTGGCTGCTCCCTTCCTTCCCCCCGTAGAAGGTCACCACCACGGGGTCGACGTTGCGGAAGCCAGCGGCCAGCTCCATGAAGCGCGGCACGGTCCCTAGAGCCGCTTGAACCGTGCAGGCCAATGCCGCGCCCCCTGAGCCTGGTTTCATACAATTGGGGCCTACTGGGGGGACAACTTCATCGCCGGCATCCGGGCCAGCTCCGCGAAGCGCTGCTGGCAACGCTCCACGTCCCAGGTGATCGGGGAGTTCTGATATGGGCCCCGGAAGAAGTGCACCCCAGGGGTCAGGTGCCCATCCCTGGCATAGCGGAGCAGGGTGAGCTTTGAGCGCCCGAGCACCTCAACAGCTCGGGGGGTCGGCAGGCAGCGCATAGGTTCAGGTGGTCAGCGTGGTTCCGCTTCGCCCAAGGCAAAGATCGGCGGTTGGTGAACTCTGCGTACCGGGGAGGCACCACTTCGTGGGCCACCGTGGTGTTGCTTGAGGCGGGCCAACAAGAGCGCTCCCAACAGGCCCGGAGACCAAGGGGACGTTTCACGCTGCTACCACCTTCGCGGTGGGGGGGCGACGAAACGTTGACGCTCTGGAGACGATCCGCTAACGAGCTCAAGCCAGGTTACTGACTTGACTTGGTAGCCCAGCCCAGACCGGCATCGACCCCACAGTCGGTTACCCGAACACTCGCGACAGCTGCCGGCGTGCTGCCACAGCCTTGGTGCGCTCCAGCACGGTCTCGATCACTTCACGGTCCGTCCAGGCTCCATAGGTGTCGCTGTGCGTCTTCAGGCTGTGGCCCATCAGCGCAGCCGTCACCCTTGGGCTGTGACCGTATAGCTCATGGGCACGCAAGGCATAGCCATGGCGCAGGCTGTAGGGCACAAGCGCTTGACCAGCCCCATCCGTACTCGGAGTGCGCGCCGTCTCGTCCACCAGCTCCCGCCAGATCCGCTGCCGGCCGAGGAATTGACCAAGCGCCTGCCCCGCCCGCTCCGGCCGCCTCGCAGCCTCGGGGAGTGCTGCTTGGCCTTGCTCCGCCAGCTGGGCCAGCAGATTGGCGCTCAGGCCAGCAAGACCATCAGGGTCGAGGCCAACGATGTCTCGAGGCTTGGTGCCTTCCGGGCAACGCTCTGTGCGCTTGCGGTAGTTGCAGTAGAGCAGGTCTCCACGGGGTTGGATGTAGGCCAACTCCACTCCACGAAGCCCGAAGCAGGCCACCAGGGCCACGGCGCGGCGCCACTGGGGGTTTTCGATGCCGGCCAGCAGGCGAACCACCTGGTGGTCCTTGATCGGGGTGGTGAACTCCTTGCCCTTGCCACGGATGCCGACATAGAGCTTCAGGCTGGCCGGGGGCTCCCAGCGACGGTCAGCGGCACACTGCTCCACGGCGAACCGCAGCAGCTGAGCGGTGTACTGCAGCCGTAGCTGCCGGCCCCGACTGCCTGGATCGCCGCCGTGGGATGCCACCAGCCGCTCCAGGAGCACCTTGCTGTTGACGGGACGAGGGGACGCTGAGAGGGCGGCCAGCGCCTGCTCCATCACCGGCCTGTACATCTCCCGCCAGTTGCTGGGCTTCACGGCGCCGCTGCCGACCTTGAACTGCTCGAAGCGACGCACCACTTCGCCCCAGTTCAGCTCGCCGGCTTCCGTCTGCATGCCCTTGGAGCCGATCAGCAGCCCGTAGGCTTCGCGCAACCCCAGGCCCTTCTCAAGCATGAGCGTCTTGAGCCTGGCCGCCATGGCCAGCAGATCCGCCTGGCTGGTGCCGGCCCAGGGGATGTCCAGCACCAGGCTGGTGCGCTGGCCGTCGTCAAAGCGCACCGAGAGCTGGATCCGCCCCCGAATGTCGCGAACGGTCCAGCCCTCGCCGTTCAACCCCGTGAGCCCCTTGCGCATGGCCACAACCCAGGACGGAGTGCGCTTCGAGGCCATGAGTGCCTGCCTTAAACCGTGCGCACACGTTCGCACAGGCGTGCGCACAAGCGCCATATCAAGCGCATTCAGGCCGCATCAAGCGTCTTGGGCTATCCGCCGAGAACCCTTGGCAACACTGGGGAATCTCCGATGCGCGATGCCGGGTTCGAACCAGCGACATCCTGCTTGTAAGGCAGGCGCTCTACCGCTGAGCTAATCGCGCGTGACCAGGACGCTACCGCAACCGCATCGACCCGCCCAGCGGCTGCGGCGGCTCCAGCGCCAGGCTCTGGCGCCGCCCTGGGTGAAGCTGCGCTGGCAGGTGGAGGCGCTGGGGGTGCGCCTGGTGCTGGCCCTGCTGCGCGGCCGCCGCCATGGGCGTGTGCAGCGGGCGATCCGGCAGGCGGTGGGGCTGGCGAGCCCCCTGCTGGCCGGTCGGCTCGAGACGGCCTGCGCCAACCTCGAGCGCGTCTACGGCCCTGCCCTTGGACCTGCGGAACGCCGGGATCTGGCCCGCCGCTCCCTGGAGAGCTTCTTTCTCTCCTGCCTGGAATCGATCATCGCCCCGGTGGATCCCGGCCGCATCCAGGTGGAGGGGGAGGGGCTGACCGCCCTGCTGCAGCGGCCGGCCGGCCAGGGGGTGATCGTGGGTTCCCTGCACCTGGGCTGCTGGGATCTGGCGTTGCGCTGGCTGAGCGAACACCGCGACGATCTGGCGGTGATCTACCGCCCGGCCCACAACCCCGAGGCCGACCGGCTGCTCAACGCCGCCCGCAGTGCCAACAGCCGCTGCCACTGGATCTCCCAGTTCGACCACCGGGGGATCCTGCGCTGGCTCCAGCAGGGCGGCACGCTGGTGGTGATGACCGATCTGCGCAGCGGCCAGCAGGCCCTCAACGTCGACTGGCTGGGTCTGGAGACCCGCTTCAACCCCGGCCCGGTGAGCCTCTCCCAGCGCACGGGCGCTCCCCTGTTTCCGGTGGCCCACGTGCGCGAAGCCGGCGGGCACTTCCGCCTGGTGTGCGCAGCGCCCCTGGCGCCCGAGGCCGGTGCCGAGGGCCTGCAGCGCCAGGCCCAGGCCCTCTGCCGCTGGCAGGAGCAGTGGATCCAGGCCTGTCCCGCGCAGTACTACTGGATCAATCGCCGCTGGCGCGACGGTGACGGCAGCGGTCGGCGGCTGCGCCAGCTGCCGGCACCCGCGCAGGGCTGAACGATGGCGAATGGCCGCCAGCACGACCGCGCCACCTGGCTGCTCGCGTTGCCCTATGGACTGCTCTGCTGGCCCTGGCTGGGGCTGACGGGGGTGGGGCTGGGAGCGCTCAGCTTCCTGCTGGGCGGGCTCCTGCTCTCCCCCGACCTCGATACACGCTCCAATCCCACCCGCCGCTGGGGCCCCCTGAGGCTCCTCTGGTGGCCCTACCGGCGCTGCCTGGCCCACCGCTCCCTGCTCTCCCACAGCCCCCTGCTGGGCACGGCGGGACGCCTGCTCTACCTCGCGGCAGTGATCCTGCTGCTCAGCGCCGCCCTGGTGCCCCTGGGCACCCCATCCCCCGGGGCGCTCCTGGAGGCCGCGACGCAGCTGTGGAGCGAGCAGAAACCGCTGCTGGTGGCGGCACTGGTGGGCCTGGAGGCCAGCAGCTGGCTGCACCTGATCCAGGATGGCGACCCGCTGCCGCGCCTGCGGCGACGCCGGCGCCGGCGACGCTGATGGGCCCCTGCCGGCCCCTTCCACCCCCATGACCACCACCCCCGGCCCCCAGTCCCCCAGCCCCCCGGACGCCAGCGATCCCACCCAGGCTGCCCTCGCGGAGCTCGTGGCGGTGGTGGCCCAGCTGCGCGACCCCGAGGGGGGCTGCCCCTGGGACCTGGAGCAGACCCACGCCTCCCTGGTGCCCTACGTGCTCGAGGAGGCCCACGAGGTGGCGGATGCCATCCGCCATGGCGACGATGCCCACCTGGCGGAGGAGCTGGGCGACCTGTTGCTCCAGGTGGTGCTGCATGCCCGCATCGCCAGCGAGGAGGGGCGCTTCGATCTGGCCCAGATCGCCCGCGGCATCAGCACCAAGCTGGTGCGCCGCCATCCCCATGTCTTTGCCGATGGCCAGGCCGCCGACAGTGCGGCGGTGCGGGCCAGCTGGGAGGCGATCAAGGCCCGTGAGCAGGCGGAGCGGGAGGCGGCGACCAGCGGCGGGAGCAGCCCACCCGCCAGCCCCCTGAGCGACCGGCTGGCCGGAAAGGTGCGCGGCCAGCCCGCCCTGGCCGGGGCGATGACGATCTCCCGAAAGGCTGCGGCCGCCGGCTTCGAATGGGACGACCTCCACGGGGTGTGGGAGAAGGTGCACGAGGAGCTCGACGAGCTCAAGGAGGCCGTGGCTGAAGCGATGGCGAGCGGCGACAGGGCCCACGCCCAGGAGGAACTGGGCGACCTGCTGTTCACGCTGGTGAACGTGGCCCGCTGGTGCGGCCTGGATCCGGAAACCGGCCTGGCAGGCACCAACCGCCGCTTCCTGGAGCGCTTCTCCCGGGTGGAAGCCGCCCTGGGGGGGAACCTGCAGGGGCGCCCCCTCGCCGAGCTGGAAGGGCTCTGGCGCCAGGCGAAGGCCCAGATCCGGGCCGAGCGCGGCGATCCCAGGGCCTGAGGCGCGCCGGCCCGGGCCCTCAGAGCACGCTCACCGTGCCATCGGCCAGGTCGCAATGGGCCGCAGCGATGCGCAACCGGCCTCCTCGGCTGGCCGCCGCGAGCAGGGCACTGCGCTCGGTCAGCTGGGCGGCAGCGGCGCGGGTGTGGCGGCGCACGGCCTGGTTGAGATCGTCGCCAGGCACGAGGGTGGCCCGAATCGGCGCCACCAGCTCCTCCAGCAGGGGCGTGAGCGGCCGGGCACTGCGGGCAGCGGTCACGGCTCCGCAGCCGCTGTGGCCCAGCACCAGGATCAGCGGCACTGCCAGTTCAGCCACGGCGTACTCCAGGGAGGCGATGCCCGCGGGGAAGGCGGTGTTGCCGGCGCTGCGCACATCGAAGAGCTCACCGGGGCCCACATCGAACAGCCACTCCGGCGACAGGCGGGCATCGGCGCAGGTGAGCACCGCCGCCCAGGGCCGCTGGCCCCGGGCCAGGGCCGCCGGGTCGGGCTGGCAGTTGTCGGCCCAGAGCGCCGCGAAGCGCGCCATCCGCTCCTGCGGGGCGAGGGCGCCGGCCGTGCTCTGCCACAGGGCCGCAAAGCGGCGGTTGCCCGCCAGCAGCGCCTCCAGCGGATCCCCCGCCGGCCGGCACACCCGCAGCTGGTCCGCCAGTGCATCGGCGGCGGCAGCGGGAACCCGGGCCCCGAGCCCCAGCACACCCGCCCCCAGGCCGGCGGCACGCCGCAACAGCCCACGGCGGGAGAAGGCAGAACCCACGGCGATCGCCAGCAGAGCCGGCCTATGTCTACCAGCGGCAGCCCCTCAATCCGTCGGCAGCTGCGGCCGGGCCCGCCGCTGATCCTTGATCGCACTGCGGCGTTTCTTGGCCACCAGCCGCCGCTCCACCGATCCGCGCGTGGGCCGGGTGGGCCGCCGCGGTGGCGGCGGCGGCTGGATCGCCGCCTGCAGCAAGGCCACCAGGCGCCGCCGGGCCGCCACGCGGTTCTGCCATTGGCTGCGCTGTTCGCTGGCGGCGATCACCACACAACCGCTCACCAGCTCCCCCTCCAGGCGGCGCAGGGCCCGGCTCTTCAGCAGGGGCGGCAGGGCGTCACTGGCGGCCAGGTCCCACACCAGCTCCACCCGCGAGTCGGTGCGGTTCACATTCTGGCCGCCCGGCCCCGAACTGCGGGAGAAGCGCCAGAGCAGCTCGGCGGCGGGAATCACCAGCTCCGGGGTGACCTGCAGATCGGCACCGGGTCGCTCCGCCGCCATCGCCCACCTCAGCCCGGCAACCGCCGCCGCCAGCCTGTCATGGGCAACACACCGGCGATGCGCAAGGCTGGAGGTTGCCCTCCTCCAGCCATGGCCTGGATCGATGAAGTCTTCGACGGCGTGCGCTACGGCCTGGAAGGCCGGGTGATCGCCGAGCAGCAATCGCCGTTCCAGCGCGTCACGATCATCGAGAGCGCGCGCTACGGCAAGGGGCTGCTGCTCGACGGCTGCTGGATGACGGCCGAGCGCCAGGAGCGGCACTACCACGAGGCACTGGTGCACCCCGCCCTCTGCGGCGCCGAGCGGATCGAGCGGGTGCTGGTGATCGGCGGCGGCGATGGCGGCACCGCCCGCGAGTGCCTGCGCCACAGCGGCGTGCAGCACCTCGACATGGTGGAGATCGACGGCCTGGTGGTGGAGTGGAGCCAGCAGCACCTGGCCGCGATCGGCGGGGGCTGCTGGAGCGACCCCCGCTTCCACCTCACCGTGGGCGACGGCATCGCCTGGGCGGCCAACGCCGCCGACGCCAGCTACGACGTGGTGATCGTGGATGGCTCCGACCCGGCCGGCCCGGCCGAGGGACTCTTCAACCGCGCCTTCTTCGAGCACTGCCGGCGCATCCTCAGGCCCGGCGGCGTGTTCGCCACCCAGAGCGAATCCCCCGAGGCCTTCCGCCAGGTGCATCTCGACACCGTGCGCCTGATCCGGTCGGTCTTCGGGCAGGCCGACCCCATGTACGGCTGGGTGCCGATGTACCCCAGCGGGTGGTGGAGCTGGACCTTCGCCGCCACCGACGGCCGCCCCTATCTGCAGCCGGATCCGGCCCGCGCCGCGGCGGTGGCCGAGGGCTGTGAGATCTGGAGTCCCCGCTGGCAGCGCGGCGCCTTCGAGGCCGTGCCGGCCGGCATCGAGCGGGCCCTGGCCAGCTGAGAAGCTGGAGGGATGGCCAACTCCTTCCCGCTGAACAGCGCTCCCGTCGACGAGGCTCTGCCTCAGACCGCTCTGTTCGACAACGACGGCGCCATCTACATGGGCAGCCGCCGCGATCCGGCCGGCTGCTGCGTGGGCCTGTTCGGCGTGCCCTACGACGGCACCACCTCCTTCCGCCCCGGCACCCGTTTCGGCCCGGCGGCGATCCGCGAGGTGAGCAGCGGCCTGGAGACCTACTGCCCCCAGCTCGACCGCGACCTGGAGGATCTGGCCTTCGCCGACCTGGGGGCGGTGGACATCCCCTTCGGCGCCCCGGAACCGGTGGTGGAGGCCGTCCGGCAGGCCACCGAGGCGGTGCTGGGCCTGGGCCTCAAACCGCTGATGCTGGGCGGTGAGCACTCGATCAGCTCCGGGGCGGTGGCCGCGGTGGCCCGCCAGCACCCGGATCTGGTGCTGGTGCAGCTCGATGCCCACGCCGACCTGCGCCAGGAGTGGCTCGGCGCCCACCACAGCCACGCCTGCGCCATGCGCCGCTGCCTGGAGGTGCTGCCCAGCCAGCAACTGCTGCAGATCGCCATCCGCAGCGGCACCCGCGAGGAGTTTTCCGAGCTGCGCCAGAGCGGCCGGCTGGTGGCCATCGACGCCATCGCCGAGAGGCTGCGGCCCCTGCGCGGCAAACCGCTCTACCTCACGGTTGACCTCGACTGGTTCGACCCGGCCGTGATGGCCGGCACCGGCACTCCCGAACCGGGCGGCTTTCTCTGGAGCCACTTCACGGAGCTGGTGGCCGAGTTGCGGCACCACCAGCTCGTGGCGGCCGACGTGGTGGAACTCGCCCCCCAGCTCGACCCCAGCGGCGTCAGCAGCGTGCTGGCCGCCAAGGTGGTGCGCAGCCTGCTGTTGCTGCTGGGGACCTGAGGCCCGGCGCTCAGTAGCAGCAGGTGCCGCTGGTGCGCTGCTCCCGCAGGCGCTCGTGCTGCTGGCCGATCAGCAGAAGAGCCAGGGTGGGGTGGTTGTGGAGCAGGTTGAGGAACCGCAGGCGATCCAGCCGCAGCACCTCCACGGGCGTGCGGGCCACGGCCGTGTTCAGGTAATGGCGCTCGCCCCAGAGGATGTCCTGGTAGCTGAAGAGCTCGCCGGGTCGGTAGCAGAGCTTCTCGCCGTCGACCCCGAGCACTTCGACGATGCCGCGGCGCACGCCGTAGATCGAGTCGGCAAGCTGGCCGCGCTCAAACACCCGTGCGCCGGTCGGCAAGGTCAACACTTCGGCGTCGACCTGGGCCCCCATCAGATCCAGGGGCGTTGTGAGGGTGGGAGTCGCGACCAATCCAGTCACCTCCAGGGTGAAACCAGCGCATTCAATTACAGCGCCCCTGGCGGCAGGAACGGTACGCAGCGAACCTGTTCGCGGCCCCGACGGCGATTTTTTCCGGTTTTCTTCGGATTTCCGTTCGGTTTCCCGCGGATTCAGCTCGGCGGCACCACGTCGAGGCTGAGCTGGCGGGAACCCTGGGGCCCGGCGTTCCTCGGCGCAGGCACATCAGGGGCATGGGCCGTGAACGTCGGCAGGCGGGGAGCCCGGGCCGTCCAGTGATGGCACCACAGCTCCCCCGCCAGCTCGCCATGAATCGGCAGCCGGCGCAGCCGGCACCAGCCCTCACCACCATGGCTGGGCGGCACGCAGTGGCGGCAACCACGGCAGCTGGGACGGTGGGCCATGCGACGACAGCCGGAACGCCAAGGTTAAGGATCGGGATCTGACCTGTCCGTGCCAGGGGGGCGATCTTCCGAATCTCTTCGCGCCGCCAGCCCGGGCCCTCATGCTGCCGGCGCCGTGCATAGCCTCACGCCAACCCTTGCACCAGGCCGGCCCGTGGAGCCACTGCACACCCCTCTCCATAGCGCCGCCCGCGCCGCCGGCGGCCGGATGGTGCCCTTCGCCGGCTGGGAGATGGCCGTGCAGTACGCCGGCCTGGTGAGCGAGCACCAGGCGGTGCGCCGCCACTGCGGCCTGTTCGACATCTCCCACATGGGGGTGCTGGAGCTGCGCGGCGATGGCGTCAAGGACGCCCTCCAGGCCCTGGTGCCGACAGACCTGTTCCGCATCGGCCCCGGCGAGGCCTGCTACACGGTGCTGCTGAACGAGGCCGGCGGCATCCGCGACGACCTGATCGTCTACGACCGGGGTGCCACGGCCGGTGAGGGCGAGACCCTGCTGCTGGTGATCAACGCCGCCTGCGCCGCCAGCGACACCGCCTGGCTGCGCAGCCAGCTCGAACCCCAGGGCATCCAGCTGCGGGATGTGAAGGGGGATGGGGTGCTGCTCGCCCTGCAGGGCCCGGAAGCCCCGGCCCGGCTGGAGAGCCTGGCCCACACCAGCCTCACGGGCCTGCCCCGCTTCGGCCACCGCGACCTGGAGCTGCCGGGCATCGGCCAGGCCTTCGTGGCCCGCACCGGCTACACCGGCGAAGACGGCTTTGAACTGCTCCTGGGGCGGGAGGCGGGGCTGGCCCTCTGGCAGCGGCTGCTAGCGGAGGGCGTGGCCCCCTGCGGCTTGGGCGCCCGCGACAGCCTGCGGCTGGAGGCGGCCATGCCGCTCTACGGCCAGGACATCGATGCCGGCACCACGCCCCTGGAGGCGGGGCTGGGCTGGCTGGTGCACCTGGAGATGCCCAAGCCATTCATCGGCCGGGAGGTGCTGGAGCGGCAGAGCGCCGAGGGCCTCCAGCAGCGGCTGGTGGGACTGGAGCTGAACGGCCGGGCCATCCCCCGCCACGACTATCCGGTGCTGCCCGCCGACGGGGGCGCCCCGGTGGGCCGGGTCACCAGCGGGGGCTGGTCACCGAGCCTGGAACGCGGCATCGCCCTGGCCTACGTGCCGGTGGAGCTGGCGCGGGTGGGCACCAGCCTGGCCGTGGAGATTCGCGGCAAGGCCGAACCGGCCCAGGTGGTGAAGCGCCCGTTCTATCGGCGCTGACGCCACAACAGCCCGGCGCTGACGCCACAACAGCCCGGCGCTGACGCCACAACAGCCCGGCGCTGAGGCCTACCGGGTGGGACAATCGCCGATTGCTCCTCACCCCCAGCATGCGCAGCCACGGATGCGGCGACCTGCGCCCCGATGCCACCGGCCAGGCCGTGCAGCTGTGCGGCTGGGTGGACCGCAGCCGTGACCACGGCGGGGTGATCTTCATCGACCTGCGCGACCGCAGCGGCACCGTGCAGATCACGGTGGACCCGGACAACGGC